>Ga0209947_1000027_pt1 | contig 61923 bp, 56 predicted proteins | sample SalPonR2_B_D2_MG_FD_185706 | JGI IMG/M metagenome (GOLD analysis project Ga0209947, IMG submission 185706) | Salt pond soil microbial communities from South San Francisco under conditions of wetland restoration - Salt Pond MetaG R2_B_D2_MG... ...
TCGACGCCGCCGCCGCCGCTGCGGTGATACAGCCAGATCGAGCCGGCCGGAATCGATCGGGTGGAGACGTAGGCCTTGCGCGCGGCGATGAAGTCGCCGTCGGGCGTCCAGGCCGGATTGTGCAGTAATTGAGCACGTTCATCGGTGACCTGCTGGAGATCCTCACCGTCGACGCGCATGGTCCATACGTTTTCGGCTCCCGAGCGATCGCTGATGAACGCGATCCGCTTGCCGTCCGGACTGAACACGGGCTGGAAATCCCAGGCAATTCCGCTGGTCAGCGAGACCGCGTCGCCACCGTCGACCGGGACTCGATAGAGATCGCCGAGGAAATCGAATATCAGGAATTTTCCGTCGGGACTGACATCGACGGTCGACCAGCTGACTTCGTCGGCATCAATATTTATTGGCTGCCACTCGCCGGGCGGCTGCTGAACCGACCAGGATTCCTGTTCCTTTTCGCTGGTGCCAGCGTCGTCGGTTTCCTGTGCGCATGCCGGCAACGCCAGCCACGCTGCGAGAACACTGGTCACGACAGCAGTCGAAAACATCGGTAAGGACTTAAACATTCACTACCCCGTAGGTTTATATCGGAAGATTCGTTTTCAGGTGATGATCCGGATTAATTCGAACCCGGACGACCGACAGGGTCAGTCGTCTCCGAGCCCGCTTTCCGCATCTTCGTTGGCCACGCCGTGAGGCACGTGTCCAGTGGCGATAAGCTGGCTTGCGCTGTCGCAATGCAATTGCTGGTCGTCGAAGAAGATGTCGGCGCCGAAAGCGCGCAGGAAGGCTGCCTTGTCGCGGCCGCCGAGGAACATCGACTCGTCGATGCGAATACCCCAGGCGCGCAGGGTCAGTATGACGCGCTTGTGCGCCGGCGCCGAGCGGGCGGTGACCAGCGCGGTTCGAATCGGATTCTCGTCGACCGGATAAGACGACTGGATCTTGTGGATAGCTTCCAGTACCGCCTTGAACGGCCCGGCGCGCAACGGCCTTTCCGCGGCCTCGCGTTCGCTCGAACTGAAGGCGTCCAGGCCCTGGGTCTTGTAGATGCGCTCGGCCTCATCGCTGAAAATCACCGCATCCCCATCGAACGCGATTCGAAGCTGGCCGGAGCGATTCTCCCGCGTGGCCTGAGGCAGGATGGTAGCGGCAGCATACCCGGCCGTGAGCACCTTGCGGACATCCGCGGCGTTGGCCGAAAGAAACACATCCGCACCGCATGGTTCGATGTAATTCCCGGGACTGGCGCCATTTGTGAACACAGCGCGCTCGATGTGCAGATCGTGATGCTCGATCGAATTGAATATCCGCAGCCCGGTATCGGCGCTGTTACGCGAAAGCAGCACAATTTCGACGCCGGGGTGGTCGTGGTCTTCATTATTTAGCGCAAGAAGCTTCTCGGCGAGCGGAAACGCCACCCCGGGTTGCAGGAACTCGTTCTCGCGCGCGCGCTGGTAGTCGATGTAGGCCTGCAGACCCTCGTCGAGATAGATCTGATGGGTAGAATCCAGATCGAACAGCGCTCGCGAGGAAATCGCCACCACCAGTGGCTTGGCATCGGGATCCACGACCGATCTTCAGTGCTCGGTTGTAGAGGCCTTGAGGCCTGCAATAATCGAATCGACGGATGGCCGAATGCTGCGCCCCTCGTCAGGCAATCTCCGCATCACATGAAAGCCGATGCCGGATGTGATGACAATGGACGCCAGATCGCCGGCGGATCGACCACTATCGAATTCTCCGGTTTGCTGGCCGCGTTCGATAACCTGCCGGATCGCACTCCTGGCTTTTTTCACACAGTCGTCGAGAATTTTCCCGATTTCCGCATCTTCGACTGAGGTCTCGGTGGCGGTACGCACCACGAGGCAACCGATAGGCATCTGTGCGTGCCCGGTAGCGATGGATTCCAGGTGGTTGCGAATCAGGTCCGTCGGTGACCGCGAGGCGTCAAAAAGCCCTGCGAGTTTCGGTTCGATAATTTCCTCGACGTACCTCTTGAGCGCCGACTCGAAAAGATCGCGCTTGTTGCCGTAAGTATCATAGAGACTCTGGCGGCTTATGCCCATCCGGTCAACCAGGTTCTGCATCGACGAGCCCTCGAAACCGGATTCCCAGAACTGAAGCATCGCCGCCTCGAGCGCCCGGGTCTGATCAAAAGTCTTTGGTCGCATTGCTCAATTTTCCATGCGAATGGATAGACATTCAATAATAGCCCAACTCTTGTGAGCACAGAAGACCGGATGGCATACCGGGATTCCTAATGCAATCAGAAGTATTGCACTAGCGAGGCTCGAAAATGCTTGTTTCCGGGCGGAATGCGAGCCAGGCGAACGCGAAATGGACCCCGCCGGCCAGTGGTTGCAGTCGCGCCCCTTCAAGCGGGCCCGACACCGCGTGGCCGAGTGCATTCCAGCGCGAGCCGGTCTCCGTATCCATAATTTCCGCCTGGCGCAATTCGAACTCCAGAAGTTTTCCCTCGAGGCGACGGTCGAATGCGTTGAGCGATGGCACTCGTCTCGAGCCCTTGATAGTTCGCTGATCCAGCGCCGATAACGCACTTTCCGTTGCAAAGACCGCGATAGGTTGACCGGCGAAATCGTCGTTGAGCACCTGGGGTGCCTCGAACGCCCCGAACGGATATGCCCGGAAGCGATCTCCCACGCGCACTGCAACTATTCGCTCCATCGGCGGCAAGCGGGGATCGGTCTCGCCCTCGAACATGAATGGGCTTTGATCGATCCGGTCGTAACCGCGATATGGATTCTCTCCGTACGGCCGGTTATGACCGGTTCGACGCGACAACACCGGCCCTTCGGGATATTTCTCCCGAAAATCCGCGAAACGCACGATGTTCGCCGGATACTCGGCCAATTCCCGCCCGGCATACTCTCCGATCAACGCTTTGCCGGTAAACTGCTGCCACCAGGATTCGGTTTGCCTGTCGTACATCAGCAGATCGCTCTTGCGCAAGCGACCAGTTGTGCCGAAATCCAGCGTCTCGCCGTCGAACTCCCGTTCAAAGACCAGTGTGGCATTGCACAACGGGCAGAATGTGATTGCCAGCGGCAGGCCATTTATGGTGTCGTTGACGATTTCATGCCAGATCATGATCTGCAACGGGTAGGCGCGAGCGTTATCGCCAACCGTGACCACAATGACGGGTTCGTCGGGATGCAGCCAGCCTGCCGTGGACGCCGCAATGAAGTCGGGATCATCCAGCGCCGGAATTCCGTCGCGGGGCGGCCCTCCGGACTGTATCTCGTCAAAATCGACGATGGCTTTGGAAAAATCGGTCTTGGGGAACTCCGCTTCAAGCGTCTCAGGCTGGCTTATCGCGGCCTGAATCGCCAGCCAGCCCAGGACAGTAAACGCGGATATCCGAACCAGGCGCCGCGCCAGTCGTGAAAATTCGAACCGAAACATGGACTTGCCTCCAGATGTCGGATAATCGAAATGGTAAAAAAAATGACCCGATCCGGGGCGGGCGCCCCGGATCGGGCCTGGCGAGTGCCATTGGGGAGCGATCAATGGACTCGCGGTATTAGACCGATGCATCCGAAATCGTCTTTCATCGAACACGCATTTTATTTTTTCCCCGCCATCGGCGTGCATCCGCCGATATTGAAGGTTATTCTTGTCCTATTCCTCGCGCGGGATTGCCGTGCCCATCACAGTTGAACGCTTTCAAATTCTGCTTTTCGCGAGTGCGCTGTGTCTGGCCTGGATGCCAGAGGCTCGCTCGCAGAGCCTGTCGGACCGTCTCGACCAACTCGAGCAACTGACTTTCTCCGGCTCCCGGCAGGACATCCGGGATGGCCTCGACGAGCTTGAAGCGGATCTCGCTCAAGGCAGTATCCGACAGAAGACCCGTTTTGTTCTGCTAAAAGCGCGCGCTGCTGCCCTGGAAAAGCGAAGCGCTCGGGCAATCGAACTGCTCGATGGTCTTCTGAAACAGCGCAGTACCCTGGATCCTGACCTGGAGCTACGCGCGTTGAACCTGGCAACCAACCTGCTTATCGTCGACAACCGCTTCGAAGCCGGTTTCAATTATTATCGCGAAGCCCTCGAACTCGCACCCGGTGTGCGCGTGCCCGCCATGCGTGCCGACACCTACAGCGTCGCTGCAGAATTTCATACCAGAATCGGCGAATATTCCACAGCGATCGAATATGCGAACCAGGCGCTGAGGCAGATCACCCGCGAGAAAGCGCCGCGCGCACATTGCGTCGCTCTTGAACGACGCGCTCGTGCCGGACTCGGACTGGACGAAGTGGAACAGGCCCTGGCCGATTACCGAGCTGCGGTGGCGCTCTGCGAGTCCATTCCTGATCTGGTCTTCGCGGGAATTTCAAGAATTGGACTTGCGAGAGCCCTTCTCAGACAGAATGACGCCGCGTCGGCGGAAATGAACCTGAAGCGTGCCATCGACATGCTGTCGCGAAGGGGATTCTCAGAAGGCGAACTTGAAGGCCGACATCGCCTGGCGGATCTGATGCTTGACCAGAATCGGGTCGGCGAGGCGAAACAAGTGATGGCGCCGACCATGCAGTGGATCGAAATTCCGGGAGATCACGCCATTCGTGCGGCCGCCATGCGCGTGAAGGCTCGAATCGCGTCCACCGAACAGAATGAGCGTCTTGTCTACGAGTACAGCCGTCGGGCGATTGAATTCCGCCAGCAACAGGCCGCCCGGGTTCGCCATATGCGCTTCACGCTGCTGATGAGCGCTCAGGATGATCGCGCCCGCGAACGCGAGCTGGAGTTGCTTCGGTCGCAAAACAGCCTCGCCGAACTTGACCGGGAAAGCCGGCGCCAGAACGAACTTGCGCTGACGATAGGCGGATTCGGGGCGGTTATGGCCGGAATTCTCCTGCTGGCTCTGCTGATCAAGGCGGCGCGCGATCGCCAGCAGTTTCAGCGTCTTTCTCAGCACGACGGACTCACTGGCCTCTGCAACCACACGCGATTCTTCGAGCTTGCGCAGCAGGCCTTTCAGCGCTCGCGCCAGAATGCAATGCCTTTTTCGCTTATTGTGGCCGACATTGATCTGTTCAAGCAGGTCAATGATGAGTACGGTCACCTGGTCGGCGACAGCGTGCTCGAGCGAATAGGTTCACGTCTTCGGGGAGCTTTCGAACCGAATGCAATCATCGGGCGCCTCGGCGGCGAGGAGTTCGGCATTGCACTGATTGATTGCGATATCGATACCGCCGTGGCGCGCATCGAGCACTTCCGCGCGACACTGAATCGGCGTCGCTCCGAAGAGGATGAGCCGGCGATCACCATGAGCTTCGGCGTTGCTGAACTATCCAGGGAACGCAGCCTGGACGTGCTGTACGCGCATGCCGACCAGGCGCTTTACGACGCCAAGGATGCCGGTCGCAACCGCGTGATCACGGTTGCAAGAATCAACCTCGCCGGCGGCGAATTCGTGACCTGAACGGCGTTGGCAATTCGGGGCGCCATGGTCAAGAAGGCGGGTTGAGGATTTGCTCGCCGCCCATCCAGGGCCGAAGCGCTTCTGGAATCGTCACCGAACCATCTCGGTTCTGGTAGTTTTCCATCAGCGCGACCAGAGTACGGCCCACGGCCAGCCCGGACCCGTTGAGCGTGTGGACCAGTTCCGGCTTTCCGGTTTCCGGGTTGCGCCACCTGGCCTTCATGCGACGGGCCTGAAAATCGCCGAAGTGGCTGCACGACGAAATCTCGCGCCAGGCCTGCTGCCCCGGCAGCCACACTTCGAGATCGTATGTCTTGCGGGCCGAGAAGCCCATGTCACCACTGCACAGAAGCATGCGCCGGAACGGCAGCCCCAGCTTTTCGAGCACCGTCTCGGCATGCGCGGTCAACGATTCCAGACAGGCTTCGGCCTCGTCCGGCAGACTGATCTGCACCAACTCGACCTTGTCGAACTGGTGCTGTCGAATCATCCCGCGCGTATCCTTGCCGTGCGAACCGGCCTCGCGTCGGAAGCAGGGGGTGTGCGCCACGAACTTCAGCGGCAGATCCGCGGCGGCAATAATCTCGCCAGCGACCAGGTTGGTGACCGGCACTTCAGCGGTGGGAATGAGGTAGCGCGGCGGATCGTCATCGACCCTGAAAGCATCTTCCTCGAATTTGGGCAGTTGGCCGGTCCCCTGCATCGCGGCCGCGCCGACCAGGTAAGGCACCGCGACTTCCCGGTAGCCGTGCTGGCCGATGTGAAGATCGAGCATGAACTGCGCCAGTGCGCGATGCAATCGTGCAATCTGGCCGCCGAGAACGGCAAACCTTGCGCCGGACAGGCGCGCGGCGCGCTCGAAATCGATTCCGCCCAGCGTTTCCCCAAGTTCGACATGATCGCGTGGCTGGAAATCGAGTTGCGGCGGTTCTGAACTGCGCGAGATTTCTACGTTGTCGGCCTCTTCGCAGCCTTCCGGCACATCGTCTGCCGGAAGGTTCGGCATGTCGAGCAGCAGGTGGTCCAGGGCGGCACGTACTTCGTCAAGCTTCCGCTTGCTCAAATCAAGCTCGCCGGCGAGATCGGCAACCTCCTGCTTCAGCGGTTCTATATCCTCACCGGCGGCTTTGACCTTGCCGATTTCCTTCGATCTCTTGTTACGCCGGCTCTGCAGTTCCTCCACCTGGGTCTGCAGCTGCTTTCGGCTGGTTTCCAGCGACGCGAACTGTTCCATGTCGAGGTGGTAGCCACGGCGCGCCAGAGCGGTTGCCACCTGTTCGAGATCGTGACGCAGCAGTTGCGGATCGAGCATTGCGTGTCCTGAATTTGGCCTGAATCTAATCGCTAGTGTAGCCGCACGGCGGACCAGTCCCGCGTTGCGGGAACGAATCAGTGCTCGGCGTACGGATGACGGAAGATGATATTGGCTTCACGCTCGGGACCGGTAGACAACATGTGAACAGGCGCCCCCACCAGTGCTTCCAATCGTTCCAGGTACTCGCGCGCGGCGCCGGGCAGCTTGTCCGCGCTCGTGATCCCGCGCGTGTCACCCGACCAGCCCGGCACGGCCTCATACACCGGCTGCACCCGCTGCCAGTCCTCAGCCCCGAGGGGAAAGGTCTCCACGCCCTCGTAGGCTGTGCAGATGAGCACCTCGTCCAGTCCATCGAGCACATCCAGCTTGGTCACGCAGAGCCCGGTGATCCCGTTGACCCTGACCATCCGCCTCAGTGCGACCGCATCAATCCAGCCACAGCGTCTGGGACGACCCGTTGTTGCACCGAATTCCACGCCGCGCTCGGCAATACGCTGACCGATCTGGTCATGCAGTTCGGTCGGAAAAGGACCGGACCCGACACGGGTCGTATAGGCTTTGGTGATGCCAAGGACATAATCGATGTCGACCGGGCCGACGCCGGCGCCCGTCATCACGCCGCCAACGGTCGTGTTGGAAGACGTCACGAATGGATAGGTGCCATGATCGATATCGAGAAGGCTGCCCTGCGCGCCTTCGAACAGAATGGCACCGCCGGCGGTCCGAAGCTCGTGCAACTCTTCGGTAACATCGCACAGCATCGGCTTGAGTTCGGCGCCGAGCCGGGCGGCATCCTCGGCGACCCGATGCGGATCGACCGGGTTGACGCCATAATGTTCCGTCAGCAAAAAGTTATGATATTCGAGAACTGCGCCAAGCTTGTCTTCGGTGCGCTCCGGATCAACAAGGTCGGCCAGCCGAATTCCGTGGCGTGACGCCTTGTCTTCATAAACCGGACCGATTCCCCGCCCGGTGGTGCCGATCGCCTTCTTGCCGCGCCGCTGCTCCCGCGCCCGGTCCAGCGCCACATGCGACCCGAGAATGACCGGACATGCGCCGGAAAGCCCCAATCGCCCGCGTACGTCGATGCCGGCATCTTCCAGGCCCTTGATCTCCATGATCAGCGCTTCGGGCGAAATTACGACGCCATTACCGATCAGACAGCGGGCCTTTCTCGTCAGGATCCCCGACGGTATGAGGTGGAGAACGGTCTTGCGTCCATCGACCAGCAGCGTGTGTCCCGCATTGTGTCCGCCCTGGAACCGAACCACTGCATCGGCGTCGTGCGCGAGCAAATCGACGATTTTGCCCTTGCCTTCGTCGCCCCACTGGGTCCCGAGGATTACGACTGAGCGTGCCATTTGAAACTGACTCCCGATTGTTATGTCGCGGACACCCGGTCGGCATCCTTCACTTGCCGTCGAGCCGGGTGCGTTGAATAGTGCATTCCGGTTGCTGCCCGGTCAGCGCACCAGATGGAACAGGAGCGAGCCGGCTACGATCATCACGATACCGAAGCGTCGGATGGCGTTATCCGAAAGCACGCTCAGCTGTTCGACCGCGAGACGCCAGCCAGCCGGGTTGAGCGCGGGTAGCAGACCCTCCAGCACGAGAACCAGGGCAAACGCAAGCAGCAGGTCTCCAGGCATGATTCAAGTGCGGGTTCGAAGCTGCTAATCACGCCTTTCCATATAGCGAAAGAAATCCGAATCGCTGTCGAGCAACAGCATGTCGCCATCCGCACTGAAGCTGTTGCGGTAGGCCTCGAGGCTGCGGATGAACGAGTAGAACTCCGGATCGCGTTCGTACGCCGCAGCATATGTAGCCGTGGCCTGGGCATCACCCTCGCCCCGCAACCGCGCGGCGTCGCGCTCGGCCTCGGCCAGCAGGATGCGCACCTGGCGGTCGGCGTCGGCCCGGATCTCCTCGGCGCGCTCGCGTCCCAGCGAGCGCAACTCATTGGCGTACTCGGTCCGCTGCGTCTCCATCCGGTTGAAGACCGAATCCAGGACTTCCTCGGTCAGTTCGATCTTCTTGATACGCACATCGTTGATCGCGATGCCGAACTGCTCGGCACTGCGGCTTGCCTGCAACAGCAGGTCTTCCATCATATCGCGGCGCTGGATCGAGACCACTTCATTGAGAGACCGCCGGGCGAACTCCTCGCGCAGGTCGTCCCTGATCAGCTGCGCGAGACGCGTGCGTGCAATCAGGAAATCCCCGCCGGAAGTCGAGATGTAGAATTCTCGCGGGTCCTCGATCTGCCACTTGATGAAGTAGTCGACGTCGACGTATTTCTGCTCGGCGGTGTTCATCTGCTCCGGCTGCATGTCCAGCAACTGAAGACGCCGGTCGAACTTGACCACATTGTTGATGAAAGGCGTCTTGAAGTGCAGTCCGGGCTCGTAATCGGAACGCACCACCTCCCCGAGCCGGAACTTGATCGCGTACTCGGTCTGCTTGACGATGAACACGCTTTGCAGCGCGGTGAAGATGCCCGCGATGATCAGGATGGGTATCAATATGCGCATGGCTTAACGTCCTTCCCGGCCGGTGCGGGTTCTGGTCTGGGTGGGCGTGCTGTTCTGGCCTTCGCGCTCGCCGGTCGACATCAGCGGGGGCGGCGGCATGTTGCGTGGGCCGGTGGCGCCGCCGAGCCTGTCCAGCGGCAGATACAGCAGGTTGTTGGATGAATTCGCGTCCAGCAAGACCTTCGGCGTGGTCGAATAAAGGCTTTCGAGCTCCTGCAGGTACAAGCGCTGGCGCGTGACTTCCGGGGCCTTGGCGTACTCCTCGTAGACAGCCACAAACCGGTCGGCCTCACCTTCTGCCCGGGCGATCACTGAATCCCGGTAGCCGCGCGACTCTTCCGTTATGCGGGCGGCTTGACCGCGCGCTTCAGGAATGACCTGGTTGGCATAGGCTTGAGCCTCGTTGGCGAACCGTACCTGGTCCTCGCGCGCGCGAACCACGTCGTCGAAAGCAGCCTGCACCTGGTTGGGCGGGCGAACCTGCTGCAGGTTGAACGACAGGATTTCTATGCCCGAGCTGTAGCGGTCGAGTATCTGCTGCAGCAGCTCGCGGGTGGCGCTCGCGATCTCGCCGCGCCCCTGTTCCAGGATGAAATCCATCTGGTTGGTGCCCACGACTTCCCGAATGGCACTGTCGGAGGCTTCTGCCAGCGTGCTTTCCGGCTGTTCAATCTCGAACAGGAAATTGGCCGGGTCCAGAACGCGGTACTGCACCGCGAAACCGAGCTCGATCAGGTTCTCGTCGCTGGTCAACATGCGTGCCTGGTTTTCCTGCGACCGTACCTGCGCGACGTTGACCTTTTCGATGGTTTCGATCGGGGCGGGGAAAGTGAAACGCAGGCCGGGCATCATCGTGCGGGTATATTCGCCGAAGCGCAGCACGACGCCGCGCTCCGACTCGTCGATAATGTGAATCGAATTCCAGGCCGTCCAGATTCCCGCAAGAACCACGACCAGAGCGATGATCCCGCCCATTCCGGGGCCGCTGCCGGAACTCTTCCGGCTGCCGTCATCGTCGCCGCCGCCACCCATGATCTTTTTCAGACGTTTCTGCACATTGGCGAAAACCTCGTCGAGGTCAGGCGGTTGTTGACCGCCCCCTTTCCAGGGATCTTGTCCGTTTCCACCACCGCGTCCGGGCTCGTTCCAGGGCATCTAATTCTCCGTAGCATTGCATGCGCCAAGCAAAACCGGCTTTCATGATCGGCGACTTCATTTCGTCTCCGATCGACGCAACCGGCAAAAAAATCATTTTAGCAGGTGTTGGTGAATCCACGTGCCTCCGGCGCCACCCATTCGCCCGAGTTCACGCGCATCCCGCAGCGTGAGATCGAGCTGCAGCCGGCTCGAGCCGTCATCCTCCACCGATTCGGATTCAATGGCGCCCAATTGGTAGAGTTGCGACCTGAGCTTCTGCAAGCCCGGAGGCAACTGGACCTCGGCCTGAATTCTGCCCTGCCCTACGCGCTCGCCGATCGCGTCCAGCAGCAGGTCCAGGCCTTCGCTCGTCTGGGCCGAGACCCATACCCGGATCACATGGCCGTGCTCGTCCCGTTCGACGCCGGCACTGCCTTCGACCAGGTCGATCTTGTTGTACACGGTCAGCCTGGGCAATTCCGCCGCGCCGATGTCGGACAGGACTTGCTCCACCGTGGCGCTGTGCGCGCCGCGTTCGGGGTCGGAAGCATCCACCACCTGAACAACCAGGGAAGCCGATAGTGTCTCCTCCAGTGTGGCCTTGAAGGCGGCCACCAATTCGTGCGGAAGGTCCTGAATGAAGCCGACCGTGTCGCTGGCCAGAACTTCGCCGCCCCGTTCAGTCTGGATCTTCCGAACGGTAGGATCCAGGGTTGCAAACAGCTGGTCACGAACAACGACGTCCGCGTCGGTGATGCGATTGAACAGCGTCGATTTGCCTGCGTTGGTGTATCCGACCAGCGCCACCAGCGGCAGCACCCCCCGCTCGCGCGCCTTCCGACCACGCGCCCGATGGCGCTCGAGACGATCAAGCCGACTGTTGAGCTGACGTATGCGCCCGGCGAGCAGCCTGCGGTCGGTCTCGAGCTGGGTCTCACCCGGACCGCGCATGCCGATACCGCCGCGCTGGCGCTCGAGATGGGTCCAGCCACGCACCAGGCGCGTGGACAGATGGCGCAACTGGGCCAACTCCACCTGCAGCTTGCCTTCATGGGAACGGGCGCGCTGGGCAAAGATATCGAGAATCAGCGTTGTTCGATCCAGCACGGGAACGCCCAGCTCACGACTGAGATTTCGCTCCTGCACCGGCGAAAGACGATGATTGAAAAGGACGATGGTCGCCGCACCGTCGCGCACAGCCTGCGCGATTTCCTCGACTTTGCCGCTGCCGACCAGGGTGCGGGCGTCGGCATGGGCACGGGGCGCCCGGATGACGCCCACCGAGGCGCATCCCGCGGCGTGAGCAAGCGATTCGAATTCTTCTATTTCCCGGGTGGCCGAGGGCGCGCCGAGTTCCGGCTGCACAAGAATGGCGCGGGTCGTCTCGATCTGGGCGGCGGACTTGGGCTTGGGCTGGGTCAATCGGTCTCTTGATCTTCCGGATGCGGCGCGATGCGGACGTTGCGCGCCGGAACCACGGTGGAAATGGCGTGCTTGTAAATCATCTGGCTGACCGAATTCTTCAGCAGCACGACGAAATTATCGAACGATTCGATCTGCCCTTGCAGCTTGATTCCGTTGACGAGGAATACCGATACCGGAACCCGCTCCTTGCGCAGCGCGTTGAGGTATGGATCCTGCAATGATTGACCCTTGCCTGACATTTTTAATTCTCCTTGGATGGCTTGATTATTATCTCGGGTCTGTCGTGAATGCTATGCCACATTTGCCAATTGGGCCGGGACGATTGAAAATATACGATTGACAGTCAAGATGTGGATTCGATCATTGAGCAATCTTTGTCCGTCTTTCACTCCATCATCCTGCCAATTTTCATGTTTTGTCCCCCGCTGACGTGCCGAATTCCGTTACCTGGTTGATTATGCGGTCGATTGTTCTGATATTCAACGGGTCATACCACAATCCTCCAGTCCATTTTCGAAACGAGGTCAGCTGCCGCTTGGCCAGTTGGCGCGTTGCGGCGCTGGCCCGGTCCACAAGTTCGGTGTGATCGATTTCGCCATCGAGGTACTGGATTGTCTGTCGATAGCCGACCGCTCGCAATGCCATAGAGCTGCGTTTCAGGCCCGGGCGGCTCAGTAGCCGCTCGACTTCGTCGATCAGCCCGAATTCCAGCATTCGCGACCAGCGCGACTCGATCCGGCGGTGCAGTTCGCCGCGATCTGCAGGAGAAATCACCAGCAGCAGGCTGTCGGCCATACGATCGGGACCGGGACCCCGGTGAAATGTACTGGCGGGCCGGCCGCTCGCCATGCAAACCTCCAGCGCCCGTTGAATTCGCTGTGGATCGCTGGCGCGGATGCGGCGGCCGGACACCGGGTCCAGCCGGGCCAGCCGCTGGTGCATGGCCGGCCATCCGGCTTCGGCGGCCTCGTCGACAATACGCTGCCGCAGTTCGACATTGGCCGACGGCATTCTGTCGAGACCGTAACGCAAGGCTCGCAGGTAAAGTGCAGTGCCGCCCACGACGACCGGAAGCACACCCGCGGTCCGCGCCGAAGCAATCTCGGCGTCCGCGTCGCGCACGAAATCGGCCGCCGAGTAACCTTCTTCGGGGTCGCGGATGTCAATCAGGGCGTGCGGATATTTCGCCAGCGTCCGGGCGTCTGGCTTCGCCGTGCCGATATCCATGCCCCGATAGACCTGTACCGAATCGGCGCTGATGAGTCTTATCGGTATGCGACGAGCGATCTCGAGCGCAATCCCCGTCTTTCCGGCCGCGGTAGGACCGCAGATGACCACCAGCGGCGGCAACTTCGGATCAAAGGCCTCTTGCAGACTCATCGGAAATTTAGTCCTGCGCCGTCACCGATGCAGTCCGGACTCCGGCGTCAAGCCTGTCCCAGAGACAACCGTCCTGCCCGGCCGCCCTGCCAATCTTGTCGAGCACGGCCCGATGCGCCTCGAGTTCCGGGCCGCCGGCCGTCTTGCGCACGAGATGACTTGCATCGAAAGCGGGCACGGAAGGGTCTGCCACGGCCGTCGCCGCGCCGTCCAGGTCCAGGCCAAGCGCAACCTGTCCGCCGGTCATCATCAGATAGACCTCGGCCAGCAATGCCGAATCAAGCAGCGCTCCATGCAATGCGCGATTGGAGTTGTCCACCTCGTAGCGTCTGCACAACGCATCCAGGCTGTTGCGCTGGCCAGGGTGCAATTCGCGTGCAAGCTTCAATGTATCCAGCACCTCTGCAAGGTCCGCCACTCTCGGCGCACCTTCCAGGCGGGCGAATTCGCTGTCCAGGAACCCGACATCGAAAGAAGCATTGTGGATCAGAAGTTCCGAGCCACGAATGAATTCGATGAATTCCCCGGCGATCTCCGTGAAACACGGTTTGTCGGCAAGAAATTCGTCGCTGAGACCGTGCACGGTCAGCGCGTCTGACTCCACCGGCCGTTCGGGATTGATGTAGCGGTGGAACTGTCGCCCGGAAAGTCGGCGGTCGACCAGTTCAAGGCAGCCGATCTCGATGACACGATGGCCCTCCTCGGGCTCAAGGCCGGTGGTCTCGGTATCCAGTAAGATCTGGCGCATTCGGTCCTCCTCTCTCGGGTATCAAGCCCTGCACGCAGGGCGGACGATCAAAGCCGGGCCGCCGCTGCGGTTGCAAGCCCGTCTGCACGCTCGTTTTCCGGGTGCCCGGAGTGCCCCCGGACCCAGGACCATTCCACCTCATGGCGTTCGGCGGCGTCTGCCAAGCGCTGCCAGAGATCGGCATTCTTGACCGGCTTGCGCGCAGCGGTCCTCCAGCCGTTGGCCCGCCAGCGCGGGAGCCATTCGGTGATCCCCTGGCGAACATAATTGGAATCCGTGGTCACGTGTACCCGGCAGGGCCTCTTGAGCGTTTCGAGCGCCTGGATCGCCGCCATCAGTTCCATTCGGTTGTTGGTCGTATCGCGCTCACCGCCCGAAAGCTCTTTTTCGGCGCCGCTGAAACGAAGTACCGCCCCCCAGCCGCCCGGGCCGGGATTGCCACGGCAGGCCCCGTCGGTCCAGATTTCGACAGTCCCGGCGTTCATGCAGCGCGACAGCTTGTTGGCACGGCGCGGCCAGGCGAACTTGTCGGTTGCCGCATTCGAAGCCGCTCGACGGGCGCAGCGCGCGGCGGCTTGCGTGCCACCACGACCAGCAGTGGCGCGACGCCGGGGATGAAACCGCGCCACTGCTGTCGTGCAGGATATTGCAGCAGCAACTGATGTCGCGCGTGCTGCATCAGGAACCGCGGCCAGGCCGGCAGATGAAGCGTTTTCCGACCCAACTCCTGCCAGCTGCAACGATGCCACGGATTAGCCGAAATCGATACCAGCAGGCCACCAGGCTTCAGGCAGCGGATGCTTTCGGCCAGTAGAGAACTCCCCGAATCCAGCCAGAACAAATGACGCAACACGATCGCCGGAAGGCTATCGCTGGCAAAAGGCAGCAAATCGGCCGGCAGGCGGCACGGCCATACCCATTGACCCGCGTCCTGCAACATTCGGTGGCGTGGCGCTCTGATCGCTGGCGATGGGCTGGCCGCCGGTGCGCATTCGACCAGCCAGTCGACGCCAGCGTCGGAAATCAACCGCGGCACCAACTCGTTTTCAGCGTTCTGCAGTCTGGCAAACCCCGCGATCATTCAGGCATTCCGTTACGGTCGGTACAATCTCGTACCTCTATACTCATATTTTCAGTGCAATCCACGCGGAGGCTTGCAATGAGCATACAGATTGAGGCAATCAAGGCGTTCACCGACAATTATATCTGGGCTGTTCACGACGGCCGGCACTGCGTGATCATCGATCCGGGGCAGGCGTCCGGGGTGCTCGGTTTTCTGAAACGCCACGAGCTTGTGCTATGCGGCCTGCTGCTGACCCATCACCATCATGACCATGTCGGCGGGGTCGATGAGATCCGAGTTCGTCATCCGGCGCCGGCCTGGGGCCCGGATGACCCGCGAATGCCGGGAGGCCTGCGCGTCGTTGGTGAAGGAGATCATGTCTCCATCGAAGAACTCCGCCTGGGCTTCAAGGTCATGGAAACACCAGGCCACACTACCAGCCATATTGCCTTTCATGACCATGCACTGCTTTTTTGCGGCGATACGCTGTTTTCGGCTGGCTGCGGACGGTTGTTCGAGGGAACGCCCGCGCAAATGCAGAAATCCATCGACAAGCTTGCCGCCCTGCCGGACTCGATCCGGGTTTACTGCGCCCACGAATATACCGAGTCCAATTGCAGCTTCGCCCGAAAGGTGGAATCCCGGAACACCGCGCTCGACGAACGCTGCAACCAAGTAGCCGATTTGCGCAGCCGCGACCGGATCACGCTGCCGTCCACGATCGGGGCGGAAAAAGCGTTCAACCCATTCATGCGGACGCGCGAACCCTCGGTCATCGAAGCCGCCGAACGGCGCGAACCGGGCCATGCCGACACCCCGGAGCATGTTTTCGGCGTGATCAGGCGCTGGAAGGACGCCAGCTGAGGTGGATGCGCCGAAGCCTTTCTGCGAGCGTCCACCAGCTTGAAAAAATGCCGCCAGACCGCTATCCTGTGTAAATATCTTTCAATCGAGATAAAAGGATATTGTCATCGAGCTCGAGTTGATCGGGCGCCACTGCAGCCTGCTGGGTGATGCCACCCGGCTGCGATTACTGGCGCTGCTGGACATCGAGGAACTGACCGTCGCGGAGCTGGCGCGAATCACGCGCCTGGCGCAGCCGCGCGTGTCCACTCACCTGGCGCGGTTGCGCGAGGCAAACCTGGTGGCCGACAGGCGTGAAGGCGTATCGGTCTATTATCGATCGATGACTGGCGATCAGACGTGCGAACTATCGCAGATCTGGCGCTTGTTGCGCGCCCGGCTCGACGATCCGCAGGTCGAGGCCGACGCCGCACGCCTGCCCGACGTGATGGCCGAACGCGCTTCAGGCAAGCACTGGCCCGACGCCGTGGCCGGCGATATGGAGCGGCATTACTCGCCCGGGCGAACCTGGGAAGCGACCACACGCGCGATCGTCCAGCTGGTATCACCGGGGCGGGTACTGGATATCGCATCCGGCGACGGCGTAATCGGTGAATTGCTGCATTCGCGGGCCGAATTCATTGACTGCATCGACCTTTCGCCGAGGGTTGTCGAGGCCGGGCAAAAGCGGGTCGCCGAGTTCGAAAACGTTCGGTTTCATCAGGGTGACATGCACGCCCTGCCCTTTGACGACGGCAGTTTCGACACGGTACTTCTGCTGCATGCGCTGACCTACAGCAAAGCACCCGGCCAGGTCATCGCCGAAGCGGCACGGGTGACCGCAAACGGGGGCCGCCTCATCGCGGCAACCCTGGCCCGGCACAAGCACACCGCACAGGTCGAGGCCTACGGGCACGTCAACCGTGGCTTTGGCGCCGACCAGCTTGTCGAACTTGTCTCCATGTCCGGGCTCGAAATCGATTTTTGCGAGGTCACCTCGGTGGAAAAGAAACCGCCAAATTTCGAAATCATCACTTTAATGGCAAGGCATACATGACTCAAACCAAATGGCACAACCCGGCGCGCGTGGAAAAGATGTTCGACGCGCTGGCCGACCGCATCCTTCTGCTCGACGGCGCCATGGGCACCATGATCCAGGGCGAGAAGCTCGACGAGGACGACTTTCGCGGCGAGCGATTCGCTGATCACGAAGACGATCTGAAGGGCAACAACGACCTGCTGACGCTTACCCGGCCGGACCTTATCAAGAAAATCCACAAGGAATTTATGGCGGTTGGCTGCGACCTGGTCGAGACCAACACCTTCAACGCCAACAGGATCAGCCAGGCTGACTATTCGCTCGAAGAAGTCTCCAAGGAGATCAACTTCGAGGCCGCGCGGATCGCGCGCGAGGCCTGCGACGAGATCGAGAAGGATACGCCCGACAAGCCGCGCTTCGTGGTGGGCACGATCGGCCCGACCAACCAGACCGCGTCGATCTCGCCGGACGTCTCCAGCCCGGGCTATCGCAAGGTCACGTTCGACGATCTGGTCGAGACCTATACCGAAGCGGTACGCGGCCTGCTTGAAGGCGGTGCAGACCTGTTGATGATCGAGACAATTTTCGACACGCTCAACGCCAAGGCCGCCATTTTCGCAATCGAGAAAGAGTTTGCGCGGCGTAATGAGCGCTGGCCGGTTCTGATTTCGGGCACCATCACCGATGCCAGTGGCCGAACGCTTTCCGGCCAGGTTCCCGAGGCCTTTTACTACTCCATCGCCCACGCCAGCCCGACCGGGGTCGGTTTCAACTGCGCGCTTGGTGCCGACCAGCTCAAACCGCACATCGAGGCATTGGCCAAAGTTGCCAACTGTCTGGTCACGGCGCACCCGAACGCCGGATTGCCGAACGAGTTCGGCGAATACGATCAGACCCCGGAAGAAATGGCCGGGATCGTCAAGACATACGCCGAAGACGGCCTGGTCAATATCATCGGTGGCTGCTGCGGCACCACGCCGGACCATCTTAAAGCCATCGGCGAGGCGATCGAGCCATTCCAGCCGCGCAACCTTGACCAGAGCAAGGCGGCTTGAGAAGCAAACCAGATCGAGCAGAACGCATTAAGCGGAAAGCCTGATACGAAGAGCACAAGGAGGGCACAAAGGACACGAAGGACACGAAGGACACGAAGAGTAAAGGCAAAAAACGTATCGGGAAGCGCTTTTATTTTAAAAATAGACCTTGAACGGCTTTTTTCGTGCTCTTCGTGCCCTCCTTCGTGTTCTTCGTGTCCAGCTTTTCCGCTTTGTATATCTGCTTCAATCCGTGGAAAGCACAGTTTCGGAATTATCGCTGAACCCTGAAATCAGCCAACAGAGGAATACATGAGTCAACGCCAGGAACAGAAACGCTACACGCGCTTGAGCGGACTGGAGCCGCTGACAATCACGCCGGAGCTGGGCTTCGTCAACGTCGGCGAGCGCACCAATGTCACCGGCTCGGCGAAGTTCAAGCGGCTGATCGCCGAAGAAAAGTACGATGAAGCCGTCGAAGTGGCACTGCAGCAGGTCGAAAACGGCGCCCAGGTCATCGACGTCAACATGGACGAAGGTCTGCTCGACTCCGAACAGGCGATGACCGACTTTCTGAACCTGATCATGGCCGAACCGGATATCGCGCGCGTTCCGGTGATGGTCGATTCCAGCAAATGGTCGGTCATCGAAGCCGGCCTGAAGTGCCTTCAGGGCAAAGGAATCGTCAACTCGATCAGTCTGAAGGAAGGCGAGGAACAGTTCCTCGATCAGGCGCACAAGATCAGGATGTATGGCGCCGCAGTAATCGTAATGGCGTTCGACGAGACGGGCCAGGCGGACAATGCCGAGCGTATGGTCGAGTGCCTGTCGCGCGCGCATGAGTTGCTGGTCGACAAGGTCGGGTTTCCAGCCGAGGATATCATCTTCGACCCCAACATTTTTCCGGTCGCCACCGGCATGGAAGAGCACAACAACTATTCGATGGAATTCATCGAGGCGTGCAAGGTGCTGAAGAAGAAATTCCCTGACAGCCACATTTCAGGCGGCGTGTCGAACATGTCGTTCTCGTTCCGCGGCAACAACCCGGTACGCGAAGCGATGCACTCGGTGTTTTTGTACCATGCGATGAAGGCCGGCATGGACATGGGCATCGTCAATGCCGGTCAATTGGCCGTCTACGACGATATCGATCCGGAGTTGCGAGAACTTGTCGAAGACGTGGTGCTCAATCGCCGCGAAGACGCGACGGAACGCCTTCTGGACGCAGCAGACAAGTACAAGGGTGAAGGCCAGAAACAGGAAAAGGATGAAGCCTGGCGCGAGAAGTCGGTTGCAGAAAGGCTCAAGTATTCGCTGGTCAAGGGCATAGACAAGTACGTGGTCGACGATACCGAGGAAGCCCGGCAGAACTTCGACACGTCGCTGGAAGTCATCGAAGGCCCGCTGATGGACGGCATGAACTATGTCGGCGATCTGTTCGGCGCAGGCAAGATGTTCCTGCCGCAGGTGGTCAAGTCGGCCCGCGTCATGAAAAAAGCCGTCGCCCACCTCATCCCTTACCTGGAGAAAGAAAAGAAAGTCGGCGAGAAAAAAGGCAAGGTCCTCATGGCCACCGTCAAGGGCGACGTGCACGATATCGGCAAGAACATCGTCGGCGTGGTGCTGGCCTGCAACGGCTTCGACGTGCACGATCTGGGCGTGATGGTCCCGACCGACAAGATTCTCGACGAAGCCGAAAAGGAAGACGTGGACATCATCGGTCTGTCGGGCCTGATCACGCCTTCGCTGGACGAAATGGTCACGGTGGCCGAGGCGATGAAGAAACGCGGCATGAACCTGCCGCTGCTCATCGGCGGCGCGACCACCTCGCGCGCCCATACGGCACTGAAGATCGATCCCCAGTACGACGCCCCGGTGTGCTGGGTCAAGGACGCTTCGCGCTCGGTCGACGTGGTGCGCAAGCTTGCCAGCAAGGTCAACCGCGACGACTACGCGAAGAAGATCGCCGACGACTACGAAGACTATCGTGAAAGGGCGGCCAACAAGAAGAAGCGCAAGCCGCTGATCTCCATCGACAAGGCGCGCGAAAATGCCTTCGAGTTCGACTGGAGCAAGTACCGTCCCGAAAGGCCGCTCAAGCCCGGCATCAGTGTCATCGAGGACTGGCCCCTGGAAGATCTGGCCGAAGTCATCGACTGGACGCCGTTTTTCCAGACCTGGGAACTGGCCGGACGCTATCCCGACATCCTCGAGGATGACGTCGTCGGCGAGGCCGCCACGAATCTTTTCAACGACGCCAAAGAAATGCTCAACAAGATCGTCGAAGAGAAATGGCTTCAGCCAAAGGCGGTCTGCGCGCTCGTACCGGCCAGCCGTGACGGCGACGATATCCTCCTCTACACCGATGAATCGCGCGACCAGGTTCTGGAGCGCATGGTCTGCCTGCGCCAGCAGGCCGACAAGCCGTCGGCCAACATGTGCCTGGCCGATTTCGTCGCCCCGGCGGACTCGGGCGTCGAGGACTGGGCCGGAATGTTCGCGGTGACCACCGGTCATGGCATCGAGGCGGCCAAGAAGAAGCTTCCGGAGAACGACGACTATTCGGCCATCATGCTGCAGGCGCTTGCCGACCGCCTGGCCGAAGCGCTTGCCGAGGCCCTGCACGCCAGGGTCAGGCGGGAAATCTGGGGCTATGCCGCCGACGAGAACCTGAGCAACCAGGAACTCATCAAGGAGAAGTACCGCGGCATTCGCCCGGCGCCGGGCTACCCGGCCTGCCCCGATCACAGTGAAAAAGAGAAGATTTTCCGGTTGCTCGACGCCCCGGGCAAGATCGGACTCGAACTTACCGAGTCCTTCGCCATGCATCCGGCAGCGGCGGTCAGCGGTTACTACTTCGGCCACCCCGAGTCGAAGTACTTCGTGGTCGGCAAAATCGGCAAGGATCAAGTCGAGGATTATGCCGGAAGAAAGGACATCAGCCTCGAGCAGGCCGAAAAATTCCTCCGTCCCAATCTCGAATACTGAACAAGACACTACGCAGGGTTCAGTGGATTTTATATGACCGTCCGGCATGTGCCGGACGATTTCCCTGAAACGGCTACGAGAACCCCGACCAGGCCAAGCCCGGCCTGCCGGGCGCGAGTCAGGGCGTCCCGAATTCCGATGCATTGGACTCGATCACGCCACACGCCGCATTGGGGAAATTCCCGTCATCCTTACGACGACCATGACAAAACGGTTGTCGGTCTGCTCATCGCTTCACTGCTTTGCTGTCATGATTCGGACTTGGTCCGCCGAAACAATAGCTAAGAAAAAGCATTCCGATCACCTTGATTCCACTCGGCGTCGACCCGACCTCGTCAAGTATGAGGCAGAAAAATCGCGGCGCCTCGAAATTCTAATTGCCGGACGTTGCGATAAGGAGATAGAGCCATGGACCGTAACGGTAGAATCGTCTCGGCACTTCTTGAGCAGCACGGCCAGACCTTTACCGAAGAGCTGGGCATCGACGTGCGGGACAATACCCCTGCACCGCTGTTCCAGACGCTTTGCCTGGCGCTGCTGTTCAGCGCGCGCATTCGGGCGTCGATGGCTGTTGATGCCATGCGCGCAATTCTGGACGCCGGTTGGACAACCGCCGATCACATGGCACGGTCAAGCTGGCAAAGTCGGGTTCGCGTGCTCAATGATGCAGGTTACGCCCGCTTCGATGAAAAGACCTCGACGATGCTCGGGGAAACATCGAACTTCCTGATCGAGCGCCATGGCGGCGACCTTCGCCGATTGCGCAAACGGGCTGACCGGAAACCTTCGGAAGAACGCCGGCTGCTTACGGAATTCAAAGGAATTGGCGACGTCGGGGTCGATATCTTCTTCCGGGATGTACAGGCTGCATGGCCGGAACTTAGGCCGTTTGCCGACCGCAAATCGCTGGAGGGCGCCCAAAGGCTCGGGCTCCCGGCGAGCGGGGCGAAGCTCAGTGAACTGGTTGACGAACGCGACTTTCCCCGTCTGGTGACCGCGCTTGTGCGCATGGAACTCGCCGGCGATGCAGACGCAATTCTGGCCGCGGCCTGAATTCAGTCCGAGTCAGTCGCCGGCCTGCTGGGCCGAACCCATGATCTCGTCGATGCCGCTGCGGTCGCCGGTTATCTGCCAGTGAATCAGCGACATCGGTATCAACCCGGCCGCGTTGAATTGCTCGAAGAAGTCGGACAGCCTGAATTCCTCGCCCTGCTCGAGTTTTTGCCTGGCGAAAGCACTGATCATCTGGTCGAGCTGATACTTGCCCGTCACATAACTGGTGCCGTATCCGGGCTGGCGCAGATAGAGTTGCTGCTCGAACGCCAGCAAGTTCATGTGATCGGTATAACCGTCGTCTCCTTCGACACCGAAATCACCTGTACCGACCTTTTCCAGGTCGCGATCCATCCATTGGCGCGGCGTCCAGCGCGCGTGAAATTCCGCCGCCTCGGTCATTGTCTTGCGATTGGCTTGCGCATCAAGTGAGCCCAGGCCGCGTGCGGCGCGCTGTGCCAGCAAGATCCAGACGATCTCGCGCGCTCGGCGATGACTGTCGTGAAGACCGGCGTGCATGGTCAACTCTTCGAATCCGGTGGCCATACCCTCGGCCCGGCTGGTGAAGATATTGAACAGAAGCGGTGACTGACGAAGGGGACTGGGATGCGGCTCCTGACGCATTCGGGCCAGGTCGAACCAGTGGTAAAAATGCGTGTAAAGCGGTGTCGGATCCAGGTGCGATCCGATCGTAAAGAAATTGCGCTGCTCCGGCGGAATGTACTGGCCCAATTGCTCGCGCAGGGCGGCATCCATCCAGGGCTCGACGCGAAGGATATTCTCGCGTTCCAGAAAATTCATCAACCGATCGGCGGAAGCACCAGCCAGCTTGTCGTAGGCCTCCGGATCAGCGACCGGCTCGAGTTGCGGCAAATGCCGGTTGCGGTTTTCTTCCAGCTTCAGCGTCGACCATGCCCTGTGCAGTTCACGCTGCAGAATTCGCCGTTCATGGTGCCAGGTCAACGGCACATACCAGACCTGTTGCAGGTGCCAGTTGTACTCCTGAATGCTGACGCCGGACCAGCCGTTCTTGTCCGGTGCCTGGTCCTCCAGCCACACGACGAAGCCCTCGGTGGCGGCCACTGCCTCGTCCACTGCCAGGAACAGTTCCGGCATGGCACCGGATGCCAGCCGCTCGCGCAATGCGCGAAGATCGTCTGCCTGCTGGCGTATGTTGTAAATGCCGCTCAACCATAGATCGCGGGCGTTGCCGGTCAGGTTGTCGCGAGCTTGCGCCAGCAGCGGCGGAATTATCAGGAGATCGTCGCGCAACCGCTGCTGTTCGACCTCGATCAGGGGAAATTCGTAGGTCCAGAGTTCGAGCAGATTGTGATGTGTGGGGCCTTCGTGCGCAGGGGTGTCGCTCTGATAGGTCCAGACGGTCTGGTAGAAGGCCGGGTCCCTGTTCCAGGGCTTGAGTACCCGCTCGTAAAAATCCAGTCCGTTGATCTCGGCACGCAGCAGATGCCAGTCGACCTGGCGTTCGACAGGCCAATCGGAAGTGTCGATGGCGCGAAGACGCTGCCGAAAGCGCGCAATTCCCTCCCGGACCACCTGCATCCGCGCCTGGGAATAAACGGGCGCACCGTTTTCCAGCGGCGGGCTCTCGAATTCGCGCCATTCTGCGAACAGTGTTACCAGTTGTCTATATCCCGGTGGGTCTTGAGCCATGGCTTGATTTCCGGTTGCAGTTGCGCCGAACAGGCATGCCGAAATCACAATGCCCAGTATCGCCAGGCGTCGTGAGGGTGCTTCCTCCACTGAAGTGCAATTGGAGACAAAATTGACGGCAACGCGAATCATCGCAGGTTCTCCTGTTCCGGGGCAAGCAGCGGACCCGGCGGTACATGGCGCCGGAAGAAATTTTCGAGCTTGCGAAAAGTGTAGATGCCGTAGTGCTCCGGGCTGGCCCACCAGTGCGATGCATTCGGCATCGAGATCAGGTCGAAATCCTTGCCCAGCATCATCAGCTTGTCGGTCATCATGAGGGTGGTCTTGTACGGCACGATGTCGTCGTGCATGCCATGAATGATCAACAATGGGTCGGCCAGGTCCTCGCCCAGGTCCAGCAGGCTGCCGCCGGCGAAGATTTCCGGGTGCGTGTCCTGCCGGCGGGTCAGGTGCTGGTCGAAACCGGTGAAATGCCCGACATCGACCGCCGGTGCGCCGGCAACACCGGCAGCGAACACGCCCGGATACTTGAACAATGCAGCCAGTACCATAAGGCCGCCGTAGCTATTCCCCCACAGCCCGATTCGGTCGGGATCCACGTAATCCAGCGTCTTGAGATAATCCACGGCGCTCAGCAGATCTTCGAGGTCGTCCTCGCCCCAGGCGCCCTGGAATGCTTCACGAAAATCCACGCCGTATCCGAGGCTGCCGCGCAGGTCGACCTGAATGTGAATGTAATCTCCAGTCAGCGCCAGGCGCTGCTGCAGATTGGTGGTCGGCCGGCTTGAATCCCAGGCGTTGCGCACGGTATTTGAATAGATGTTGCCGATCAGTACCGGGTAGCGGGCGCCCGGCTTCATGTTGCGCGGCTCGACGATGCGGGCGTGCAGCGTGTAGTCGTCGATGCGGCTCGGAAACGTGACGTAACGGGGCGCGACCCAATCGTAGTCGTAGAATGTCTCGGGCGGCGATCGCGTGACCCGAACCGATGCACGGTCCGGTCCGACGGCCCCGACATAGAGTTCGGCCGGATGCTCATCGCTGGACATGACCGACGCAAAATGCCGACCGTCCGGAGAAACTCTCGGCTCGTGAACGCCTTCGCGTATGGTAACGCGTACCGGCTTTTCACCTGACCTCAGGCGGTAGAGATGACGCTCGTAGGGACTCTTGCGCGAGGCAACGAAAAAAATCGCGCGGCCCGGGCTCTCATTGTCGCCCGCCTGATGACGCACTCGACGGCCGGAATGCTCGCCGGCGACGTCCAGGTAGCCCGAGTAGCTGCTGCCGGCGACGTCGTAGTCGCCGGTGGTCAGGATTTCGGCCACGCCGCCTTCGACGTCGATGGAATACAGACGATAGCGGCCGTCGGTATCGCCGAGAAAGATCACCTGCTCGCCCTCGGCGCTCCACACGGCCTGAAAAATCGGGTAGATGCGCCGGTGGCGATGATCGTGCCAGAGCTCGCGTACCTGACCGGTATCGGCATCGGCGACTCGCAGCCAGCGGTCCTCGCCCACATCGCTGCCCTGGTGAATCAGCAGTTCGGCCGTATTCGGTGCCCATGAAAATTCGTGGAACAGGCGCTGTCGCGGCAGCTCGAGCTCCAGCGACCGGATCACGAGCGTTCGCGTGTCGAGAATGGCCAGTTTCTGCACCAGATCCCGATCACCCGGGTACGCACGTCGGACTTCGTGCAGGAAAGGCTCATCGCCATGCAGGTACGACGGGATCGGCATGCGGCGAACATCGGTACGATCAACGATCTCGAATGCAATATAGCGCCCGTCCGACGACCAGCGAAATCGGCTGACTCCGGCATCGGGCCGATTGAATGCGCCTACCGGCACGCGGCCGATACCCGGAATTCCGATCTCGGTCGCACGTTCGGTAGCACTGCGCTCGAAATCATGTATCCAGAGATCATTGCTTTCGATGAAGGCAACCCGACCGCCGTCCGGCGAAAAGGCGAATTGCGACTGTCCCGCCGCATCGTCAAGTACCCGCCGTGCTTCACCGCCACGGGCCGCTACCTCGAAAAGCTGTCCCCGATAGCTGTAAAGCACGCGCTCGGAGTCCGGCGACCAAAGAAGTTCCGACACGCCGGTCTGCATTCGCGTCGCGATCCTTTCGGCCATGGCTTCGCGCGACTGACCCGGTTCCGGTTTCGGCGCATGCGCGGGCGCCAACTGCGTCAGGCGCTGAAAATTGCCACCGTCGGCGTCGACGACCCACACGTCGCGGAACGGCATGCCTCTGTCATTCCAGAGAAATGCAACCCGTTTGCTGTCGGGCGACCAGGTGACCGAGGATGGTGCAGTACCGGTGAGATTGGGCAGTGAAACGATGCGTTCATTGGAAGGTGCCGCAGCCACAGCCGCCTGCGAAAGCGCACCCAGCGCAAACAGCACCAATCCAATGAGCCGGAAACGCGAATGAAAAGAACAGGTTCGGGATGCAGAAGGGATCATCGAGTCCATCCGTCAAGGTGCAAGGCAGCGCCAATCATATCGCGATGCACATCGCATGACCGGTTGAACCCGAGCACGCTCGACGGCAGCCGAAAACATCGAATCACCCGTGCGGCCTCAATCAGGTTTCAAGCGGCCCGATGATCGATACTCACCGAACCCGTTTCGTATCAGAATTTCCAGGTCGTGCGCACCCGGACATCGCGGTCTCGCTGCAGGAAGCTTGCACCGGCCAGACGTTCCAGTTCTCGACGCCAGCGGGCCCGGAACTCGAACCGCAGCGCCGCGGAGTACTTGAACTGCCAACGCAATTCGGCCAGCTCGTTGTTCTGGCGGAAGTCGTTCGATATCAGCCAGCCGGCGTCAACCCGGCCGTAATTCAGCCCCACGGTGTGGCGTGGAAAGACGTTGACCAGGTCCGCACCCAGCTGCCAGCCCCAGCCGTCGGCGTCACCACGACCCGGGAGCCCGACCGCAAAGCGCCGCGGTGTTTCAAACGCCCGACCGACTTCGCCAACGGCGACCAGTCGGCGACTGGAATCGCCGAGATCCCAACCGGCCCCAAGCTTGAAGGTGGCCGTCACGTAGTCCTCGCGCAGGGCGCTGGAAAGGCCTTCGGCGGCCAGGGCATTGGGGTACACGGTCACGGCAAGCGCGCGCATGAACACCGGACCGAGATCGGCATCACTGCCCAGCACGCCGAAAAAACCGACACGCGAGTCGCTGTCGTCGAACGTCAACGGGCCTCGGGTGGTCTGGCCGTTGCCGTCGGCGCCGTTGTATTGCGCGACGATCTCTCCGTACCACTGTTCGCCGAGTTTCTGACGAAAAGCGATTCCGTCGGTCCAGCCGATGTTGAGGCTGCTGGCCTGGCTTCGGTCCAGGCTTCGCGTCGCCATGTGCGGCAAATCAAGATTGCTCTGCAGACGGCCGAACCTCCACTGCGAGTTCGAATCCAACGACTGGCACTGGACAAAGAACTCGTCAAAGGTCGCGGTGCCGGGATTTACGGCCGTGCCGCTGTCGCGGTGCGGCCGAATGTAGAAATTCCAGTCGTTGGCTCGATCGGCCGCAGCCGCTGCAAAGCGCGTCTGAAAACGGCAGTTCTCTCCCATTTCCCGCTTGAGACGCAACCGAAACCTCGTACCGCTGGATGCATCGTCGTCGGTAGCGCCCGACCGGGTGTCTCGCCAGTTCTCGGCATAGAAGTGGATGCGGAAGTCCCCGCTGACATCCCAGAGACCCGCATCGGCCGCCAATGCAGGAGCCGAAACCGAAGCGCATGCCAGCAGCCCGGACGCAAGAAAAGATTGAAATCGTTTCATCGAAATCGCCGTATTCAGGAATCTGCGGGAAGACTATTACACTTTCATTGCGTTTCTGTTACAGGTTGAAATCGACAGCTGCGCGACGCCGGCGAACAATGAATCACTCAGGCCGCCAGTCATTCAACGGGTGCCCCGGATTCGATCGAGGCCTTCGGATGCGCCGCACCCGAAAATCCGCCGATCATGACGACGCCGGCAACGATCAGCACAATACCCGCGATTGCCCAGCCGTCGAGGCGTTCACCGAATACCAGCCATCCGGAGACCGCGATCAGGACGACCCCTAGCGCGGCCCAGATGGCGTAGGCAATTCCGACCGGCAGACTCTTCAGCGAAAGCCCGAGAAAAAGGAAAGCCGCCATATAGCCGATTCCCACGACAACCACCGGCCAGGGCCGGGTAAAACCCTCGGCGGCTTTCAAGGCGGTGGTGCCGGCGACCTCGAACACGATGGCAAGCGCCAGATAAATCCAGTGCATGGGCATTTTCCATGATTTCGACCGGTCGATTGTGCCGGGTTCACGCCGGGTCGGTGTGCCCGCCGGAGATAATTTCACGAAGCCGGCTGCAGAATTTTACCTGGCTCGGCCCGGCCGCGTCCCTGTCGGCATGCATCAGGTAAAGCGTGCCCTGTCGAACGCCACCTTCGGCCAGCGGCAATGGGCGCAGTTCATCTCGCGCCAGCTCGTCACGTATGTTGGACTCGGCGAACCAGGCAAATCCCATGCCCATGCAGGCTGCCCGAATCGAGGTCGCCTTGTAGCTGACGGTCCAGCTCTGCTCCGGCAACACGCTCCAGTCGACCGGCTTCGGCCAGCAAGGCGCGACCGCGCCTGCACAGCACTTCACCGGCCGGCGTCAGTACCGAGCGACGGCCCTGCATCCTGAACAACTGGATATCAAGCAAATTTGTCATTCGCTGAACCGCATAGGTGACTGTGGACTGGGACTTGTTGAGCGCCTCGGCGGCCTGCGCATAGCCGCCCGAATTGACGACTGCAACGAAAGCGCGCCACTGTTCGAGCGAAATTCGGGGCTTATTCATATCGGTTTATTGGATATAAACCGCTATATTTTGCCATTTATCATTCAGGCAATAAATATTAGGCTTTTGCCACACTTGACCGAGACATCGCTCGCATGATCCGAATCCTCCAGGTCAACTCGAGCCTGTCCGCGTCGGGAAAGTCGTGCGCGCTCCCCGATGCGTTCGTCAGCCGGGGGCGCGCGCTGTATCCGGATGCAATGACCGTCGTGGGCAACCAGACGCCCTACGTGCGCCGGTTCCTGGCATTTCTCGGCACCGAGGACGTGGACGTGATTTACGCTGAAGGTCTGGCCATGGGCGACGATGCCGAGCACACGATAGCGCGTGCCCGCAACGATCTGGAACGCCTGCCCCCCACAATCTGAAAGCCTCGAACGGCTTGTTGTAATCGGAGAATCGAGATGATCGAAAGAAACCTGGCCAGAACCATCGAGTCGGTGGCAACCTCGGACGGTGCCGGTGTCCGGCTGCGCCGCAGCCTGGGCGCGATTCGCGGCCTTAACATGGATCCGTTCCTCATGCTGGACGAATTCTCATCCGACCATCCGGACGATTACATCGCCGGCTTTCCGAAACACCCCCACCGGGGCTTCGAGACCGTCACCTACATGATCGACGGCCACATGCGTCACGAGGACCACCTCGGCAATCGCGGCGATCTGGGCCCGGGCGGCGTGCAGTGGATGACCGCGGGCCGCGGCATCATCCATTCGGAAATGCCGCAGCAGGAACACGGCCGCTTGCGCGGTTTTCAGCTCTGGATCAACCTGCCGGCAGCCGAAAAGATGAAACCCGCGGCCTACCGCGACATTCCCGCCGCCGACGTGACCGAAATCGAACTCCCCGGCCGCGGCCTCGTCCGGGTGATAGCAGGTGGCCACGAGATCGACGGGCGGCAGGCAGCAGGTCCCATCAACGCCGACCGCAGCATGGCAACGGATCCGTCATACCTGGACGTTGCGTTGCCGGCGGACGCGGCTGTGCGCATTCCCTTGCCGGCCGGACACACGGCCTGCGTTTACGTTTTCCAGGGCGATCTTCACGTCGGCAACCCCGGGCAACGGCTGAATACGCACTCTGCCGGGGTCCTGTCCGACGGCGATTCGGTATTGCTCAGCGCCCGTTCGGCGGGCTGCCGAGCCCTCGTGCTCGCCGGTCGTCCGCTGAACGAGCCGGTGGTGCAATACGGCCCGTTCGTGATGAACACACGCGAGCAGGTCGAGCAGGCCATGCTCGACTACCGCGACGGCCGGTTGACGGCAACGCGGTAGGTTTCAGCAGGGTGGTAACCATTGAAAGCGTAGCGCAGGTTTGGCCGGCAGTTCCGATATTTTCCAGGCGGCATGGCAGACCGCAAGCGTATAGCCGAGCGGCGTGTTTAATTGAAAGTCCAGGCAGCGTCTGACAACCGCGAATACGGTATGCTTCGCAATTACTTTATACTGTTTTTATTTATAGCATTAATCTGCTTGTAATGCATGCATACGCTGAACTTCAGGCGCTGAGTTGCTTCAGTTTCCGCCGCGCCGCATCCCAACCCGGCGAACTTGTGCGGCGCGCCGCCGAGCTCGGCTATCGCGCCGTTGCGATCACCGACGAGTGCTCGATGGCCGGCATCGTGCGCGCCTGGGAGGCGGCCCGCGAGTGCGGCATCAAGCTGATCGTCGGCAGCGAATTACGTACTACAGACGGCCTTCACCTGGTGTTGCTGGCGCCGGATCAGGCCGCCTACGGACAGATCTGTCGCCTGATCACAATCGCGCGGCGACGGGCGAAGAAAGGCGGCTACCAGCTCGAACGCGGCGATCTGGAACAGGACCTGGACCGGGTACTAATGGTCTGGAAGCCCGGCGAGACGCCCGCCGAGGCCGACGCCGGATGGCTTCAGCTGCGTTTCGGCAGCCGGCTGTGGATAGGCGCGACCCGACTGCTGCAACCGGGCGAGAAGCACTGGTTCGAAGCCCTGCAGCGGCTGGCAGGCAAGTACGGCCTGCCCTGCGTGGCCTGCGGCGACGTGCGCATGCATCGACGGTCGCGGCGCGCACTGATGGATGTCATGAGTTCGCTGGAACTCGGCCGCCCGCTGGCCGAATGCGGCCTGGCGCTGGCGGCCAACGCCGAGCGCCATCTGCGCCCGATCGAGAGCCTGACCCGGCTGTATCCCCTTTCCTGGCTGACCGAGACGCTCCGGCTGGCCGATGCCTGCAATTTCGATCCGGGCGCGCTGCAGTACCGCTACCCGGCCGAGCTCGTCCCCAAACCCTATACGCCGTCGCGCTGGCTGAGGCATCTCACGCTGGACGGCCTGCAGAAACGCTTTCCCGACGGCGCCCCGGACGAGGTGCGCAAACTGGTCGCGCGCGAACTCGACCTGATCGAACAGATGGGGGTGGAAGCCTTCTTTCTGACCGTGCACGACGTAGTGCGTTTTGCGCGATCCCGAGACATTCTTTGCCAGGGCCGCGGCTCGGCGGCGAATTCGGCGGTCTGCTACTGCCTGCACATCACCGAGGTCGATCCCGCGCGTCAGCAGCTGTTGTTCGAGCGCTTCATTTCCAAAGAGCGCGACGAACCGCCGGACATCGACGTCGACTTCGAGCACGAACGCCGCGAAGAGGTGCTGCAGTACATCTATGAAAAATACGGCAGGACCCGCGCGGCGCTGGCGGCCACCGTGATCTGCTACCGGCCCAAGAGCGCGCTGAAGGACGTCGGCCGCGCGCTCGGCCTGGATCCGCAGCGGATGAACCGGCTGACTGCTTCGCTGGCCTGGTGGGACGATCCGGACGTGTGGCCCGAGCGCCTGCGCGAGTGCGGATTCGACCCGGACGGCGCGGCGGTGCGGCAACTGCTGGTGCTGACCGCAGAACTGGTCGGATTCCCGCGGCACCTGTCGCAGCACGTGGGCGGCATGGTGATCGCCGACGAGCCCTTGCATCACCTGGTGCCGGTGGAAAACGCCGCGATGGCCGACCGGACCATCATCCAGTGGGACAAGGACGACCTGGAATCGCTGGGCCTGCTCAAGGTCGACTGCCTTTCGCTGGGCATGCTCACGGCGTTGCGCAAGTCGATGGCGCTGGTCAACCGGTGGCAAGACGCATCCGGAACCGAACCCTTATTGAGCCTGGCCAGCATGCCGCGTGAAGATCCGGCCACTTATGAAATGCTCTGCAAGGGCGACGCCACGGGCGTGTTCCAGGTCGAATCGCGGGCCCAGATGGCGATGCTGCCCAGGCTGAAGCCGCGCTGCTTCCAGGACCTGGTCGTCGAGGTCGCGATCGTCCGCCCGGGCCCCATCCAGGGCGACATGGTGCATCCGTATCTCGAGCGGCGCGAGAATCCGGACAAGGTCGACTATCCCGGCGATGCGCTGAAGAAAGTGCTGGAGCGCACCCTGGGCGTGCCGATCTTCCAGGAACAGGTCATGCAGATCGCGATCGTGGCGGCCGGATTCACGCCCGGCGAGGCCGATCAGCTGCGCCGCGCCATGGCGGCCTGGAAGCGTCGCGGCGGGTTGGAGCCGTTTCGCGAAAAGCTCGTCCAGGGCATGCTCGCGCGCGGCTACGGCAACGATTTCGCCGAGCGCATCTACAGCCAGATCTGTGGTTTCGGCGATTACGGCTTTCCCGAATCGCACGCGGCCAGCTTCGCGTTGCTGACCTATTTCTCGGCCTGGATGAAATGCCATCACCCGGCCGCATTCACCTGCGGCCTGCTCAACAGCCAGCCCATGGGGTTCTATGCCCCGGCCCAACTGATCAACGATGCGCGCCGTCACGGCGTAAGAGTGCTGCCGGCAGACGTTCGATACAGCGTGTGGGATTGCGAGCTCGAATCAGGGGCCGGTCGAGTCGAGTACGCCGATGATATGACGCCGACATATCGCCCTGATTCGAATTGCGTCGGGGATGTGACCCCGACCTACGCTACGGCTACGGCTCCAGATCGGACCGGCGCTGCGAGTTCATCACCCAGCGGATCGAACGTCACCGGGCCTGACCGAACAGGACCTGCTATTCGACTCGGCCTGCGCATGATTGGCGGGCTGCACAGGGATACGGCCGAGCGGCTATGCGCGGCAAGACAACGACAGCCGTTCCGCGACATTCAGGATCTCGCCGAGCGCGCCCGACTGGACAGATCCTCGTTGAAAGCGCTGACCGAAGCCGGTGCACTCAAGGCCCTGGCCGGTCACCGCAGGCGGGCGCGCTGGAATGCAATGGCCGCCCGTCATCAGGGGGATCTGCTGGCCGAAAGTCGAATCGACGAGCGTCAGCCGCGGCTCGCGTTGCCCTCATCCCGCGAAGACCTGCTGGATGACTACGCCAGCACCGGCCTCAGCCTGGCGCATCATCCGATCGCGCTGCTGCGCAAGCGGCTGGGCAAGCGGGTGCGAAGCGCCAGGCAGTTGCGCGACGACGCCGACGGCCTTGCCGTCCAGGCCGCCGGGCTGGTCACCCACCGCCAGCGACCGGGTACCGCGTCGGGTGTGATCTTTCTATCGCTGGAAGACGAGACCGGTATCGTCAACGTGATCGTGTGGCCGAAGCTGGTCGAACGCTTCCGCGCCGAGGTATTGCAGGCCGGACTGCTGAAGGTACACGGCAAGCTGCAGAACGCCAACGGCAGCCAGCACGTGGTGGCGGCGCGGTTCGAAACGCTGGACGGCTGGCTGGACGGACTGGCCGCGGAATCGCGGGATTTCTGCTGAAAATCCATACAAGGCTGCTTCGGGGACGTTCGGAAGCATCCGCCCGGATTCGATCAGCTAGCTCCGGCTGTACTGGCGGCAGTGATCGCGTGTGCCGACATAATACAGACCGCCATTCAGGCCGTAGCTCGACGGATCAAGCTGCTCGGCCCTGTCGGCCTGTTCGGTGGCCGTAATCAGCGTCTCGTATTCGTCGATGCTCAGGCGCCGCCGGGCCGCCAATTGATCGGCCGGATCCAGCGCGTCGCGCCAGCGCGCGGCCTCTTCGCCGATGCGACCGATGCAGAAGGTCGCACCGCACCCGCTGCCGTAGGAGAAGAGGCTCACCTCACGCTCGGCCAGGCTTTCGGCGGCCTGACGCAGCAGATCGATCAATGCAAGGAAAAGCGAACCGGTGTAGATGTTGCCGATCTCGGCATTCAGGCCCAGCCAGGGCGCCGCCAGGCGCTGATAACTGTCGGTCAGCATTCGCCAGGATTCGTTGTGATCCTTGCTCAACGGCCCACCCTGCTCCATCTCGAGCTGGCGCTGGTGCGCCTTGAACGCCATCTTGACGAAAGGCACGTGATACAGACAGGCGGCCAGACCGGCCAGCAGGTCGGATCGCTCGCCGACCGCGTCCACGCGCGCGCCGGTCAGCGCATCCAGGTAGCACTGAATGGAATAATGACCATCGGCAAATGCATACTTCGAATACAGCGGACGCCAGAAATCCATGACCTGCCGCGTGTAATCCCCGATGCGGCACGGGTCCATGCTCAGCAAGCGCGGTTTATCGGACACCACCATTGCAACGGCGCCGGCACCCTGCGTGGGTTCTCCGGCGGTACCGAGCCCGTAACGCGCGATATCGGAGGCAATCACCAGCGCCTTGCGCCCGCGCGCCCGGCCTGATGCGATCCAGTCGATCGAAGCGGTCAGGCCCGCCATCGCCCCGTAGCATGCGTGCTTGGTCTCGAAGGTCCGGCAACGCTGGTCAAGACCCAGCATTTCATGGACATAAACCGCAACCGGCTTGCTGTGATCGACGCCGGTCTCGGTGCCCACGATCAATGTTCCGATCTCCGAAGGATCGATATCAAATCCTTGCAAGGCTCGAGAAGCGGCATCCGCCGCCATCGTGACGGTATCTTCGCAAGGACTCGCAATCGCCATCCTGCGCTGGCCCAGCCCCTTGAGATACTTGCCGGGATCGACGCCCCTGGCCTTGGCCAGATCGGTCATTTCAACGAAACCGGCCGGGCCGGCGAAAGCGAGGGCGTCTATGCCCGCTGGATTACTCAAGATGTTATTCCGATAATTCGCCCAGCGCAGGAAAATAGCACAGCTACGCGTGCTGCGCGCGCACGCTCAACCGGTTCGCGCCGATCCGCCCGATGATGAATCGAGCAACAGGAAGCCGCAGGTATAGCAGGCATTCAGAAATTCGGCGACGTCACTGCGATCTGCCTTTGCGCTTTCGGCAAGTTCATCAACACCTACAGGCTCGCGAATCAGGATTCTCGCCTGTCGGGAATAAGCCGTATCCGACAGTGCCTGCAAAGGCACCTGGGGCAGCATGAAGCGGATTTCGCCGACAAGATCCGGATGGAGCGCGCCGCTGGAAAGCGCAAGTCCGGCACGCCACTTCAGGTTGGCCAGGTTCTGCTGCTCCAGCCCGTCGGTGTGCTCCACAAGTTCCTGGCTGGCCAGCGCACGCGCCTCGTCGCGGGCGAAATGACGCCGGAGCAGCCGCGCCAGCTCCCTGTCCGAAGCGCTTGAATACCAGACGCCGGAGCCCGGATCGATCACGAGCTCGGGGAGATAGTCGCCGCCGATCATGACGGCCTGATCCCAGTTGTGCCGCCGCAGATGCTCGGCCAGCGGGAGTTCCGCGGCATCGTCGCCGAATGCCAGGGTCGGCCACTGGTCCTCGACCCCGGGATCGCTTGAGGCGCTGGCAAAATCCGACAGCAGTTTGAGCAGCTGCTGTGATCTTATCGGCTTGTACAGCACGAAGCGGGCCGCAAAGTCGCGGCGGCGGGTCAGCGCCGCTGCCGGACGCTGCTTGTGGCTGACGTCGGGCCAGATCGCCGCGCCGTCGGGATTGTCGACGTCGACCAGCACGGCGTCGCCGTCATCACGCTCGAAGTCGATCTCCCAGGATTGCTCCGATTTTCCACCCGACAGCCCCAACAGGGATCTCAATACTTTCAGATCCTTGCTGCTGACATTCAATGTACTCAGTCGGAGCGAAACAGACACCGGACACTCGCGGGTTGAGGTGAAATCCCATGTTACCGGACAAGCAGGGACGCGCCAAGCACAACTATCGCGATGAACATCACATCTTGGGCCTCAGGCACCAACGCAGTGCATCGCCGCGGATCGAGAACACCGCTTACAGCGCGATAATCTTCAAGCCGCCAACGATCAATTTACCTGATCGAATCCGACCAGCGCCTCGATGACGTCCTTGACGTTCTGCATCGCACCCTGGAGCACCTGATGAATATCGTCCTCGGTTATAGGGCCGTCTTCCAGCCCCGCGCCCGCATTCGCCACGACACAGAGACTTGCATAGTCCAGCCCGGCTTCGCGTGCCAGGGCGGCTTCCGGCATCGCGGTCATGCCGACCACATCACAGCCTTCGGACGCCAGTCTCGACACCTCGGCTGCGGTCTCCAGGCGCGGCCCCTGAGTGACGGCGTGGCAGCCGCCGTCGACGAGCTCATGGCCGACCTGTCGGGCCGCATCGAGCAGCCGGTCGCGCAGCGGACCGTCGAACGGGCGAGTGAAGTCGATGTGTTTCAACGGGGCGGACCCACCGTCGCTGAATGTATGTGCCCTGCCCCAGGTGTAATCTATGATCTGGTCCGGCGCCACCATCGAACCGGCAGGAAGTCCGGCCACCAGGCCACCGACGGCGTTGATCGCAAGCACCGAATCGACGCCCAGAATCTTCAGCGCATGAATGTTCGCCCTGTAATTGATCTTGTGCGGCGGAATCCGGTGCGGATCGCCATGACGCGCGAGAAACCAGAGTTCGGTGTCAGCGACCGCGACCTGCCGCGGGCGATCGGACGGCGCACCGAAGGGCGTCGTCAAGGCCATGTTGCGCAACGTCTCGAACAGCTGTAGCGCCCCCGTCCCACCCATGACTGCAAGCTTCATACCCAACTCTCCCGCAAGGACGGTGCCATGAAGGCAACATCGTCAATCGTTATCTTCAATCGCTATCGTAAATCGCAGTCGTCAATCGCTGTCGTAAATCGCAGTCGTAAATCGCTGTCGTAAATCGCTGTCGTCAATCGATATGGTCAATCGGTCGAGGGTACCGCCCAGATATCCGGCAGTTCCCGAAGATTCTCCCTGTAATCCATCCCGCAGCCGAACACATAGACGTCCGGGACAATCAGGCCGTGGACATCAAGCCAATCGCGCGCGAGTCCACGCTCGTGCTCTTTCAAAGCCAGCGCCACGGAAATGACTCGATACCTGTCCGGCAGTCGCTCGCTTATGGCCGCCAGCGTATGACCTTCATCGAAGATATCGTCGATCAGCAATACCGTCTCGTCGCCGGCCGGAAGCGCCGGCCAATGCAGCCACTGGATCTCTGCGCCTCGCGTTTCGCCCCGGTATCGGGTCGCATGAACGTAATCGATCCGCATCGGCCTGCGAATCCGGCGCGCCAGCTCGCAGGCCGGGAACATGCCGCCGGTCATGACGGGCAGCAGCAGAATCTCCCGGTCCGGAAGCTCATCGTTCAGGCGCGCCGCCATCTCGTCATAGGCAGCCGCGACGCGCTCGGCTCCGAATATCCTGTAAGCGCCGTCGGGCATCATGAGGAATCTTTTTCCTGTTCTTGTTGCTGTTCTTGCGGCTCGCCGCCGGCGAACGATGCCGGCATTGAATCGAGTTTGAGCGTACGCGTCGGGAATGCAATTTCGGCCCCGTGCGCCTCGATGATACCGCCGACCTCCAGCAAGACGTCTTCGCGGACGCGGTGATACTCGATCCATTGCGTGGTCCGGGTAAAGCAGTAGACCATGATGTCCAGCGACGACGCGCCGAACTGGTTGAAGTGAACGATCATGGTTTCGTCGACCGCGATGTCCTCGTGTCGTTCAAGCATGGACCGGATCGAATCCACGATCGCCTTGACCCGGGCGAAGTCGTCGTAGCGCACGCCGACGTGTTCGAAAATGCGTCGATGGGTCATGCGCGAGGGGTTTTCAACGGTAATCGTGGTGAAAGTCGCGTTGGGCACGTACATCGGCCGGCGATCGAATTTCATGATGGTCGTAACGCGCCAGCCCATCTTCTGCACCACGCCCTCGATATCCCGATCGGGCGAACGCACCCAGTCACCGACCGAAAACGGCCGATCCATGAACACCATGAAGCCGCCGAAGAAATTCGCGAGCAGATCGCGCGCGGCCAGGCCAACGGCAATCCCGCCGACGCCACCCGCCGCCAGCAGGCCGGAAATCGGAATCTCCAGGATACTCAGCGCGGTCAGCACGGCGGTCACGACAACGGCGATACGAACGATCCGTGCAAGCACACTGACCGTCGTGATGTCGAAATCCTGGTTCGTCTCGCGGCGGTGTTTGATGAAGGCCTGCTCGAAACCCGTGACCAGGCGGAATGCAAACCAGCTCGCAGTCGCTACCAGCAGCAGCTGCTGCGCGAGCTGTAGCCACGCGACCTGAAATACCACGGCGCCGGTGTGCGGCTGAAGAATACGCCCGGCGATCAGCAGTCCCTGCCCGTAGATCAGAAGGGAGACGGGTCGCTTGCCGGCGTAGACGATGGCGTCGTCCCAATGATGCCGGGAGCTTCCGGCCAGTCGCTCGACCCGGTTGATCAGCTTCCGGAACATGAAATCGAGCAGCAGCGCGGCCAGAACGACGACGAACGCCTGAACCGTCCACGGTTTCATGCCGATCAGTCCCGAAATGCTGTCGAACCAGTTCTCCACCGTACTATCCTCCTGCCAGTTTCTTCAGCGACTGCTTCCACGCCCGAAACTCGGAAACAAGTTCCTGCTCGTCGAGCGTGAACTGGGCTCGGCCCAGTAGTTTCCCTGCCGACACGCGTGCGGCTTCGAATTGATCGGATTCGACATCGACAGTGGCGACCAGCTTCGCTGCAGACGCCGGATCGCAGACCAGTGCCAGATCGCACCCGGCCGCTTCACTGGCGCGCCAGCGGTCATGCACGCTACCGGCTGTCCCGGCCCCGCTCATGTCGAGATCGTCTGAAATCACGATACCGCGAAAACCGAACTCGGTGCGCAGAACCTCGCCGATCCAGACGCTCGAGAAGCCGGCCGGACGGGAATCCAGGCACGAGTAGCATACGTGCGCCGGCATGATGGCGTCGAGTTCGCCCGACAACGCTGCGAACGGCGCCATGTCGGCGGCCATTTCATCCCGGCTGCGGGCGTCGACGACGATTTCGTGATGCGAGTCGGCGCGCACCGATCCATGCCCCGGAAAGTGCTTGCCGCAGTTCTTCATCCCGGCGTCGCGCATCCCGGCCAGGTAGTGTCGCGCCAGCGCCGTGACGGTCGCCGGCCTGTCCGAAAACGCGCGGTCGCCGATGACCTCGCTGCCGCGATCCAGATCGAGCACCGGCGCCAGGCTCAGGTCCACGCCGTGACCCAGAACTTCGGCCGCCATGATCCGGCCGTGGCGATAGGCGAGATCCAGCGCCCGATCCGGGTGGCTGCGATACCATCGACCCAGCTCGCCGAGCGGCGGCAGCGCAGTGAAACCGGAGCAAAATCGCTGAACCCTTCCACCTTCCTGGTCCACGCAGATCAGCAGCCGCGAGGCGCGCAACGCCCGGATTTCGTCGCACAACGCGACCAGCTGCGCGGATCCCTGGTAGTTTCTGGAAAACAGGATCACGCCGACCACGGCCGGGTGCGACAGCACGTCCCGGGAGCGCTGGTCGAGCGCATGCCCATCGATGCCGACGATCAACCCGGTGCGCCTCATTGGTTTCGGACGAACAGCGCCAGCGATTCGACATGCGCGGTATGCGGAAACATGTCGGCAACACCCGCATGCTGCAATCGATAGCCGTATTCGCTGACCAGCGTACCGGCGTCCCGGGCAAGGGTTGCGGGATCGCAGGACACGTAGACGATACGCGGCGCCCGGGTCGCCGCGACCAGAGGCAGGATTTCGGCCGCGCCCGAACGCGGGGGATCGATCAGTACGCCGTCGAATTTCTCCTGCATCCAGGCAAGGCTTTCGACCGACTGCATCAGATCGGCGGCGACGAAGCGCGCATTCCCGATGCCGTTGGCCACGGCATTCGCGCGGGCCGACTCGACCAGGCTCTGGTCAAGCTCTACCCCCAGCACCTCGCCGGCACCGCGGGCCAGCGGTAGCGAAAAGTTGCCGAGGCCGCAAAAAAGGTCGAGGATGCGATCCTCCGGCCCGATCGACATCAGCTCGACAGCCTTCTGCGTCAGCTTGCGGTTGACCTGCGCATTGACCTGCACGAACTGTTGCGGATGAAACGCGAACTCGAGATCGAATGCTTCGAGGCGATAGGTCAACTGATGCGCCTCGGGCCAGAGGCGCTGAACGCTGTCGGGACCGGCCGATTGCAGCCACACGGCAATACCGGTGCGCTCCGACCATGCAATCAGATTCTTCTCGTCGGCCGATGTCAGCGGGTCCAGGTGGCGCAATACAATAGCGGCGGTATCGTCTCCGGCCGCGCACTCGACCTGCGCGATCCGGTCGGGGATGCTCAATCGGCCGATCAGATCCGACAGTTCCATCAGGCGATCGGCGAACGCCGGGTGCAGTACGCGGCATGCTTCGATGTCGGCCACGTAGCGGCCGCCGATTTCGCGAAAACCGACCAGCACCCGGCCCTTGCCCGGTACGTTGCGCGCGCTGAGTCGCGCGCGCCGTCGATAGTGCCAGGAATCCCCCGAGATCGGCGGCATCCAGTCGGCCGGCTCGACCTGGCCGATGCGGCGGAAGTTCTCGCTCAACCGCTGCGCCTTCCAGTCCAGTTGCGCGGCGTGATCGAGGTGCTGAAGCGCACAGCCGCCGCAATAGCCGAACCAGGGACACTCGGGCTCGACGCGCTGATCAGAGGGAGATTCCACGGCCAGCGTGACCGCTTCGTCGAACCGCCGATTGCGGCCCGTCAGGCGCGCCGAAACGCGCTCGCCCGGCAGCGCGCCGTGAACGAAAGTAACCTTGTCTTCGACCCGACCGACGCCGCGTCCGTCATGCGAGAGATCGCTGATTTCGACTCCGACCGGTTCCAGCGGAAGTCGCCTTCTTGCGCGCCGCGCCAAAACCTATTTCCGCTGCCAGTTGCCGGATTCGTCCTGGTAATACCAGCCGTCGCGTGCATTTGCAATCCACCGGTCGGCAAAGGTCTCGCGAATACGCTCTTCCCACTCCGGGTGCCCGTTGGCCACCGCGATCTCGCGATAGACCGCGCGCCGGTCGGCGTTTTCCTCAGCCACGATCCGTTCCATCTGACGCCGCTCGGAAAGCGGGACGGCGCTTCGGTCCCGAATCTCGATCAGACCGGTATTGTCCAGCCCGATGGCGCCGGCATCCAGCCAGGCCGCGAGATGCCGGCGCTGACGCTCGACCATTCGCTGTTTTATGGCATTGATCTGCGGACCCTCGATATCGATGTTCACCGACTGGGCGTGGGCCGACGGTATGACAATCCCGGCCAGGATCGCAAGTGGATTGAGACTCCGATGCACGACGCGGCCATCGCTATTCCCGGCCGGCCGGGAAAGCGCCGCCCCTTCGGTCTCGGACTGCGGCCCGATCACGTCCTGGATGAAGCGATCCGCTGCGCGCTCGGCGGCGGCTTCCGGAAAGTAGACGTTGATCGTGACGCATGCGACGAGCACGGCGGTCACGACGGTCACGAACAGATTTCTGACGATGCGGTTGATCAAGTCTTTTCTCCATGATGAGCGACAGCAGCGTGTCGTTCGGATGATTAACGTCCACTGACCGGGATTCTATCAAACGACCGGGCCTGAACCCGCCTGATTCACCATATGCCTGCTGCGACGCCGCGAGGTCCCGCAGCCGGGGGCAGTGACATCTCACGAGCGGGCGGGCCATCAAGACCCGTCGCCGAGCGACCGGCCCGGCTTTCATTCGACTGATCCCGTCGCGGCCGCGAGCTGTGCCATCAGGCGGGGCCAGTCCACCCGGCGCTGGTAGCCGACGATATCCAGCCGGGGGATCAAGCGACCCTCGAGTATCACGTAACCGCCATCCTCGGCATCCCGCAGGCCGCGCATGCGACAGGTATTCGCCGCCAGCCGGCAGCCCAGCCCTGCCTTGCGATATGGAAAGTCCTCGAACCAGCGCAACAGGGTGCCGGAAATCGCCGAACCGCCGCCGCCGGACAGGCTGGAAATCGAATCGACCGCCTTCTGGCTGATTTCGCGCTCCGGGCTGTCATCCAGCGTCTCGAACCAGGCGTCGAACCGCACCGGCTGCCAGTCGAGCAACCTCAGATCTTGCACGTGCCCCGACATCAGCCCCAGCATGCGGCCGAATTCGAATGCCCCGGTGACCTGTTCCAGGTCCAGCGCATCGAACTCGATGTCGGCGGCAAGGGCCGGAAGGGAACCGAATGGCCGCTCGACCGAAAGCCCGTTGATTTTCGCGCTACCGCCGAATAAATCGATATCGAGACCACCCTGGACATCGATGACACTGCCGGAAAGCTGAATCCCCGGGAAATTGCCCGAGAGCCGCCCGCCGAACTCGGTCCATCCAAGTGTCCGCGTCAATTCCGAGAGATCGACCGGCTCCAGGCGCGCATCCATTACCAGCCGGCGATCACTGTGCGCCCAATCACGCCATGCCAGTCGCTCGACGACCAATGCGCCGTCGAGTACCGGCAACCGGAACGAATCCACCAGCGCCAGCGTTCCCGCCTCGTTTGTGCGGAATGCGAGTGCACTGGCGCCGAGCGGAATACGGCGCAACCTTGCGTCTTGCCAGTTGGCGCCGATTTCCAGCCCCTGCGACGCTTTGTCCCATCCCAGCCACGCGCCCAGCCCGGTGACCGCAATCCGGTCGGCGCCGTCGGCAATGGTGACGTCGGACAGGCGCAGTCCGGCGCTGACGACCGAATCGTCCTCGATTCGCAGGCGTCCTGACAACAGGCCGCCGGGATCGAGTTGTCCCCAGCCATGGGTGCCGGCCAGGGAGCTCAAGCCCTGGCGCCAGACCGATGCGAGATCCGCCTGCTCGATTTCCAGATCCAGCGCTGCGACTCGAATCGGTTCGCCGGCAACGATACGGCCGGCCACGGTCAGCGAAATCGACTGGGGCTGTTCAAGCGCCAGATGCGCGATGCGCCAGCCCGCCTGCCCCAGATCCCGTGCCTCCAGCTCGAGGCTGAAGGACGCTTCCGGCGACGGGAGATAGGCCGGGCCAAGCAGGAGTTCTCCGGCGCTCCAGTTCGCGTCCAGCCGCAAGCGCGCATCGTCCGCAAACCAGTCGAAACCCACATCAAGCGTCAATCCGGCACCGGCATAAAGCCCGTCGGGCGTATCGAAGGCAAGTTCTCGAATCCGGAGCGTGCCCTGAACACGATCTCGACCCGGTTTCAGCGTGCCGGAAAGGCTTCCCGATAGCGCGGCAAGACCTGCCTCGGCAAGCACCGGGGACGGAATCCAGCCCGCGGGTACGTCCCGTATCGAAAGCGTCGCACGACCGTTGCCCGGCAGCCCGTAAACAACGCGCCCCCCGTCGTCGCCGATCAGCGTGAACTGCCCGACCCGACGCTCGAATTCGAAAGCCCACGGAGGCCGACCATCGATGCTCCAGGTCGCTCGGCCCTGCCCGCAGCGCGTTTGCGGCTGCGCAACGCAGCGCATCGCGACGTCTCCCAGCGCGCCGAGTTGCGCATGCGCAATTCCGCTGATCTCCACCGTCGTAGCCTCACGCTCTCCATCCCCCTGCCGGGCCCGGATCTTATCGACGCTAAAATCCTCGAACGTCGTCGGACCGGCCTGCAACTCGAACTGCAACGCGCCATCGGCAGGCGCCGGGGAGAGCCAGCACGCGCCTGCCAGAACCATCACGGCACCTCGGATCAACAAGATTGTCCGCCTGCAGGTCATCGGGTTATATTGTGACCCATGAGCAATCAGGGCAGCAGGGAAATCGAAAGTCTCGCCGTGCTGGCGGTAGACGATCACGAGATCAATCGCGACTTCATCCAGGCCGCGCTTGCGCCGGCGGTGGCTTCTCTGGAGCTTGCGGGCAGCGGATTCGAGGCCATCGAGCGCTGCCGCAACCGGCGGTTCGACATTGTGCTGATGGATCTGCACATGCCGGACATGGACGGTTTGACCGCCTGGGAGCAGATTCGCGGTCAGGCGACCGGCGAACTTTCGATGCGCGTCATCGCGCTTACCGCCGACAGCCGACCAGAAGAACGTGAACGATTGCGCTGCGCCGGGTTTCACGGCTTCCTGAGCAAGCCGGTCTCGCCCGGCCTGCTGTTGCTGACGATTCGACGCGTGGTCGCAGGCCGCGACGGCTTTACCGAGATTCAGAATCCGGCGGAGCGACGCGCATTGCTGCTCGACGATGCCCGGGCAGCCCGGGCCTGCGGAAGCCCGGCTCGCGCCCGCCAGATGCGAACGGCGCTGGCGACCGAGATCGATGACCATTGGGCATCGCTGGACGACGCCGTTTCAGGCGGCCGGTGGGAAGATGCCGCGGAGCAATTGCATCAGTGGGCAGGGGCCTGCGGCTATTCGGGCGCAACCCGGCTCGAACAGGCCTGCGCATCATTGGAGGCATCGCTGCGCAGGGATCTGGACAGTTCGCCGGGCAGTCTTTACCTCAATCTGGTCAGAACGGTTGAAAGCACCCGTCAGTCGATCAAGGCAGCTCAACCGGACTGAAACCACCGGCAGATTCGACCAACTCCGGAGGCCGCTGCATCGTCGCGCCGACCCGGCGCAGAGCATGTTTCATACGCCCTCGCACGCATCCTGGGCGAGGCAGCGCTTCATCTCGGTCACCGCGACACCCAGCCCGGTAAAGATGGCGCGGGCGATGATGGCATGACCGATGTTGAATTCCCGGATCAGATCCAGGGCGACCACGTCGAAGATGTTTTCATAGTGCAGACCATGACCCGCGTTGACCACCAGACCACCGGCGCTCGCCAGGGCGGCCGCTTCCGCGATACGCGCCAGCTCGGCCTGCGATCTGTTGCTGTCCCCGGCGTTGGCGTAGGCCCCGGTGTGGATTTCGACGACCGGTGCGCCGCACTCGCCGGCCGCCTCGATCTGCTCGGGCTCGGGGTCGACGAACAGCGAAACCCGTATTCCGGCCGCATCAAAGGCCTTGCAGAAGCGGGTGACTTCGGCGCGTCGTCCGGCCACATCCAAGCCACCCTCGGTGGTCAGTTCCATTCGCCTCTCGGGTACCAGGCAAACATCTTCCGGGCGATGCGACAGCGCAAAGTCGAGCATGGCGTCGGTCATTGCCATTTCGAGATTCAGGCGGGTCTGCGACTGTTCCACCAGCGCCGAGACGTCGCAGTCCTGGATATGCCGACGGTCTTCGCGCAGGTGGACCGTGATCAGGTCGGCACCGTTCTCTTCGGCTATGCGGGCGGCCTCCAGCACGGATGGATAAGCCGTGCCGCGCGCCTGCCTGATGGTCGCCACGTGATCGATGTTGACGCCCAGAAGCGGGGCCAGAGGTTGTGCATTCATGACGGATTCTCCCGAAAAAAGGCCGGCGTATTGAGCTTTCGCCCGTCGAGCTGATTTTCGATCAATTTTCGCATCAAGCGCAGCGCCGCGGCGTCGTGATGCAACGGAATATCGTGCCCGTTGGCGAGCGCGAGCAATACCGTCCCCTGTATACCATCCTGGTGTTCGGATACCGGCACCGGGCCCGACACCGGATCCACCCGGTAATGCATCGCGGGCGTCACCGGTTCGCCCGATTCACCACTGAGCGCCAGGTCCGGTGCGACACCGAGCGCGTGGAGCAAGGCCAGTTCGAAACGCCTCAGCGCATTGCTCTGACGCGCCGGCCCCGTCAACTCGGACAACAGGCACGCATAGGCGTCGAAGATATTGGAATCCGGATCGTCGCGCGGCGTCAGTCTGAGCAACAGTTCGTTGGCGTAAAGTCCGCACCACATGGTCCGGCCGGAAAGACGCCTGGCCGGGCCTGCCGGTTCTAGACCTGTAAGTGTGGCCATCTCGCCGCGCCGGCTCCACGACGCCTCAAGCGCCCGGAAAGGCTCGGTCAGGCCGAAAAAAGCCGACTTTGCCCGGCGCGCACCACGCGCAACGCCGACGATGCGTCCGTGTTCCCGGCTCAGCAGCTCGATGATCAGGCTGGTGTCGCGCCACGCCCGCCTATGAAGGACGAAAACCGCTTCTCGATCGACCCGGCTCAACGGTGGTAACCAAGCCTTGCAAATTCGCCTTCACGGTCGGTCCAGCCTTGTTCGACCCGAACCACAAGATCCAGATGGACCGGCATATCGAACAGCGCTTCCATGGCCTTGCGCGCCCGGATGCCGATGCGTTTCAGGGTTTGGCCCCCCTGCCCTATGACCATGCCCTTGTGGCGCTTTTCGGCAACCAGGATCAAGGCCCCGATGCGGTATCTTCGCGGTTCCTCTTCGAACGATTCGATCATCACGGTCGTGCCATAGGGAACCTCCTGGTGGAGATTCTCCAGAAGTTGTTCGCGCACGATCTCGGCGGCCAGGAAACGCGTCGATTCGGTGGTGAATTCATCCGGCGGAAACAGCGGCGGTTGCTCGGGCAGATGTCTGATCAAGCCGTCGGCCAGCGCATCCATGCCGTCACCCTTCAGCGCCGATATGAAAAAAACCTCTACCGGATTGACCTTGGCCGACCAGGTCTCGGCGAGCGGCAGCAGGTCCGACCGCAGCTTGACCCGGTCAATCTTGTTGAACACCAGCACGGTATCGACCCCGGCCTGCGCCGCCGCGCGTGCCGCGGCCTCGTCTTCCTCGGTAGGCCCGGATGCGTCTATCACAAGCACCGCCAGGTCGACACCGCGCAAGGCCTCGGCCGCGACGCGGTTGAGGTGCCTGTTGAGCGCATGGTCGCGCCGGCGATGCAGCCCCGGTGTGTCCACCAGTACCAGCTGCCCGCCCGGCCGGTTGACGATGCCGGTAACCCGGTGTCGGGTCGTCTGCGGCTTGTGCGTAACGATGGAAACGCGCTCGCCCACAAGACGGTTCAGAAGGGTCGACTTGCCTGCATTGGGACGGCCGAACAGCGCTACGGCGCCACTTCGGGACTTTTCGGTCTGATTCATTCGGTTTCTCGGTCGAAAATCGTTTCAAGCGCAAGTCGTGCAGCGGCCTGCTCGGCTTTTCTGCGGGAAGTCGAGGTTGCCTCGATCGGCTCGTCGAGCATTTCGATCCTGCAGACAACGGTAAAAGTTCTATCATGTTCGGCGCCACGCTCGTCGATCACCTCGTAGACGGGCAACTTGAAGGCACGTGCCTGAAGCAGTTCCTGGAGGCGGGTCTTGGGATCCTTGAGCGCTTCTGCATCGGGAAGCGCCTCGATGCGCTCCGACATCAGGCGTTCGACCAGGCTCTGTGCAGCATCGAATCCGCCATCGAGAAATACAGCGCCGATCAACGCCTCCAGCGCGTCGGCAAGAATCGAATCGCGCAGGAAGCCACCGCTCTTGAGTTCACCCGGCCCAAGCAGAACATGATCGCCGAGTTCCAGCTGGCGTGCGACTTCGGCCAGTGTGCGTTCGCGCACGATGCGTGCCCGAAACCGGGAAAGATCGCCTTCGGGAACATCCGGGCGGGCGTGGAAAAGCAGGTCCGCCACGACCATATTGAGTACGCCATCGCCGAGGAATTCAAGACGTTCGTTGTTCGGGTGGCCGCAACTTCGGTGGGTCAGCGCAAGTCGCAGCAGCGCTGTACGCCGGAAGTCGTGCCCCAGCCCCTTGAGCGTCGAGATCGGACGAATGTCAGTTGAGCGGCTGGACACGCTTGAACGTGATGACCGCATCGAGATTGCCGATCAGGTCCTCGCGCACCTCGTACTCGGCGACGACCTCAACGCCGGTACTGCGAACGATCTCAATATCGCGCGCCGTGACGTGCTTGACGTAACTGGTCGAGAATTTTCTCGACAGCAGGTCGCGCAGACGAGCCTCGGACATGTTGGCAACGTCCGGTTCTTCCGCCAAACTCTTCATTGACGAGACCACCGAGTAGTGGTTGAGATAGATGGGGACCAGCTTCATGGCAATGTAGGCAACGAACAACGCCGCAGCCAGAACAATTAGAAACCCGATCAGCGTCATGCCGCGTTGCTTCGAAATCATTGACGGTTCTCCCGATTCGTCCAGACCCTGACTTGCCCTCTACCTCCCCCAAGGTTTGGGCAACATAATGGCACCTATTTCAAATGCTTGCTACTGAATCTTATCACCAATTCGCGAGAAGTCGATACAGAAACCGCTGGCGCAGTCCCAGTGCATCCAGATCCGCACCGCTCGACCCACAAGGTTTTTCTCCGGCACGAAACCCCAGCCCCGACTGTCGTGTGATCGGTCCCTGTTATCCCCCATTGCAAAATAATGGCCTTCGGGCACCACCCAGCTGCGAGGCCGTGCGGCTGGGCGACTCGGGTAAATCAGAAGCTGGTGAATCACATCGCCGAGATCTTCGGTCCTGAGCTGCGGATTACTGCCCGGCGGGTTCCTGTTGATCCCCTGTCCGATCCAGGGGCCGATCAGTTCCTGCGGTGCAGGCTCGCCGTTGATGTACAGCACCTTGTTGCGATAGGTAATGGTGTCTCCCGGCAGACCGATGACCCGCTTGATCATGTTCACGCCCTTTTCCTCGACCGACCTGAACACGAACACCTCACCACGCTCCGGCTCGCCGGTTTCGATGATCTTTGTGTTGAGTACAGGCAGACGCAGACCGTAGGAAAACTTGGAGACGACGATGAAATCGCCGATCAACAGCGTCGGCTGCATCGAGCCCGAAGGAATCTTGAAGGGTTCGAAGATGAACGACCTGAAGAGCAGGACAACAAGCAGCAGGGGGAAAAACGAGCGACCATATTCCACCGGTCGGGACGGCTCGTCGGTTTCGATTTCACCCCGGGCGAGGCGTTCGGCACGACGCTTGCGCAGCCAGAAGCGGTCCAGTGTCCAGACGATGCCGGCGACCAGCGTCAGGGTGGTGATGATCAGGGCGAAATCCAATTGCATTGCAGTTCCAGTTCGTTGTTACATATCTTTTTTTGAATGATTCAGGCGGGAAATTCCGGCTAGTGATCGTTCAGCAATTATCATGCTGAAGGGCCACTAGCGATCCCGATCCGTCCTCAGCACTGCAAGAAAGGCTTCCTGGGGGATCTCGACGTTGCCGACGTTCTTCATCCGGCGCTTGCCCGCCTTCTGTTTTTCCAGCAGCTTGCGCTTGCGCGAAACGTCGCCACCGTAGCACTTTGCAGTTACGTTCTTGCGGTATGCCTTGACCGTCGATCGCGCGATGATGTTCGAACCCACCGAGGCCTGGATCGCAATATCGAACATCTGGCGCGGAATCAGCTCGCGCATCCGCTCGGCCAAATCGCGCCCCTGGCGTTGCGCCAGATCCCGGTGCACGATCGTGCTCAAGGCATCCACGCGCTCGCCGTTGATCAACAGGTCCAAACGCACGAACGGCCCGGCCTGGTGGCGCGCGGGCGCATATTCGAACGACGCAAAGCCCCTGCTGCAGGACTTCAGGCGGTCGAAGAAGTCGACGACGACTTCGGCCAGCGGCAGTTCATAGCTCAACTGCACCTGCCCGCCGAGGAACCGCATGTCGAGCTGCGCACCGCGCTTTTCTTCGCAAAGTCCAATCACCGCGCCCAGGTAATCCTGCGGCACCAGGATATTGGCGTTGATGATGGGCTCGCGGATTTCGACGATCTTGTTGAGCGGCGGCAGCTCGGCCGGGTTGTCCAGTTCGATCTCGCTGCCGTCGGACAGCGCCACCTCGTAGACCACCGTGGGCGCGGTGATGATCAGATCGAGATCGTACTCGCGCTCCAGCCGTTCCTGGACGATTTCCATGTGCAGCATGCCGAGAAATCCGCAACGAAAACCGAAGCCCAGCGCCATCGAGGTTTCCGGCTCGAACTGCAGCGCCGAATCGTTGAGCTGAAGCTTGTCCAGCGCTTCGCGAAGATCCGGATAGTCGGAAGAATCGACCGGGAAAATGCCGGCGAAAACGCGCGGCTGCATCGGCTTGAAGCCGGGCAAAGGCTTTTCGGCCGGATCGCGCGACGACGTCAGCGTGTCTCCGACGGGCGCGCCGTGAATTTCCTTGATACCGGCCGCGACGAATCCGACCTGACCGCAGTCCAGGGTCTTCTCGATCGTGCGCTTGGGCGTGAAGATGCCGATCTGGTCGGCGTCGTGCTCCTCGCCGGTCGACATCACGCGGATACGCTGTCCCTTGTGCAGCGTGCCCTGCTTGATGCGGATCAGCGAGTTCACGCCGAGGTAATTATCGAACCAGGAATCGATGATCAGCGCTTTCAGGGGGCCCTCGCGCATCTCGGGAGCGGGAATCCGCTTGACCAGCGCTTCGAGCACGTCGGCAATGCCCTCGCCGGTCTTGGCGCTGACCAGCAGCGCGTCGCTGGCGTCGATGCCGATGATGTCCTCGATCTGAGCCTTGACCCGCTCCGGATCGGCCGACGGCAGGTCGATCTTGTTGATCACCGGAATAACTTCCAGGCCCTGTTCGACGGCCGTGTAGCAGTTGGCTACGCTCTGCGCTTCGACGCCCTGGGCGGCGTCGACCACCAGCAAAGCGCCTTCGCAGGCCGACAAGGAACGCGAGACTTCATATGAGAAATCCACATGGCCTGGCGTATCGATGAAGTTCAGCTGATAGACCTGTCCGTCAGGCGCCGGGTAGTCCAGCGTCACGCTCTGCGCCTTGATCGTGATGCCGCGCTCACGCTCGATGTCCATGGAATCGAGCACCTGCTCGGCCATCTCCCGATTGGTCAAACCGCCGCACACCTGGATGAAACGATCGGCCAGCGTCGACTTGCCATGGTCGACATGGGCAATGATCGAGAAATTCCGGATATGCGAGCAATCGGTCATCAAGGCATCTGCGTCGGGTGAGTAGTGAACCGGGCCAGGGCGCCGGCAGCCGGCAAGGCCGATTACTGCGCCTGGCACACGACAGCGCCAGCAGTCCGGTCCGTGCATGAAACAAGGCCGCCACCGGTTCGGGCCAGTGGCGGCACACGCACATTATAGCCGGAGCATGGTGGACACCCCGGCGCCGTTTGGCATTTAGACTATTCCTCACCCTCCGGTGTATAGGCGACAAATTGCGTAGCGCCGTCACGCCAGACCAGAAGTGCCACGGGCCGGCCGGATTCGAGGTCGTCGACTATATCCTCGAAGTCCTCCAGCGTTGTCACCTGCTGGTTGTTGATCATCCGAATCACGTCACCTCGCCGAATTCCGGCGCGATAGGCATTGTCGCTTTCAACGGCCGTGACCAGCAGGCCGCTGTCAATGCCTTCAGCGCGACGAAGCTGCTCGTCGCTTAGCGCCTCCACCGACAAACCGAGCGCATTGGTCGGTTCGCTGTCGCGCGTCTCGCCCCGATCGTCGGTTTCCTGGCCCTCGTCGCGCTCGTCCAGTGACAGGGTCAGATCGCGCGTCTCGCCCCAGCGCGAGATGCTCAGGCCGATTTCCTCACCGGGGCGGATCGATCCAACGATCGGCGGCAGATCCGAAAATACCTCGATGTCCCGGCCGTTGACTTCCAGAATCACGTCGCCGACTTCGATGCCGGCGCGGTCGGCAGCACTGTCCGGCTCGACCCGGTTGACCAGCGCACCGACGGGGCGGTCCAGGCCGAGCGCGTCTGCGCGCTCGCGATCCACGCCCTGAATGCCCACGCCCAGGTAGCCGCGCGAGACGCGACCGAATTCCAGGAGTTGATCAATCGTGCTCGACGCCGTTTCGATGGGAATAGAAAACGACAGGCCGATGTTGCCGCCGCTGGAACTCAGGATCCAGGAGTTGATGCCAACGACGCGGCCTTCCGTATCGATCAGAGGCCCACCGGAATTGCCGCGATTGATCGCCACGTCCGACTGGATGAAGGGAACGTATTGTTGCTGCCCCTGGGTCCTGCCCTTTGCGCTGACGATGCCGGCCGTCACGCTCTGTTCGAACTGGAACGGGGAACCGATGGCGATCACCCATTCGCCCGGGCGCAGCGTCGAAGAATCTCCATAACGCAGGGTAGGCAGATCGTCGGCATCGATTCTGAGCACGGCCACGTCGGTTTCCTGGTCTGAACCCACCAATTCGGCGACGAATTCGCGCCGGTCCGATAACCGGACGATAATTTCGTCGGCTTCCTCGATAACATGATGATTGGTAATGATCAAACCATCCTCGCGCACGATGAAGCCCGAACCGCCGCCGCGCCGGTCCGGCCGGCCACGCGGCGAGCCGTCGCCGAACGGCTCGAAGAAGCGGCGGAATAATTCCGGCATATCTTCCGGCATCTGCCCGCGCTGAACCTCCGGATTCGGCCGCTCTCCAAAGCGGGTCGTTTCAATATTGACGACTGCCGGAATGCTGGCTTCGACAATATCGGCGAAATCGGCTGGCGCCGCGCGCGAATTCAGCGCGAAAAACACCAGCGCCGCGATGAATAATGCTTTCATTTCTGGCTTGAACATTAATGTGTAACCCTTTGTCTCTGAATTCATGTGTAATCTTTCCGGCGCGCGCAGCAGCGGCATGCCATCAAGGACCGTACGAGGAGAAATGGTCGCTCGCGTCGGCCGATTCAAGGCCTTGGTGCAGATCCACCAGTTGCAAGCGCGGTTGAGCAATGACGTTCAGCGGATAACGCAACAGCAATACCGCAGCCAGCGCGAATGACAAACCGGTCGTCAATGCGACTGGGTCACTTTCCGGCCTGAGCATGTCGCCGAGCACCGCACCGGCCACGAACGAGAGCACCGGTACAAGATAGGTTGCCGCGGCTGCCAGGACAAGCCAACGTGGATCCAGCCCTACCCGCACCACGCGATCCGCCGGAATCTCGCAGTCCCCAGGCATTCTGAGACGGGTGTCCGGCCGGGCAAACAGACGGCTGAACAACGCGGCGCCGCAGCCCGTGCCGCGGCTGCATCGACTGCATGCGCGAAGGTCGCTGAATTCCAGCCAGCGCCCCTCATCGCCTTGCCGGACGATTGCAGTCTGCCAGATCAGATCGGCATTCTTCATACTAGAGACGGAATCATTCCAGGTGCCGCAGCATAGGCGCCTGCAGTCTGCGCAAGTGCCTGCCGATCAGACGGACGGTCGGCGCCGGAACTTCTCCGACGACAGTAACCAGGTTACCCTCGATGCTTCCCGTATAGATGTGCATCGCACCGCGCGACTCGATCTGCTCGGCGATGCCGACACTGCGTCCGAACTCGACATAGATCGAGAAGCTCGACAAGCCGTCGCTGTAAAGAAGATGCTCGTAACGCTGACCATCGCTGCCGCCGTGTCCCACCGAGGTCAGCTCGAATCCCTTGGGCAGGGATTCGGGAAGCCATAGCGGCGTCTTGCTGGACGCGAATGCGCCGGCGTTGCTGTTGCCGATCTGATAACGCGTCACCTCGGACGGATTATCCAGATCGCTTTCCAGTTCCGAGTCGGCAATCGACGCGCCGAGTTCGATCTCGACAAAACTGAGTTTCTCGACGATGTCACCATCCGGTGCGAACACCACCGAACGCAGCAGCATTCCGGTATCGCTGTCCAGCCATAACCTGCGGCCATATCGATACTGATCCAGCGGCAGTATTTCTATGATCCTGGCATCCCGGGCTGCGACACGGCCGGTCCCCAGCAGGCGCATACGGTAGACCGAATCCGCACCCAGGATCTCGCCAAGCGGAATGCGAGGTAGAAGACGCGTCGGAAAAGGGTTATCGACGATAACCGAAGCTTGTCCGGAAACCAGGCAGCGCACCTGATCCCGGTCACGCAACACTTCGCGCTGCGGCCCGTCGAGGGCGTAGATACGTTCACGAACGCCGTCATCGTCAACCCGATGAAGTACCCGCATCGTATCGATGCGGTTGTTTCCGGTGCTTACAAGCGTGCCCCGGTAACTGATGGACGCAACGGCATGATCCATCCGCACCAGCCATTGCTCTATCGAGTCCGCCCACAGTTGACCCGAGCAACACAACGAGACGACCGCAGCAGCGAGGAACGAATGCACTCGCATCGGCATTACCGGTCTTGTTCAACCTGGTCGACGCTATCGGTCGGCTCATCGATCGACGGATTCACGGCCGCCGGCGCGGCCAGTACCGGCATCAACGAAATAAACCCGTTGCCTCCGGCCGCCTGACTATGCCGAATCATGTAGCGATTGATCCGCTGGTGAGTCGGCGAGCGAGTATCGACGGCGCCGGGAGATTCCCGGTTCGCTCCAAAGCCGGCTGGAACAAGCGGCGCGTTGAACTGTCGATCCAGCACTGTGGACTGGCTGACGAAGCCCGGTCCCTGCGCCTGCTGTTGGGCAGCCGAATCCTCGGAATCGATGCGGTTGGCCAGTCCCAATACTGCAACCATGGCTACACTCGCGGCAACCGCCCCACCGATACCCATGCGCATCAATGAGGTGAACCGCCCGGCGCGCTCGGGCGCGGCTTCATCCCGCAGCGCGGCCTGTACCCTGTCGACCAGCGATACCGGACCGCTGAACTCACGCTGGAGGCAAGCCCGCACCACATGGAAACGCTGCCACTGTTGGTGCATGTGGTCGTCATCGGACAGGCGCCTGAACAGAAAGGCGGCTCCCTTCGGATCGAGTTCGCCATCCACGAGTGCTGAAATCGGTTCGTTGTTTCTGTCCATGGCTTCGGTCTCTCGAATGTCGGTTTGATTGGTCATGCGGGCTCCAGACACTAGTCATCCAGGTTGCTCAGCAACGGCCTGAGACGGCTGTCGATCGCTTCGCGCGCGCGGAAGATCCGCGAACGGACGGTTCCGATCGGACAATCCATCGTCGTCGCTATCTCTTCGTAGCTCATGCCTTCCATCTCGCGCAGGGTGATTGCCACGCGAAGGTCGTCGGGAAGATCGGCGATGGCCTCGTGAATTGTGGTTTCAATTTCTTCCTTGAGAAGTTCGTGTTCGGGTGAGCTGCGATCCTTCAGACGCGTTTCGATCTGAAATTGTTCCGCATCCTGTGCATCCACGTCCGAAGAGGGGGGGCGCCGGCTTTGCGAAACGAGGTGATTCTTGGCCGTATTGATCGCGATTCGATACATCCAGGTGTAAAAGGCGCTGTCGCCACGAAATCGACCGATCGCCCTGTAGGCTTTGATAAAAGCTTCCTGGGCAACATCCAGCGCCTCCGCATGATCGGATACGTAGCGCGAGATCAGGCTCACGATCTTGTGCTGATATTTCCCTACCAGCAGATCGAACGCCCGCTTGTCGCCCTTCTGGACTCTTTCGACCAGTAGCTGATCGGTTTCACGTTCGCCCATCGGGCCGCCTTGCTCCTTTCGGATGTGTGTCGGGCCGGACGGGCGCTAACTGATTGACCGCCGTCCGGCGCATTAGTTCGTATCGTCGGCTGATTTCCAGGCACTCGAATGTCCGCGGCGTCACGCCGGCCCGTCGCATCAACTCTCGCGTGTAACTCGCAATACTTCGTCCAGCGAGGTCTCTCCGGAAAGCGCCTTTCGCCAACCGTCTTCAAATATGGACGGCGCAAAGCGCCGAGCGAGTTCTTCCAGTTCCGCCTCGGGCGCCCGTCTGTGAATTGCGGCCTGAAGATTGTCGTCAATGGTCACCAGTTCATAAATGCCAGTACGACCGCTAAATCCACTCTCGCCCGGCGGAAGTTCAGCCTCCGGACGGTACAGGGTAACCGGTTGTTCAACCGCAATACCGGTCGCCGCAAGCGCTTCGGGCTGAAACTCGATGGCCCGTCGAAAATCCGGATCGAGCCGGCGCACCAGTCGCTGGGCCATCACGCCGACAAGACTTGACGACAGAAGGAACGGCTCGATCCCCATGTCCACAAGCCGGTTGATCGCACCGACCGCGGTGTTGGTATGCAGTGTGGACAACACGAGATGGCCCGTCATGGACGCCTGAACGGCGATGCGCGCAGTCTCCAGGTCCCGGATCTCGCCAATCATCACGACATCCGGATCCTGGCGCAGGATGGCTCGCAGTCCGCGAGCGAAAGTCAGGTCCACCTTCGGATTCACCTGGGTCTGGCCGATACCGTCTATGTCGTACTCGATCGGGTCCTCCACCGTCATGATGTTGCGGCTTCGGTCGTTGAGTTCCAGCAAAGCGGCGTACAGCGTGGTCGACTTGCCCGACCCCGTCGGTCCGGTCACCAGCAGAATCCCGTGCGGCCGATGGACCAGACGCCTTAGTCGATCGAGGGTGGCGCCGTCCATGCCAAGTTCCGGGAGACCCAGCTTGCCGGCCTGTTTGTCCAGAAGCCTGAGCACAACACGTTCACCGTGGCTGGAAGGCAAGGTGGATACTCGAACGTCCACCGGCCTGCCGGCAAGCCGAAGACTGATTCGGCCGTCCTGGGGAAGGCGCTTCTCGGCAATGTCGAGGCGCGCCATGACCTTGATGCGCGACGCCACCAGCGATGCGAGCGCAGGCGATGTAGACAGCACCTCTCGCAGCACGCCATCGACCCGGAACCTTACCGAAAGACGATCTTCGAATGGCTCGAAATGGATGTCGGACGCCTGGTCGCGCAGCGCCTGCGAAAGCACACCGTTGATCAAACGGATGATCGGCGCATCGTCGTCCGCTTCCAGCAGATCGGCCGGTTCCGGCAGTTGCTCGGCCAGTCGGCTCAGATCGAGTTCGTCGTTGAGATTCTCGGCAACCTTGTGGGCCTCGACGTTGCCGCCCTGGTACAGCCTGGAAATCAGGTCACCGTACTCCGCCTCGCCGAGTTTCTCGATGGTCGTAGCGCCCGAGATGTTCCGGCGCACTTCGCGCAGAGCTTCCAGGTCGGTCGGTTCGCGAGCGACTATTCTGAACCGGCCCTGCTCGTCGCGCCCGGCGACTGTGACACCGCGGCGCCGGGCAAATCCGAATCCGGGTCTGAAATCAGCGCTCATCCGTGTCGCTACTTCCCAGGTCGGTCTGAAGAAAATCCTGGAGCTCCGGCAGCAGCGGCGTCGCGGCGCGGCGGGAAAGAACACTGCGCCCAGCACGCTGATCGAGCTGAGCGCCGCGAATGCTGCGGTACTTGCTTTCGGTCAGGTTGTCCATCAGCTGCTGGTCATGAAGAATGCGAGGCCGTATGAATACCATGAGATTGCGCTTGACCTGGTTGGTCGAACGATAGGTGAACAGTTCACCGAAAAGCGGGATTCTGCTCAGGCCGGGAACGCGCTCGACCGACTCATTGAGATCGTCGCTGATCAGCCCGCCCAGCACCAGCATCGAGCCGTCGGGCACCATGACGCGGGTCGAGATCGTGCGCTTGTTGGTGATCAGATCCACTGCACCGGCGATGGGTGCGAGCGAAGAGACTTCCTGCTCGATCGCGAGCATTATGGTGTCGCCTTCATTGATATGCGGCGTGACCCGCAGTTTGAGCCCAACCTCCTCGCGCTGAATGGTCTGAAACGGATTGACCTGGCCTTCGGCCGTCGAGATACCCTCGGACAGAAAACTGCCGGACAGGAACGGAACTTCCTGGCCAACGTTGATGCTCGCAGCATGATTGTCCATGGTCACGATCGACGGCGTGGACAGCACGTTGGTGTTGCCGTCGGTCGCCAGCGCCTGGGCCAGTGCGCCGATTTCAAGCAACTCGATGCCGAGCAGACTGGTGGTTCCATCGACATAGCCCAGATTGAGTCCGCCGCCCGGGAGCACCGTGGCGCCGTCTTCTCCGCCGGCCAGGCCCGCGCTCAAATTGAGGATGTTACGGCCGCCGGACTGAAAATTGGTACCGCCGAAAAAGCCCGAATCGCCGGACTCGAAGAACTGCCACTGGATGCCTAGATCCTGGCCGGTATCGGCCGCGACCTCGGCGATGATCGCCTCGACAAGCACCTGGGCCCGGCGGATGTCGAGCTGGTCGATGATCGATCGAATTTCCCGATATACCGCCGGCGGCGCGGAAATCACCACCGAGTTGGTCTCTTCATGGGCGTTGATGCGTACCCGCTGGCGCTGCCCTTCGCCCACATCGTCGACCAGGCTCTCAAGTACCGGCACCAATGATTGTGCGTTGGCGTATCGAAGATAGACGACGCGCGAGCCGCCACCCTCGGTCAGCGGCGTATCGAGATGGCTGATCAGCGTGCGCAGCCGGACGCGCTGGCCGGAATCCCCGCGCAACACGATCGAGTTCGAACGGGTGTCGGGAATTGCCAGCGGCTGTTCCGATCCGGAATAAATCTGGTTGGCAATCTCGGCCACTTCCTCGGCATCGGCGTGGCTCAACGCCAGTACTTCGGCACCATTTTCGGAAGCCGCGTCCAGTCGCCCGATGACGGCCTGAAGGCGCCTGACGCCGGCGGCCCTGTCGCTGACCAGCAGCGAATTGGAGGATTCGTGGGCCGCCAGGTAAGCCGACTGCGGCACGAGCGATCGCAGCATCGGAAGTACCTCGGCCGCGCGCACGTGCTCAAGCGGAATGAGACGGGTAACCTGGTCCTGGCGACCCGCCGCACCGTTGACGACGTCGCTACCGAAACGGGCCGTAGCATCCGGCACGACACGCGTGACCGAACCGTCTTCGACCGCGCTATAACCATGTACCGCAAGAATCGACAAGAACACGTCGTAGACCGAATCGGCCGCAAGCTCCTCGCTCGAAATGACTGTGATCTGTCCGCTGACGGCGGGATCGATCACGATGTTACGCCCTGTGATGTCGGCTACGGTGGTGATCAAGGAGCGGATGTCGGCGTTCTGGAAATTGAGCAGGTGCGTTTCGCTTTGCTGGGCGTGGAGCCCGGAACCGGCCATGCCGAGTATCAGCGCTGCGACCGCCATGATTTGATTGAATTTCATTCGTTGTTGGCTCCGCTCTTTAAGATTTAAACCAGGTTCATTACCAATGCATGAATAAGGGAGACCCGGCCCTGATTGCTCATCTCTGTCCGGCTTCGCCCAGCATCGACAGGTCGGGTGTCAGGACAAGCTGACGTTCGCCGCGCCGAACCGTGATGGCCAGCGGTTCGCCTGGACGAAACGATCCGAATACAGCGCGCACATCGGACTGATTGTCGACCGGCTGACCGTTGATCGCCAGCACAATGTCGTTGGCATGAAATCCCAATTGGGTAAAGATCGCCGCATCGCGCCCGGCCCGCACCCGAAAGCCGCCGCCGGCGACCGGCAGAATGGTAATCCGTCGTGCAAGCTCATCTGGATCCAGCCTGAACTCCGAAGTCATCGAGGCCAACGAACCGATCCCGACGCCGGTAGCCAGGCCGTCCCGCCCGCGCGGCTCCGCCTGTGCTCGCGACGCCGTGGAAGGGGCCGTCGAAGTGCCCGATCCGGGAAGTTCGAGGGCCTCGCGAGTCGCGTTGCGCTCGAGCACAACACGGCGCGGCTCGATAGTGACGACCTCGGCGTCGCCCGGCACGGTGTCGCCGGCACGGTACACGCCTTCATTGCCTTCCGCGTCCACGATGATTGCGTAGCCCCTTTCACCGGTCACCACACCTCGCAGTCTCAGCGAAAGCGGGGTCGCCGGAAGCACTTGCGCGAATCCGTAATCGGGCTCGGTCGGGTCACCGAACATCCGCCAGTCGGTTGCAGGAAGCGTGCTGACACGCTCGGAAGAGGGTGAAAACGGGATGGGCTGAAATTCGACGTCCACGCCGTCTATGAGCACGACACCTATCCGCGTTAAAAGCAGGACGCAGACGGCGATCAGCAGCCAGCTGGCCGCGCGCGATAGATCAAGTCGATTCAACGAGGCAATCATGCTGCGAAAGAGGTCATTGTCAGAGAATGCCGCAGGCCGACCACGGCCTGCCAGATTAGCACAGGGAATCTGCGGCGGGCACGCCGGTTCAACCGCGCCGTCGGCGGCCGCCGGAGCCTTGACCGCCCCTTCCCTTTCCGCCCCGGGCGCTCGCGGGGCGGCCCTGATTCCCGGTCGACGGCTTGGCTTTCTCGAGCTTGGGCAAAGCGTCGGCATCGTGGCCGATCAATTCGATCGGCTGATCGATATAGGCCTCGATTTCCGGCAAGTGGAATGCGTAGTCCTCGCAGGCAAAGCTTATGGCCTCGCCGGTCGCGCCCAGTCGGGCCGTGCGACCGATGCGGTGTACATAGTCGGCTGCTTCCTGGGGCAGGTCGAAATTGATCACGTGGCTGACGTCCGGAATGTGCAGGCCGCGGGCGGCCACGTCGGTCGCCACGAGAATCGGAAGTTCGCCGGCGTGAAAACGCTGCAACAGCCTCTGGCGTTTCTTTTGCGGCACCGATCCGGCCAGCATTGCCGAATCGAAGCCGTTGCCCTGCAGCATCCGGTCGACCAGGTCGGCGGCGCGCCGCGTGTTGACGAACACGATCACGTGACCGTCGACCATTTCCCGCAGCAGCTTGATCAGCAGCGGCAGCTTCTCGCGGTTCGACGGGTAGTAGACGACCTGGCTCACGCGCTCTGTCGTCTTGTGATCTTCGTCGATGCGAATCGTCTCGGCGTCTTTCATGTGCTCGTACGCCAGCTCGGTGACCTTCAGCGGGAAAGTGGCCGAAAACATCAGGCACTGGCGTTTGTCGACCGGGGGCATTGCGCGGAACAGATAGCGGATGTCGCCGATGAAACCCAGATCGAACATCCGGTCAGCTTCGTCGAGCACCGCAACACGAATGTGCTTGAGATTGAATACGTTCTGCTTGAAGTAGTCGATCACCCGGCCCGGGGTTCCGATCAACACGTCGACGCCTTCGGTGAGCCGGTCGCGCTGCTTCTGATAGTCCACGCCCCCGTAAGCCAGTCCAAACCTGAGTCCCGTATGCGATCCCAGCAACAAAGCGTCCCGGTGAATCTGGATCGCCAGTTCACGGGTCGGTGCGATAACGATCGAGCGTGGATTGTGCCCGGCGCCGGCCGGATCCGGATCCGCGAGCAGTTTCTTGAAGATCGCCAGCAGAAACGCCGCGGTCTTGCCTGTACCGGTTCGCGCCTGCCCGGCCACGTCTCGACCGGACAATGCCAGCGGCAGCGTATCGGCCTGGATGGGAGTGCATTTTTCAAAACCGGCGTCGCGCAGACCCGCCGAGATTGCCTCCGGCAGTTGGAAGGTGTCGAAACTGACATCGCTCAATACACGGTCGTGATGTTCGGTCGGAACCGGCTGGCCGGAAGAATCATGCTCGGATCGGATATCTGTATCGCTCACGCAGTAGTAAACCTGGAATGGGAGGAGAATTCGGGCCTGAACGGAGTTCATGCCGGGATTTCTGGCATCGGCCTGCTTGAAATGGCGTTGCGTGGCCCGGATGTACCGGAAAACGACATCGACAGCCAGCAGGTCTGGCTTTTACAGTATTCTAGCATTCTCCGGAAGCGCAAGCCTGTACACCGAGTTCCGGTCCCAATTCCCAAATTCGCAATTCCCGAGGAGAAATCAACGTGTCCGAAAATATCACGCACGTATCCGACGCATCATTCGAACAGGACGTGATCAACGCCGGTCAACCGGTACTGGTGGACTACTGGGCGGAATGGTGCGGCCCATGCAAGATGATCGATCCTTTGCTGCACGAACTGGCCGATGAATACGAAGGCAAGATCAAGATTGCCAAGGTCAATATCGATGAAAATCAGCAAATTACCAGCCAGTTCAAGATTCGCGGCATTCCCACGCTGATGGTGTTCAGCGATGGCAAGGTCCAGGGCATGAAGGTTGGCGCAGTCACCAAGGGCGTGCTCAAGGACTTCATCGAAGAGCATATACAGTAAGGCCGGACCGACGCGGCGCCGCGCCATCGCGCCGGCTCGCCGCCACCCCACTCGACTGAAAAGGGGCAGGATTTTCGACGGGATACGCTGAACTATCCGGCGCCGGGTACTGGACGGCGTGGAACGAAAGTGGTAGTCTTCCGAAATCCCTTGCGGGCAACCGCCCGTTGCAGCAGTATCAGTATCAGATTCCCTAGCATTTCGGGACCAACTGGAAAGCATTTCCGCTCGCATCGCCGAGCCGAGCGCGCCAATGTTGCGCGCACGAGCCAGGGTGCAGCACTCCGTTCAAATCCAGTCATTTCAAGGTAAACCGTTCGATGAATCTTACCGACTTGAAGAAGAAGTCCGTCCAGGACCTGATCGAAATGGCCAATGAACTCGGTATCGAGAACATTGGCAGATCGCGCAAGCAGGATGTCATATTCGCCATCCTCAAGGCGCGGGCGAAGAAGAAGGAACCCATTTACGGCGACGGCGTACTGGAAATTCTCCAGGACGGCTTCGGTTTTCTGCGCTCTTCGCTCGGTTCATACATGGCCGGGCCCGATGATATCTACGTCTCGCCGAGCCAGATTCGACGCTTCAATCTGCGCACCGGCGACATGATTTCGGGCAAGATCCGGCCACCCAAGGAGT
>Ga0209947_1000028_pt1 | contig 61164 bp, 63 predicted proteins | sample SalPonR2_B_D2_MG_FD_185706 | JGI IMG/M metagenome (GOLD analysis project Ga0209947, IMG submission 185706) | Salt pond soil microbial communities from South San Francisco under conditions of wetland restoration - Salt Pond MetaG R2_B_D2_MG... ...
CAACCGCGACTTCGAGGGCAAATCGGCCAGATACACCTACGGTTTCATGGTGCTGTTCGAGAACCGCGACGTGCATCTCGCCTACGAGGCCCATCCCGACCACGTGCGCGCCGGCGGTATCATGGTCGAGAACAGCCGCGGCGGACATGAGGGCATCTTCGTCTCGGACCTCGAGGTCTGACCACTCCGCACCCGCCGGACTTGCCTGCGCGCTTTCCCCGTGGTGATCTTTCCGCCGGGGACGGAGGAGGCACGCGCGATGAACATGGCGCTTTGGCTGGACCGCACGGCGCGTGTCATGGGCGCGAGGCCCGCGTTGTTGCTCGGGCAAAACCCGGTCGCGGATTACGAGGGCTTCGCGCGCCGCGTCGCCGGGCTGGCGGCAAGCCTCACCCGCGACGGCATCGTACCGGACGACCGTGTCGGTATCTTCGCGAGGAATGTGCCCGACTACCTGACCTGTCTCTACGCGATCTGGCGCGCGGGTGCGGTGGCCGTTCCAATCAATGCCAAACTGCACCCAAAGGAGGCTGCCTGGATCCTGTCGAACGCGGAGGCGACATCGTGCTTCGTGACCGACGATCTGGCGAAGGTTTCGGACCTGCCGCTCACGCGGATCGGCGATGACGCGTTCGAAGCCGCCTGCGCGTCCGACCCGCAGGATCCCGTGCCCCGCGATGCGAGCGATCTGGCCTGGCTCTTCTACACCTCCGGCACCACCGGCAAGCCCAAGGGCGTGCGCATCACCCATGGCATGATCGCCGCGACCTCGCTCTGCTATCCGCTCGATGTGGACCCGGTGCGCCCCGAGGACGCCGCGCTTTACGCCGCGCCGATGAGCCACGGCGCGGGCCTCTACGCCGCGATCCACGTGCGCATGGGCGCGGCGCATATCGTGCCATCCTCGGGCGGATTCGACGCGACCGAGGTCCTGGACCTGGCGCAGGCCCATGGCATAACGTCGATGTTCATGGCGCCCACCATGGTCCGCCGCCTGACCGACACCGCCAAATCCGCCGGCCGCAAGGGAGAGGGCATCAAGACCATCGTCTATGGCGGTGGGCCCATGTACCGGGCTGATATCGAGGAGGCGGTGGACTGGTTCGGACCGCGCTTCGTGCAGATCTACGGGCAGGGCGAATGCCCCATGGCCATCTCCGCGCTCAGCCGGGACGAGGTCGCCGACCGCACGCATCCTCGCTGGGCCGAGCGGCTGGCCTCGGTCGGGCGCGCGCAATCGCTCGTGGAGATCGCGATCTCGGACGGGCAGGGCGGCCATCTGCCCCCCGGCGAGACCGGAGAGATCATGGTACGCGGCGCGCCGGTGATGCCGGGCTACTGGAAGAACGGGGACGCGACGGCCAAGACCCTCGTCGATGGCTGGCTGATGACCGGCGACGTCGGGCGGCTGGACGCGGACGGCTACCTGACGCTGGCGGACCGGTCCAAGGACGTGATCATCTCGGGCGGCACCAACATCTATCCGCGTGAGGTCGAGGAAGTGCTGCTGACCCATGCGGATGTGCACGAGGTTTCCGTCGTGGGGCGTCCCTCGCAGCAATGGGGCGAGGACGTCGTGGCCTTTGTCGTGGCGGCGGTCGGGAGGCCGGTCGATGCGGCGGCGCTCGACGCCCATTGCCTCGGCCAGATGGCGCGGTTCAAGCGGCCCAAGGCTTACATCGCCGTGCCGGAGCTGCCGAAGAACAATTACGGCAAGGTGTTGAAGACGGAGCTTCGCGAACGCCTGGGAAAGGAAGGGTCATGACGGATTTGACGGGAAAGACGGCGCTGGTCACCGGCTCGGTCCAGGGGATCGGGCTTGCCGTCGCCGAGGCGCTGGCGGGTGCCGGCGCGCGGATCGCGGTGCACGGGCTGGCCGGCGATGCGCAGATCGAGGAGGTCTGCCACCACCTGCGCGACAAGGGCGCGCCGCAGGCGGAGTTCTTCGACGGCGACCTGCGCGATGCCGACCGGATCGACGGGCTGATGCAGGCCGTCGCGGCATGGGGCGGGGCAGACATCCTCGTCAACAATGCCGGTATCCAGAAAACCGCGCCCCTCGCCGAGATGCCGCGCGAGACATGGGACACGATCCTTGCCGTCAACCTGTCGGCGGCCTTCCAGACCACGCAGGCAGCCCTGCCGGGCATGGCGGCGCGTGGCTATGGCCGGGTCATCAACATCGCCAGCGTGCATGGTCTCGTGGCGTCGCGAGACAAGGCGCCTTACGTGGCGGCCAAATTCGGGCTGGTGGGCCTCAGCCGGGTGGCAGCGCTGGAATACGCATCCTCGGGCGACAAGACGAAGGGCGGCGTGACGGTGAACTGCATCTGCCCCGGCTGGACCGAAACCGCGATCATCGAGCCGCAGATCGAGGCGCGCGCTGCGGCCCGTGGCGGCGATCGAGACCTCGGCATCGCGGAGCTTCTGGCCGAGAAACAGCCGAGTCTGCGGACGTCCGACCCGGCGGAAATCGGGGCGTTGGCGCTCTGGCTTTGCGCACCCATCGCACACAACGTCACCGGAACGGCGATCCCGATCGATGGCGGCTGGACGGCGCAGTAGACCGGGTCATTGGATCGGGTCCAGTAGAACGGGGGCCACAGTTTTCGGCAATTCGGCGCCCCACGCCTTGTTGCGCTCCAGCGGCAACTCTACATCGCGTTGCATGAAGCGCTTCATCCCGTTCCTCAAGGCGGACCCGCTGGTTGCCGTCGTCCGCCTGCAAGGCGTCATCATGGCCAATCCGCGCGGTGCGGGGCTCAGCGATCAGGCCGTCGCGCCCGCCGTCGAGCGCGCCTTCCGCAAGGGCAAGCCCGCCGCCGTGGCGCTCGCCATCAATTCCCCCGGCGGAAGCCCCGCGCAATCCTCGCTGATCGCAGCACGCATTGGCCGCCTTGCCGAGGAAAAGGACATCCCCGTGCATGCTTTCGTCGAGGATGTGGCGGCCTCCGGCGGATACTGGCTGGCCTGCGCGGCCGACAAGATATGGGCCGACCGAACCTCGATCCTCGGCTCCATCGGCGTGATCTCGGCGGGGTTCGGTTTCCACGACGCGATCTCGCGGATCGGCGTGGAGCGGCGCGTCTACACCGCCGGCGAATCGAAATCGATCCTCGATCCGTTCCGCCCGGAAAAGGACGAGGATGTGGAGCGGCTCAAGGCGCTTCAGGGCGAGTTGCACGAAACCTTCATCGAGCACGTGAAGACAAGCCGCGCCGACCGCCTGTCCGATCATCCGGAGCTTTTCACCGGTGCCTTCTGGACGGGATCGAAATCCGTCGAACTGGGCCTTGCCGACGGGATCGGCCATCTTGTGCCCAAGATGAAGGAGCTTTACGGCGACAAGACCCGTTTCGCCGTCTACGGCCCGCGCCGCAGCCTGCTGGGACGGTTCGGCATATCGCTCGCCTCCGAGCTTGCCACCGGGTTCGAGGAACGCGCGGCCTACGCGAGGTTCGGCCTGTCGTGATGCTCAAGATCGTCACCCTTTTCCTGATCTTCATGGCGGTGCTCGCCATGTTCGGCCGCCTCCGCCTGCCCAAGATCACCCGCCGCCACGGGCTGCCAAAGCCGCGCCTGTGCAAGACCTGCCGGCGCTATAACCTTCGCGGCGGGCCTTGCCCGCATTGTTCCGACGGGCAGGGCTGACGCGTGGCGGCAGAATTCGCTCTTGCGGGGCTCGGCCTCGTCATCCTGCTGCTGGCGGGCGACGTGCTGGTGAAGGGGGCCGTGAACCTGAGCCTGCGTCTGGGTATCCCCGCGCTCATCGTGTCGCTGACCATCGTCGCCTTCGGCACCTCCGCGCCGGAGCTTCTGATCTCGATCAAGGCGATCCTCGACGGTGTCCCCGGACTGGCGCTGGGCAATGTCGTGGGGTCGAACACCGCCAACGTGCTGCTCGTTCTTGGCATTCCGGCGGTGTTGTCGGGCCTTCACGCCGGCAGTGATACGCGCCAGACCTACGTGGTCATGATCATCGCCACGCTGCTGTTCATCGCGTTGGCCTTCGTCGGACCGTTCACGTGGTGGCACGGGCTTATCCTGCTGTCGTTGCTGGGTTACGTCCTGATCGACGCGGCACGCGCCGCACGGGCGCATCGCGCTGCGGCCAATGGCGCGGCGGCGGTTCCCCTCGAGGACGACGCCCTCGAAGAGGCCGACCCGGACATGCCGTGGTGGCGCATCGGGCTGTACCTCGCGCTCGGGCTCATCGGGCTGCCGCTGGGGGCTGACCTTCTGGTGGACAGTTCCGTGGCCATCGCGACGGCCTATGGCGTCAGCGAGACGGTGATCGGTCTGACGCTTGTCGCCATCGGAACTTCCCTGCCGGAGCTTGCCACCACGGTCATGGCCGCGATGCGCAACCACGCCGATGTGGCGATGGGCAACGTGATCGGGTCGAACATGTTCAACCTGTTGGCCATCATTGGGATATCTTCGCTGATCGGACCGATCCCGGTGGACGCGACAATCCTGAAATTCGACATCTGGGTGATGCTCGCCGCCTCGCTCGTGCTGGCGCCCTTCGTCTTCCTGCGGTGGTCGCTGGGCCGGGGCGTTGGAGTTGCCTTCCTCGCGCTCTACGTCGGCTATATCGCGATGTTGCTGGCATAGGGGAGGCGGGCATGACGGCTTTGGTGACGGGCGCGGCGAAACGGCTGGGCCGGGCGATGGCGCTGCGCCTCGCGGAACGCGGCCATGACGTCGCGGTGCATTACGCGGGCAGCGCCGATGAGGCGGAGGCGACGGTGGCCGAGATCAGGGCGATGGGTCGACGGGCGCACGCCCTTCGCGCTGACCTGACCGTCGAGTCCGAGATGCAGGGCTTGCTGCCCGCCGCCGCCGAGGCGCTGGGCCAGCCGATCACGGTTCTGGTCAACAACGCCTCGATCTTCGAATACGACAACATCCAGACCGCGACACGCGATAGCTGGGACAGGCACCTGGAATCGAACCTGCGCGCACCCTTCGTCCTGAGCCAGGCCATGGCGGCGCAGGTGCCGCAGGCCGAGGCCGACGAAGATGGCGAGCCGCAGGCGACCGGCCTGATCGTGAACATGATCGACCAGCGCGTGCGCAAGCTGACGCCGGAATTCATGAGCTACACGATTGCCAAGATGGGGCTCTGGGCGCTGACCCGCACATCGGCGCAGGCGCTTGCCCCGCATGTCCGGGTCAATGCCATCGGGCCGGGGCCCACGATGCAGGGCACGCGGCAGTCTGCGGAGCATTTCGCGCGGCAACGGGCGGCCACGGTGCTGGGTCGCGGCGCCGACCCCGGGGGTATCTGTGCCGCGCTCGACTATCTGCTGCAGGCGCGGGCGGTTACGGGCCAGCTGATCTGCGTGGATGGTGGGCAGCACCTCGCGTGGCAGACGCCGGACGTCCTCGGCGTCGAGTAGGCGAAGCGGAAGCGTGCCCTTCACTTCTCCACCGTGCGGCCCAAGGTAACAGATGTGTTAAAGAGTGATTACATCACTGTGAAAAGCGTAAACTCTGCAATAAAATATACAATAAAAACAGTGACTTGATAACTCGCCCAAAAATCAGGCAATCCGCAGAACCGAGCCAAAAACAAGGGAAATTTCCGGTAGCCCAAGATTTCTCCGCAAGGTTATCCACATGAACGGGGGATTTCTCCTGCCTTGAATCCGCCCCAGTTCCATTGCAGCCGCCACGAGAATCGATTTCAACGACCGAACATGCCCGACAGCACCGAAAATACGGCCGAGACCGGCCACGAGGTGATCCGAAACTACCTCCGACGGCTCGACAACGCGCCGGGCGTCTACCGGATGCTCGATGCGCAGAGCCGGGTGCTCTATGTCGGCAAGGCGCGGGCGCTGAAAAAGCGCGTTTCGTCCTACGCCAAGCCGACCGGCCACAGCCCGCGCATCGCACGGATGATCCGCGAAACCGCATCGATGATGTTCCTGACGACGCGGACCGAGACCGAGGCGCTGCTGCTCGAACAGAACCTCATCAAGCAGCTCAAGCCCAAGTATAACGTGCTGCTGCGCGATGACAAAAGCTTTCCCAACATTCTCGTCAGCCGCGCGCATCGCTTTCCGCAGATCAAGAAGCACAGGGGTGCGAAGAAGGAGAAGGGCGAGTATTTCGGCCCCTTCGCCAGCGCCGGCGCGGTGAACCGGACGCTTAACCAGTTGCAGAAGGTGTTTTTGCTGCGCAACTGCTCGGACGCCACTTTCGACAGCCGCACGCGGCCCTGCCTGCTGTACCAGATCAAGCGGTGTTCCGCGCCCTGCGTCGGACATATCAGCGAGGCGGATTACGCGGCTTCCGTCGCCGACGCCGTGCGGTTCCTCAAAGGTGACACGACCGACCTGCAGGCGCAGCTGGCCACGCAGATGGGCGAAGCCGCCCAAGCGATGGAATTCGAGCGCGCCGCAGCGCTGCGCGACCGCATCCGCGCGCTGACCAACGTGCAGTCTGCGCAGGGCATCAACCCGCGTGGCGTGCGCGAGGCCGATGTCATCGCGCTCCATCTGGAGGGCGGGCAGGCCTGCGTGCAGGTCTTCTTCATCCGCGCCAACCAGAACTGGGGCAACAAGGATTACTACCCTCGCGTCGGTCCCGATATCGACGCGCCCGAGGTGCTGGAGGCCTTTATCGGCCAGTTCTACGACCAGAAGGATCCGCCCCGACAGCTGATCCTGTCGCACCCGGTCGAAAACCCCGATCTGTTGGCCGACGCGCTGTCGCAGAAGCTGGGGCGCAAGGTGGAAATCATCGTTCCCCAGCGGGGCGAAAAGGCCGAACTGGTGCAAGGCGCGCTCCGTAACGCCCGCGAAAGCCTCGGTCGCCAGATGGCCGAGGGGCAGGCGCAGGCCAAGCTTCTGCGCGGGCTGGCCGAGGCCTTTGACCTCGACGCGCCGCCGCGCCGGATTGAGGTCTACGACAACTCCCACATCCAGGGCGCCAATGCGGTGGGCGCGATGATCGTGTCCGGGCCGGACGGGTTCATGAAATCGCAGTACCGAAAGTTCAACATCCGCGGCGACAGCCTGACCCCCGGTGACGATTTCGGCATGATGAAGGAGGTGCTGACACGGCGGTTCCAGCGGCTCCTGAAGGAGGACCCCGACCGCGAGTCCGAGGCGTGGCCCGACCTTCTGCTGATCGACGGCGGCGCGGGACAGGTGAGCGCGGTCAAGGAAATCATGGACGATCTGGGCGTGGAGGACGTGCCGTTCATCGGCGTGGCCAAGGGCATCGACCGCGATCAGGGCAAGGAGGAATTCCATCGCCCCGGTCACAGCGCCTTCGCGCTGAACCGCAACGACCCGGTGCTCTACTTCGTCCAACGTCTGCGCGACGAGGCGCACCGTTTCGCCATCGGCGCGCACCGTCAGAAACGCGCCAAGGCCGTGTCGGCCACACCGCTCGACGATATCCCGGGCGTGGGTGCCACCCGCAAACGCGCGCTCCTGACCCATTTCGGCAGCGCCAAGGCCGTAAGCCGCGCCAACCTCGCCGATCTGAAGGCGGTGGACGGCGTAAGCGAGGGGCTGGCGCAGAAGATCTACGACTATTTCCACGAACGGGGGTAGAGCGGTCCTGAACAGGTCGGAATATCACGTCGGGGATTTTCACGACCGGCCCCGCGGGATACACCCACCCTATGCAGTGGAACGTGCCCAACACGCTGACGGTCCTGCGCCTCGTGGCGGCGCCCATGCTGGGCATCGTGTTCCTGCTCCTGCCGCGACCGGCCGCGGACTGGGTTGCGATGTTCCTCTTCATCTTCGCGTCGCTCACCGACTACATCGACGGCTGGCTGGCGCGCAAATGGGGGCAGATCAGCCGCTTCGGCGCCATGCTCGACCCGATCGCGGACAAGGCGATGGTGGTGATCGCGCTTGCGGTCCTGCTGGGCCTTCACGGGATCTCGGACTGGACGCTGATCCCGGTGGCCGCGATACTGTTTCGCGAGGTCTTCGTGTCCGGCCTCAGGGAATTCCTGGGCGAGACGGCAGGTCTGCTCAAGGTCACGCCACTGGCCAAGTGGAAGACGGCCGTGCAGATGGTTGCCATCGCGATGCTGTTTGCATGGGGCCTCTTCGACCACTATTTTGTGATGCAGACGCTGGGCATGTCGCCCGAGATCGTGGCCGGCATCCTGTCGGGCGAGTTGCGCGACAGCGTCGGGCTGTGGTGGAAATACCAGGGTCTGATCGCGGTGTCCTACGGCGGCCTTGCTCTGCTGTGGATCGCCGCGGGGCTGACATTGGTCACCGGGTGGGATTATTTTCGCAAGGCAATGCCTTATCTCAGGGAAATGCCATGAAGATCGATGTGCACTATTTCGCCTGGCTTCGCGAACGGCTGGGCACCGGGCGGGAAACCGTCGAGACGGAGGCGGGAACCGTCGACGAACTGATCGACGAGCTGCGTGCCCGCGACGAGGGGTATGCGCACGCGTTTTCGGACACCGGCGCATTGCGGGCGGCGGTCGATCAGGACCTCGTGGAGTTCGACGCCCGTCTCGACGGCGCGCGCGAGGTCGCGTTCTTCCCGCCGATGACCGGGGGCTAGGCGGGATGGAGCCCGTCCGCGTGCAGGAGGCGGCCTTCGACCCGGGACAGGAGCTGAACGCCTTCACCGCGACCGTGTCCGGCGCGGGCGCGGTCGTCAGCTTTTCGGGCGTCACCCGCGATCTGGCCGAGGGCGCGCTCGACGTCATGGAGATCGAGCACTATCCCGGCATGACCGAAAAGGCGCTCCTGTCCATTCGCGACGAGGCGATGACGCGGTTTTCGCTCACGGGGGCGATGATCCTGCACCGCTACGGGCGCCTTGCGGCGGGCGATCCGATCATGATGGTGGCCACGGCCGCCCGCCACCGGGCCGACGCCTTCTCCGCGGCCGAGTTCCTTATGGACTACCTCAAATCCCGGGCGCCGTTCTGGAAGAAAGAGGTCACGCCCGAGGGCGCCCGATGGGTCGCCGCGCGGACGGAGGACGAGAAGGCGCTTTCGCGCTGGTAGCGGGGGCGCGCCTCAGGGCTGAGGCTGATCGAGTTGCTCGATATAGTTGCGCAGCTCTTCGTTTTCGGCGCGTGCCTCGCGCAGACCATCCATGGCCGCGCGCAGTTCCGCCTCGGTCTGGCTCAGCTGGCCGGTCAATTCGGTCTCCCGGCTCTGCAGGTAGGCGATAGCCTGGTCGCGGGTTTCCTCGGCGTCATGCAGGGCGCGGGCGAGCGCCTCCATCTCTCCCAGGTCGGCGCTTGAGACGCGGCTGAAGCGCGCCACGAGCCAATGGGCAAGCCAGCCGAGGCCGAAGGCCACGAACAGGATGACGGCGATGGCGATGATGAACTGCAGGCGATCCATGCGCCGGTTACTCCTCGTCTTGGTCGTCTGCGGTATCCGCAGGCGGGCCTAAATCGTCTGGCCGTTGAACTGGGCGCAGCCCGAAGGCCTCGGCGCGCGCGGCCTGCGCTTCGGCCTGCGCCTCCGCCGTCTCGCGGGCGTCGACCTCGGCTTGCAAAAGAAACTCGATCCGCCGGTTGAGCTCACGGCCGTCCTCGGTCGAGTTGTCGGCGATGGGGCGGCTTTCGCCATAGCCCCGCGCCCTGAGGTTCGTCACCAGAACGCCGCGCGCCAGAAGACCGTTGAGCACCGCATCCGCGCGCGACTGACTGAGCCCGAGGTTCATTTCCTCGCGCCCCTGGCTGTCGGTATGGCCACCGATCTCCATGGGCACGTGCATGCAGTCGGGCAGGATATCGGCGATCCGATCAAGTATCTCGCCCGCCTCATCCGTGATCTCGACCGAGCCAGGCTCGAACACGATCTTGGTGTCTTCCTGCACCGCGACGATCCGGGCGACACATTCCTCCGGTGTCGGCAGCGATGCGATGGGATCCAGTGCCTCGTCATAGGTGACGTCAAGCTGGAAATCCGCGCCCGTGCCCAGTGCCTCGCCGAGTTGCCGGGCAAGAGCCGCGCGAAGCGACTGGTCCCCTGTGCGCCCCCGGATGCGCAATGCGTCGGGTTCGAGCGTGAGCTGCCCGTCATGCAACGCCGAGAGCGCCCGCAGCCCCGCCATGGCGCGGACCGACCAGCCCTGTGGCAGGTCGGGAACCGCCCGGGTGGCGAGGTCCGTGCGCCCGCGCCCGAACAGCGACACCGCGAAGGCCGCGACCGATTCACCGATGGCCCCCTCCGGCAGCCGGCCGCGCAGACGCACGCCGGTTTCCGGATCGAGCGTCGCGAAGAACCGCGCCGGCCCCGCGCGGGCTTCGGTCGCCTCCGGCATCACACCGTTGAGCGTGAAGACTTCCGGCAGGTCGGCGTCCAGCTCTCCGATCACGCGATCGAATTCGTCCTGTTCGGTGTCCTGCGCGGCAATCAGGGTAACCGTCGCATCGCTGAAGGTAAGGGTCCCTCCGCCCAGTTCGACCAGCGCCGCGAGTGCCGTTTCAACAGCGCCCGCCCAACTGGGGCTCGGTACGCCAAGACCGATGGGACAGTCGATCGCACCTTCGGCTCCGCCGCCGCGTGCGGCCGCGAGGATGCGCTCCTGCGCGCGCGCCGTGTCGGCGGCGCAGCTGTCGAAGCGCAACCCTTGCGCATCGAGAACCGCCCGGAGCTGGAAGGGCGAGAAGACCGGACGCGGCGCCGAAATGTCGAGAATGACCTGCACGCCGGCCGGCTGGCCGCGCTGCAAGTCCGCCATCAGAGCGGCCTGTTGCTCGGCACTGTCGCTGATCGCCTCGACCTCCACGCGGTCGGCAAAGACCGTGACCTTGGACCTCGGCAGTTCGCGCAGCGCGCGCAGACCATAACCAAGCGCCGAAATCCAGGTGTCCGGCGGCGGGAAATCCGCCGTTTCGACCATGTCGGTCACCTCGGCGCCGTCGGCGATGGCCTCGATGGCTTCGGCCACTTCCTCGCCGCCGTTCTCGCCCGGGACCAGTCCGATGATCTGGATACCGTCCCCGTTGCGCAGCATGTCGAGCGAGAAGCGCGGCGCGGGCGCAAAGTCGGTGACCCGGATGTTGACCCTGTTGACCACGCGGCCGGAATCCACAATCGATCCGGCACGGGATTCGGCCAGAAACCGGCTCGCCTCGTCCGGGGCGGTGCCCTGCAGAATGACCTGCAAACCGTCGGCGTCCACCTCGGCCCAGGTAAAGCCCTCGGTCTCGAGCAGCGCACTCACCGCCTCGATCGAGCGACGCTCGATCGTGATCGCCGTCACGATGGCCACGCCGATGGCCAGGGCGCCGGCGGCCACGAAAGCGAGAATGATGAAGAAGAACGGCGTGCGGAGCATGGGGATGATCAGGGTCCGGGCCCGGTAGGGGACGGCGTGGGGTTACCCTGTTGCGCGGCCGTGTTCAATCGCGCAGCCCCTCAGACAACGGCCGCGACGGCGAAAAACAGCGCAGGCAGAAGGCCCGCGTCCCGGTTCGAACGAAAGAGCGTCATGCAAAGCTCGTTGTTTTCGATGTCGAGCCGACCCAGTTGCCACGCCATGTGCCAGCCCATCGCCCACACGCCTGCAAGCGCGATGACGAGGGCGAGGATGTTTCCGCCCGGCAAGAGCGCCATGATCACCGCCAGCCCGATCAGCGTGATCGTCGCCACAAGAAATCGCCGCAGCCAAGGGCCCGTGTTTTCCCCGAAAAGCCGCGCGGTGGACTTGATGCCGATAAGCGCGTCGTCCTCGGTGTCCTGATGGGCGTAGATCGTGTCGTAGAACAGCGTCCACGCGATGCCGCCGAGGTAGAGGAACACCGCGGGCCACGCGAGCGAGCCCGTATGCGCCGTCCATGCCAGCAGCGCGCCCCAGTTGAACGCGATCCCGAGAAAGACCTGCGGCCACCACGTGAAGCGCTTGGCGAAGGGATATATCGCGACAGGCAGAAGCGAGAGGATCCCGAGACCGATGGCGGCCCAGTTGAACGTCAGCAGGATACCGAAGGCCACGAGCGACTGGATCACCAGCCAGGCCAAGGCCTGCCGTGGCGTGACCTGTCCCGAGGGAATGGGCCGTGACTTTGTCCGCGCCACGGCCGCGTCGAAATCCCTGTCCGTCACGTCGTTCCATGTGCAACCCGCGCCGCGCATCAGGAACGCGCCGATGCCGCAGCCTACCACGATCCACAGATCGAACAGCGTCAGGCCCGCAGGATCGGCGGCAGCGGCCAGCATGACGCCCCACCAGCACGGCAGCAGCAGTAGCCACGTTCCGATAGGCCTGTCCGCCCGGCTGAGCCGCAGGTAGGGGCGCAACGCGGCGGGCGCACGGGTATCGACCCAGTTGCCGCGCACCGCGTCGGCGACCTGACCCTCTGGCGTTCCGTTCGCGTCGCCCATAGTTTCCGCCTCATGTCGCGTCCCAAGATACGGCTCCATGTAGAGCATCCCCTGAGCGAAGGGCAAACCGTCGACCTGTCGCGGGATCAGGCGAACTATCTTTTCGCCGTGATGCGCCTCGGGCCCGGCGACGGCGTGGCGCTCTTCAACGGTCGCGACGGTGAATGGCGCGCCTCCGTGGCGCAGGCCGGCAAGCGGGGCGGCGTGCTGATCGTGGAGGCGCCGACCGCGCCGCAGCAGGACCCACCGGACGTCTGGCTGCTCTTCGCGCCGATCAAGAAGGCGCGCACGGATTTCATCGTGGAAAAGGCGACCGAACTCGGCGCCGCGCGGATCATGCCGGTCCAGACCGAGTTCACCAATGCCGAACGTATCCGCCGCGACCGGCTGCAGGCCCATGCCGTCGAGGCCGCGGAGCAGTGCGGCGGAACATATGTGCCGCCGGTCGAGGACCTCAGGCGGCTCGCCGATGTGCTGGCCGACTGGCCCGCGGACCGTCAGCTGGTCTTCGCGGACGAGGCGCTGGTGGGTGCGAAACGGACGCTCGTCGAGGCGGCCCCGGACACGACGAAATGGGCGATCCTCATCGGCCCCGAAGGCGGTTTTTCCGAGGCCGAACGCGCGCGGCTGGTCGCCCTCCCTGTCGTGACGCCAATCTCGCTCGGGCCAAGGGTGCTGCGTGCCGACACGGCGGCCGTCGCGGCCCTGACGCTGTGGCAGTCCGAGCGCGGGGATTGGCGATGAGCGGCGGTTTTCTGCGCCCGGAGGCCGCCGCGACGTTGAGGCGCTGGCGCGAACCGCTCATCGCGCTGGCCGTCATCGCGCTGGGCGTCTGGATCGCGGCGCGGCCCGGGCCCATCGTGCAGGGCTTTGGATGGGTGCTGGCCGCCGCCGGGGCCGTGGCGATGATCCCGGCGATCCGCCGCGCGCGGTTCCAGGCCTCGGGCGAGGCGCCTGGCGTCGTGCAGGTGGATGAACGCCGCATCCTCTACATGGGGCCGACCCATGGCGGCGCGGTCGCGCTCGACGAGTTGTCGCAGCTGTCCCTGCGGCGGCTGGAGGACGGCCGCGCGGCCTGGGTTCTCGTGGAGGGGTCGACGCTGCTGGTCATCCCGACGGAGGCGCGCGGTGCCGAGGCGCTGTTCGACGCCTTCACGGCTTTGCCCGGCCTTTCGGCGCAGGCCATCCTCGCGGCCCGCGACATGCCGCAGCCTGGCACCACACGCCTTTGGACGCGGCACGAGCACCGGGCCTTGACACCATAGCCCCCCCGCGTCAGGTCTGCGCTCCGAACCCGTGAGCAAGGCCGGAGCGCCCGATGTCCATTCCACAATCCGGCGGCGGTCCCATCGAACGGCCCGAACAACTGGCCGAATATCTCGAAGCCGGGTCCAAACCCTCCGAAGACTGGCGCATCGGGACCGAGCACGAGAAATTCGGCTATTGTCGCGATACGCTGAAACCGCTGCCCTACGAGGGCGAACGGTCCGTGCGCGCCGTTCTGGAAGGGCTGCAGCAGCGTTTTGGCTGGTCGCCTGTCTTCGAGGGCGACCACATCATCGGGCTGGAGAAGGATGGCGCCAATGTCAGCCTCGAGCCCGGCGGACAGCTGGAGCTGTCGGGCGCGCCGCTGGAAACGATCCACCAGACCTGTGACGAGGTGAACGAACATCTGCGCCAGGTGCGCGAGGTGGCCGACCGGATCGGCGTCGACTTCATCGGTCTCGGCGCTGCCCCGATCTGGAAGCACGAAGAGATGCCGATGATGCCCAAGGGGCGCTACCGGCTGATGACCGACTACATGGACCGGGTCGGCACGCTGGGCAAAACCATGATGTACCGGACCTGCACGGTGCAGGTGAACCTCGACTTCGCGTCCGAGGCGGACATGGTGAAAAAGCTGCGCGTGGCACTGGCGCTGCAGCCCGTGGCGACCGCGCTTTTCGCCAACTCGCCGTTCATCGACGGCGCGCCCAACGGGCACAAGTCGTGGCGCAGCCGCGTCTGGCGCGATCTCGACCCCGACCGGACGGGCATGCTGCCTTTCGTGTTCGAGGATGGTTTCGGCTTTGAGCGCTGGGTGGACTACGCGCTCGATGTGCCGATGTATTTCGTCTATCGCGACGGCCGGTATATCGACGCGCTGGGCCAGTCCTTCCGCGATTTCATGAAGGGGCGGCTTCCGGCGCTGCCCGGCGAGGTGCCGACGCTCTCGGACTGGGCGGACCATCTGACAACGCTGTTTCCCGAGGCGCGCATCAAGAAGTATATCGAGATGCGCGGCGCCGATGGCGGACCGTGGCGCAGGCTTTGCGCGCTCCCGGCCTTCTGGGTTGGGCTGATGTATGATCAGGGTGCGCTCGATGCCGCATGGGACCTCGTGAAGGACTGGGACGCCGAGACGCGCGAAGCCTTGCGTGTCGAGGCTTCGGTCCATGCGCTCGATGCCCGTGTCGGCGGCATCCACATGCACGCCCTCGCTCGCGACGTTCTGGACCTGGCGGAGGCAGGCCTCACCGCGCGCGGGCGCGCGGGCGCCGACGGCCTCATCCCCGACGAGGCGCATTTCCTGTCCGCACTGAAGGACAGCGTCGAGTCGGGCAAGGTGCCAGCGGACGAGTTGCTGGATCACTACCGCACGGATTGGGCGGGCGACCTGACGCGGATCTACGCGGAATACAGCTACTGACGCGCCGCGCTCAGACCCGGCGCGCGGTCTTGGTGCGTTCGATCGCGGGCAGGACACGGGCGCGGTAGTAGTCCTGGAACTCTTCCTTGCGCCGGTCGGCGACCATGCGGCCAAGCTCTTCGTCCAGGTCCTTGACCAACGCGGGGTGGCCCTCTGGATCACGGCTGGGACGGTCTGGAACGGGGTCGGGCCCGAAACGGTTCGTGCCATGGGTGCCGGGAAGGCAAAGCACGACGATATACCAGATGGAGCAGGCCAGGGGGGCGGTCGCGGCCATCAGTGCCAGCGCCGGAGACGGCGTGCCGCCACCGAGGAAGACCGAGACAAAGCCCAGTCCGATCGCCGCTGCGATGCCGATGAGGATCGGCTTGAACATCCACCACCCACTGCGCCCGGTGTCATGCAGCCGGCGCACGGTCACGGCCAGCTGGGGCAGCCAATAGAGAAACAGCGTGCCGACGAAGTAGTAACCGCTCCAGCGCAGCATGTCGCCCTGGTACTGTTTCAGGACGGTCTGCATGGCGGCCTCGCTCCGGAAGGCGACGGAGTATTGCGGGTGCGTCATCAGCCAATAGATGAGCGCGCCTTGCAGAATGAAGCTCATGATCATGACGAACAGGAAGTACCACCAGTATTCCGCTCGCCTCGCGCGGCCCGAAAAGTTGAACATGTTGACGTAAACCGAGCCGACGGCCGCGAACATACCCATCGTTACTGCCTCTTACTGCTGTCGCCGTTGCAGGACGGAAGGTGAGGGTGGAAAATGTCGATAGAATGGCAACTCTGCGACCGGATCGGGTGGATTGCCGAAACCGGGCCCCCCGGCGGATCAGGATTTCTGTCCGATCCGGGTTTCAGTGCCGTCACGCAGGCGGCGGATGTTTTCCCTGTGGCGCAGCACGATCAGCGCGGCCAGAAGGATGCACAGAAGCACCGCCTCGGGCCGGCCGAGCAGATAGGCCCAGAGGGGCGACAGCACGGCGGCCACGAGTGCCGCGAGGGACGAATACCGGCCGACCCCCGCCACCACGAGCCATGTGAGGCACGCGGCGAGCCCGGCAGGCCAGAACAGCGCCAGAAGCGTGCCGAGGAAGGTGGCGACACCCTTGCCGCCCCGAAAGCCGAGGAAGACCGGGAAGCAGTGGCCGAAGAACGCCGCGAAGCCCGCGACCTGCGCGGCGTCCTCGGCGAAAAGCGCGCGCGCGATCAGAACCGCGATGCCGCCCTTGCCCGCGTCGAGGATCAGCGTCAGCGCGGCGGCGGGTTTGTTGCCGGTGCGCAGCACGTTCGTCGCACCGATATTGCCCGAGCCGATCTTGCGCAGATCGCCCAGTCCGAAAAGCCGCGCCATGACGATACCGAAGGGCACGGACCCGAGCAGGTAGGCGGCCACCGCCACGAGGGCGAGCGCGCCCGGCGAGGTTTCGAGCACCGGGATCATTCGCCCTCCGCCTTGCCGTCGAAGACCCGTTCGCCGTCGACCCATGTTCCAGCCACGCGGCCCTGCAGGAGTGCACCATCGAAAGGTGTGTTCTTCGATTTCGAGCGCAGCGTGAAGCGATCCAGTCGAAACGGCGCATCCGGATCGAAGAGCACCAGATCTGCGGGCGCCCCCACCGACAGCCGCCCGCCCGGAAGGCCGAAGCGGCGCGCCGGGTTCAACGACATGGCCCGCAGCAGGCCCGGCAGCGTCAGCTGCCCGGAGTGGTAGAGCCTCAGCGCGGCGGGCAGCAATGTCTCGAGTCCTACCGCGCCGCTTGCCGCCGCCTCGAAGGGCAGGCGCTTGGATTCCTCGTCCTGCGGCGTGTGCATCGAACAGATGATGTCGATGGTGCCATCTGCCACGGCCTCGACCATGGCCAGCCGGTCGTCCTCGGACCGCAGTGGCGGCTTGAGCTTGAAGAAGGTGCGGAAATCGCCGACGTCGAACTCGTTGAGCGTGAGGTGATGGATCGAAACGCCCGCCGTCACGTCGAGGCCCGCGGCCTTCGCGCGGCGCAGCGCCGGAAGCGCGGCGGCGGTGGACAGCTGATCGGCATGGTAGCGCACGCCTGTCATCTCGACCAGCGCCAGGTCGCGCTCCAGTCCCATGCGCTCGGCCATGGGCGGGGCGGCGGGCAGACCCTTGAGCGCCGCGAACTTGCCCGATGTGACCGCCGCGCCGCGACTGAGGCCCGGGTCCTGTGGGTGGCCGAGGATCAGCGCGCCCAGCCCCCGCGCATAGATCATGCAGCGCGACAGCACGCGGGTGTCGGTCGTGACCGCGTCGCCATCGGTGAAGGCCACCGCGCCCGCGTCGAGGAGAAACCCGATCTCCGTCATCTCGCGGCCTTCGCGGCCCTTCGTCAGCGCCGCCAGCGGGCGGACGCGCACCATGGCGTCGTCGCGCGCGCGGCGGCGGACGAAATCCAGAACCTCGGGCGTGTCTATGGGCGTCAGCGTGTCGGGCCGCGTCACCATCGAGGTCACGCCGCCAGCCGCCGCCGCGCGACCGGCGGTGCGCAGGCTTTCCTTGTGGCGCTCGCCGGGTTCGCCCACTTTCACGCCCACATCCACCAGCCCCGGCGCAAGGCAGAGACCGCCGCAATCGAGCCCGCCCTGTCGCGGCCCCTCGCCGGTTTCCGCGATCAGCCCGCCCTCGATCCGAAGCCAGCCGAGCGTTTCCGTCCCGGCCTCCGGGTCGATCAGCCGCGCGTTGTGCAGAAGTGCGTTGGTCATGCGTGCCTCGCGCCCCGCGCCGCGTCGATGGCCGAGATGACCTCGGCCGCGTTGGCCTGGTACTTGAGCAGGTGCTTGTCCCCCGTCACCGTCACGACCTGAACGGCGGAAAACAGCGCGCGCACCGTTTCGATATTCTCCAGCGCGATGGCGCGGGGGCCGGGGCCGAGAAGACGCCGGTTCGTCAGGTGCCATTCCATCTTCGTCTCGTCCGAGGCGAGGTAGAAGGCGCGCACCGCGATCGCCAGAAGCCCGCCGATGGCCCCGGTCCAGACATGCGGGTTGCCCATCGCCCAGAGGATCGCCATGCCGGCGGCCATGGCGATCGCGGCAAGCCACGCGTGTTCGCGCCAATAGGTGTCCCGGTCGCCGCGGAAGCGTTGCAGAACGCGCTCGCCCGGCTCCAGCTCGGAGGTGGGCGTGAAATGGGTCGTCGTCGAGGTGGCGTCCATCACCCGCCGTCCAGCAGAATGTAAAGCGCAAGGAAGATCACGATGAAGATGACCACCTTGATGCCCTGGGACAGGCCGTTTCTCTTCTTTTTCGGCGGCTCCTCTGGCGGTGTCTCCCCGTCGGGCGCGGCGGCGGGCTGAAGATCCGCCTTGGGCAGTTCCGCGACGTGATCGGCCCGCGCCAGCGCCAGCGTCGCGATGGGGGTGAGCATTGCGCCGGGTTTCGGCTCTGCCGGCATCGCCGTGTCGGGGACCAGCAGGACCGATCCTTCCCGCGCGTCCAGCCGTGCCCGCGTCTCGGGATCGGGCGGCGCTGCGGGGTCGAAGGCCATGACGACATAATCGGACAGCGACATGTCGCCCAGATCCTCCACCGGGAAGATCTCGATCTGGTCAGTCAGCAATGCGTCGAGCCCCAGCCAGTCCGCCAGCGGCGGCAGGTCCGGCGCCAGCCCCTGCGCACGCGTCAGGTTGGTGTGGCGCACCTCGCTCTCGCCATTGACGGCAAAGATGTGAAGCGTTGTCGGTGTCATGCCATCACTCCCCTCTCGTCAGCCTCTGCCGCCCGCGCGGCGCGCAGATTCTGCGCCAGAAGGTCCATCGCCGCCATGCGCACGGCCACGCCCATCTCGACCTGTTCCTGGATCACGGAGCGGTTGATGTCGTCGGCCAGCGTGCCGTCGATCTCCACGCCACGGTTCATCGGCCCCGGATGCATCACGATGGCGTCGGGCTTGGCGGCCTTCAGCTTTTCCGCGTCGAGGCCGAAGCGGTGGTAATACTCGCGCTCTGACGGGATGAAGGCGCCATCCATGCGTTCCTTCTGAAGCCGCAGCATCATGACCACGTCGGCATCCGCCAGCCCCTCGGCCATGTCGTCATGGACCTCCACCCCCCAGTCGGCGGCGGCCGATGGCATCAGCGTGGGCGGTCCTATCAGGCGCAGGCGGTTTTCCATCTTGCCCAGCAGGTGGATGTTCGACCGCGCCACGCGGCTGTGCGCGATGTCGCCGCAGATCGCGATGGTCAGGCGATGCAGCCGCCCCTTTTCCCGCCGGATGGTGAGCGCGTCGAGCAGCGCCTGCGTTGGGTGTTCGTGCCGCCCGTCGCCCGCGTTCAGCACGGCGCAGTTCACCTTCTGCGCCAGCAGGTCCACCGCGCCGGAATGGGGATGGCGCACCACCAGAAGATCGGGATGCATCGCGTTGAGCGTCATCGCAGTGTCGATCAGCGTCTCGCCCTTCTTGAGGGAGCTGGCCTGCATCGACATGTTCATCACGTCCGCGCCCAGCCGCATGCCCGCGATCTCGAAACTCGCCTGTGTCCGGGTCGAGGCCTCGAAGAACATGTTGATCTGGGTGAGATCCTCGAGCGGACGGCCGCGCACGCCCTGACCGCGCTCGGCATCGGCGTAGCGATCGGCCAGATCGAGGATGGTCCGGATTTCTTCCGGATGCAGGGGCTCGATCCCCAGTAGATGCGGCTGCCGGAAGCTCATGGCGTCGTCTCGTTCCCCCTTGGCTGCTTATAGGCAAGGGGCCGCGCCCGCAGCAAGCCGCCTGAGCCGCGACGCTTTCCCTTTTTCTTGGCCCTTTTCCTTGGCCCTTTTCCTCGACCCGCCCAAGCCCTAGCCTTCGGCCATGACAATAACAGAGTCGCAGGACGCGCTGGCGCATCTCGCCTGGCAGGTCGAACTGGGCGCGGACGAGGCCATCCTCGACGCGCCGGTCAACCGCCTCGAGGCGGTCGAGATGGCCATTCCGGTGCCGTCGACGCTCGCGAAGGCCGTGCAGGCGCCGCAGACCGCGCCGCCGGTTGCCAAAACGCCCGACAAGGCCGCAACCGCCGCCGCCGCAGTGTCTCATGCGCAGGCCTTGGCTGCCGCTGCCGGATCGCTGGCCGAGCTTCGCAACGCGCTTGCCGGGTTCGAGGCCTGCGATCTGCGCCATGGCGCGCGCAACCTGGTCTTTTCCGACGGCAACCCGGAGGCCCGGGTGATGATCGTGGGCGAGGCTCCGGGGCGCGACGAGGATATCCAGGGCGAGCCCTTCGTCGGCCGGGCCGGGCAGCTTCTTGACGCGATGCTGGCGGCCATCGGCCTGTCGCGGACGTCTGACCAACCGGAAACGTCGGTCTACATCACCAACATGCTTCCCTGGCGCCCGCCGCAGAACCGCGACCCGACGCCCGAGGAGATCGCGATGCTGCAACCCTTCGTGCGCCGGCATGTGGAGCTGGCCGACCCGGAGGTGCTGATCCTGATGGGCAACTGGGCGTGTTTCGGCCTGCTGGGCAAGCGCGGCATCACGCGGTTGCGCGGCACATGGGAAGACGTCCTGGGCCGTCCGGCGCTACCGATGTTCCACCCCGCCTTCCTGCTCAGACAACCATCGGAAAAGGCCAAGGCCTGGGCGGATCTCCTGTCGCTGAAGGCGAAGCTGCGAGACAAGACATGAGCCGTATCGACGAAACCCGCCCGTTCCATCCAATGCGCATTGCGGTGCTTGCCGTGTCCGACACGCGGTCGATGTCCGAGGACACCTCGGGCGCCGTGCTGGTCGAGCGCCTGACCGAGGCGGGGCATACGCTTGCCGCGCGCCACATCCTGCCCGATGAGCGCGAGCAGATCGCCGAGCAGCTTCGCACATGGGTCGCGGATCCCGCCATCGACGTGATCCTGACCACGGGCGGCACCGGCCTGACCGGGCGGGATGTCACCGTCGAGGCCCATCGTGACGTCTACGAGAAGGAAATCGAGGCCTTCGCGACCGTCTTCACCATGGTCTCGATGCAGAAGATCGGCACGTCCGCCGTGCAGTCGCGGGCCACGGGCGGCGTGGCCAACGGCACCTACCTTTTCGCGCTGCCCGGGTCCTCGGGGGCGTGCAGGGATGCTTGGGACGAAATCCTGAAATGGCAGTTCGACTACCGCCACCGTCCGTGCAACTTCGTTGAAATCCTGCCGCGGCTCGACGAACATCTGCGACGGAAATAATCGCCTCATGCGTGCAACCTCGTGACAATGTCACTTGGACGTCGCTGGCGGCACGCCTACCTTAGCCAAGGTTCCGCAAAGCGAAAGCATACCTAGCCATGCGTTTTTTCCGCCGCGCCCTTGTCGGGCTGTTCCTGATGGCGCTGACCGTCGGCCTGCTGACCCTTGCGGGCGGCACGATCTGGTCGGCGATGCAGACCCGCATGGCCGATGGCGGTGGCGGCCCGCCCGCGCGGGAACGAGTGTTCAGCGCCGAGGTTGTGGCGCTGACGCCCGGGGTCGAGACGCCCGTCCTGACCGCCTTCGGCGAGATCAGCTCGCGCCGCACGCTGGAGTTGCGCGCGCCCGCCGAGGGTCAGGTGGTGGAGCTTGCGCCGGGCTTCGAGGATGGCGGCGCGGTTTCGGCGGGCGACATGCTCCTGCGGATCGACCCGGCGGATGCCGAGGCGCGGCTGGCCACCGCCCGCACCGATCTGCGCGACGCGGAAAACGAGCTGGCCGAGGCACGCCGCGCCCTTGCGCTGGCCACCGAGGACGTCGCCGCCGCCCGCCGCCAGGCCGAGTTGCGCGCCCGCGCCTTTACGCGGCAGACCGACCTGCTCGACCGCGGCGTCGGCAGCGCCGTGGCGGTCGAGGAGGCCGAGCTTGCCGCGGCGACGGCGGAACAATCGATCCTGTCGCGCCGTCAGGCCGAGGCGCAGGCCGCCGCGCGTGCCACGGATGCCGAGACCGCGCTGGAACGAGCACGCATCGCGCTGGCCGAGGCCGAGCGGCAACTGGCCGAAACCACGTTGGTGGCGGCCTTCGACGGCGTTCTGGCGGATGTCGATGTCGCCGCCGGCCGGCTTGTCGGCCGCAACGAACGCCTCGCGCAGCTGATCGACGATACCGCGCTCGAGGTCTCCTTCCGCATCTCGACCGCGCAATACGCGCGCCTGATCGGCACGGATGGCAGCCTGCCGCAGGTTCCGGTGCGCGTGGTGCTGGATGTGTTCGGTCTCGACCTGACGGCTGACGCCACGCTGACCCGCGAGGCCGGATCCGTGGGCGAGGGGCAGTCGGGCCGCGTGCTTTATGCGCGGATCGATGATGGACGCGGTTTGCGCGTCGGCGATTTCGTCCGCGTCGAGGTGGAAGAGCCGCCGCTGGCCGGTGTCGCCCGGCTACCGGCCGCGGCGCTGGGCTCGGATGGGCGGGTTCTGGTGCTGGGCGAGGAAAACCGCCTCGAGGCCGCAGATGTGGTGCTGATGCGGCGACAGGGCGACGACGTGCTGGTCAGCGTGCCGCCCGACCTCGCCGGACGCGAGGTCGTCGCGGCGCGCACGCCGGTTCTGGGCGAGGGCATTCGCGTCAACCCGTTCCGCCGCGACGGCGAAGGGCAGGCGGAGGCCGAGGCGCCCGGCACCATCGCGCTTGATCCCGACCGCCGCGCGCGCCTGATCGCTTTCGTCGAGACCAACAGCTTCATCCCCGAGGACGTGCGCAGCCGCATGATCCAGCAACTGAGCGAGCCCGAGGTGCCCGCGCAGATGGTCGCACGCATCGAAGCGCGCATGGGAAGCTGAGACGATGCGCGCACTCCCCGGCAAGGCCTCCGGCATCCTGAGCTATTTCACCCGCCACCGCACGGCGGCCAACCTGTTGCTGGTGCTGATGCTGGCGGCGGGGATCGCCTCGATTCCTCAGATGCGGGCGCAGTTCTTTCCCGATGTGATATCGGACGAGATCAACATCCAGGTCAGCTGGGACGGCGCCGGGGCCGAGGACGTTGACGCCTCGATCGTCGCGGTGCTGGAACCGGTGCTCGTGGCCGTACCGGGCGTGGCCTCGACCTCGGCGACCAGCCGCGAGGGGCGCGCCTCCATCGGGATCGAATTCGAACCCGGCTGGGACATGTCGCGCGCCGCCGACGAGGTGCAGATCGCCATCGACAGCGTCACCGACCTGCCCGAGGGTGCCGAGACGCCGACCGTGCGCCGGGGCGCGTGGTGGGACAGGGTGACCGATGTTGTCATCACCGGCCCGGTCGCGCCGGACCAGCTGGGCCGTTTCGCCGACGAGTTCGTGGCGCGCCTGTTCGATGCGGGCGTCACGCGGGCCACCATCCGGGGCGTCGCGGCCCCACAGGTCGTGGTCGAGGTGCCCTCCGCCTCGTTGATCCGTCACGACATCTCCATGGCCGAGATAGCGGCCGTCATCTCTGCTGCCGCAGATACCTCACCCGCGGGCCAGATCGACGCGGCGGGCGCCCGTGTGCGCACCGGGGCCGCCACCCGCAGCGCCGAAGGGATCGCGGCGCTCACGCTCAGGACGAACGATGACGGCTCGGCGCTGACCATCGGTGACGTCGCCCGGATCGAGGTGGGCGGCACCGACCGGGAACGCGCCTATTTCGTGGGCGAGAACCCGGCCGTCTCGATCCGCGTCGACCGCTCGGAGGACGGGGACGCCATCGCAATCCAGGGGCTGGTCGAGGACGTCGCGGCGGAGCTTGAATCCCGCCTTCCCGAGGGCACGTCAATCGACCTTATCCGGACCCGCGCCGAGGCGATCTCGGGCCGTCTCAACATCCTTCTGGACAACGCGCTTCTGGGTCTCGCGCTTGTGGTGGGGCTTTTGTTCCTGTTCCTGAACGCGCGCACGGCCTTCTGGGTCGCCGCCGGCATTCCCGTGGCTCTGATCGCGGCGATCGCGCTGATGTATGCGGCGGGACTGACGCTCAACATGATTTCGCTGTTCGCGCTGATCATCACGCTGGGGATCGTGGTGGACGACGCCATCGTCGTGGGCGAACACGCGGATTTCCGACACCGGACGCTGGGCGAGGATCCCGTCACCGCTGCGGAGAACGCGGCAAGCCGCATGGCCGCGCCGGTCTTCTCGGCCACGATCACGACCGTCCTGGCCTTCGCCGCGCTCGTCGCGGTCGGCGGGCGGTTCGGATCGCTGATCGCCGACATCCCCTTCACGGTGATCGTGGTGCTGCTGGCGAGCCTCGTGGAATGTTTCCTGATCCTGCCGAACCACATGGCCCATGCGCTGTCCCATTCCGCTAAGGAACACTGGTACGACAAGCCGTCGCGCGTCGTGAACCAAGGGTTCGAGTGGGTGCGGGAACGCGCGTTCCGGCCCCTGATGGGCTGGGTGATCTGGGCGCGCTACCCGGTGATGGCGGCCGTCATCCTCGTCCTCGCGTCACAGGTGGCCGTGTTCCTGCGCGGCGATGTGACATGGCGGTTTTTCAACGCGCCCGAACTCAGTTCCGTTTCAGGCAATTTCGCCATGCTCGACGGCGCCACGCGCGCCGACAGCATCGAGATGGTGCGCGAGATGCAGCGCGCCGTGGACACGGTCGCCGCACGGCTGGAGGAGGAACATGGCCGCAACCCCGTCGCCTATGTCGTGGCCGAGATCGGCGGCAATACCGGCGGCGGCCTGTCGGGGACGGACACAAAGGACGCGGACCTTCTGGGCTCCATCGCCATCGAGTTGATCGACGCGGACCTGCGGCCCTATTCTTCCTTCGCCTTCGTGGCGCAACTGCAGGAAGAGGTGCGCCAGCTGCCCCTGACCGAAACGATCAGCTTCCGGGGCTGGCGCGGTGGCCCCGGGGGCGACGCCATCGACGTGCAGATCTTCGGCGCCGACACCGTCACGCTCAAGGCCGCGGCGGAGGCCGTGCAGACCGCGCTTGCCGTGAACCCCGAGGTCTCGGGGCTCGAGGATTCCATGTCCTACGACCGGGAGGAGCTGAGCCTGGAGCTGACCCCGCAGGGCGAGGCGCTGGGCTTCGTCATCGACGATCTGGGCCGCATCCTGCGCAACCGGCTGGGCGGCATCGAGGCCGCGACCTTCCCCGACGGGCCGCGCACGGCGTCGATCCGGGTCGAGGTGCCCGAGGGCGAGCTGACGGCCGATTTCCTCGACCGGACGCTGCTGAGGGCCGCCAGCGGGGATTACGTGCCGCTGGCCGATATCGTGACCGTGACCGCGCGGCAGGGTTTTTCGACCATCGACCGGGAAAACGGCGTGCGCCTGATCTCGGTGACGGGCGACCTGAGCGAGGACGACCCCGAACGCGCCGAAGCGGTGATGGAGACCCTGCGCGAGGTGATCCTGCCGCAGGTCGAGGAAGATTTCGGCGTGATCACGCAGCTTTCGGGCCTGGCCGAGCAGGAGCGCGAATTCCTCAGCGACGCGTTGACCGGTTTCCTGCTCTGTATCCTCGGCATCTACCTGGTTCTGGCCTGGATCTTCGCCAGCTGGACGCGGCCCATGGTCGTCATGGCGATCATTCCCTTCGGCCTTGTCGGTACGATCTACGGCCACCTGCAATGGGATGTGCCGCTCAGCATGTTCACCGTGGTGGGTCTGATCGGGATGACCGGGATCATCATCAACGATTCCATCGTGCTGGTCACCACGATCGACGAAAAGGCCGAAAACCGAGGCCTGATCCCGGCCATTATCGACGGAACATGCGACAGGCTGCGGCCTGTGCTGCTGACAACGCTGACCACGGTTCTGGGGCTTGCGCCACTGCTCTACGAGACCTCGCAGGACGCGCAGTTCCTCAAGCCCACGGTGATCACGCTGGTCTACGGGCTGGGCTTCGGGATGGTGATCGTGTTGCTGGTGGTGCCCGCGATCCTCGCGATGCAGCAGGATTTCGGCCAGCAGGTGCGTGCGTTCCGCCGGGCGCTCTCCACGCCGGGACGCGGCGGTCCGGCCCTGCCGCTCGGCCTGCTTGTGACACTTCTTGCGCTGGTCTTCGCCGCAACGATGGGGGCGCAGATCGTGACAGGGCAGATGGTGGGGCCGCTGGCCGGTATCGGCAATGGCGGTCTGTCTGGTGCGGCAGGCGTGTTCATCGCGGCTTCGGCCGTTCTGTGCCTGCTGGCCTGGATCGGAAGCGCCGTCCTGTCAGGCCTCCGGCGCCCGAGCTGACGACGCCCGGCGTCAGCCGCGGCAGTCGTCCAGCTCGACCGCCATGGCCGTTCCGATGACAGTTATGCGCAGGTCGCTCCGGTTCAGCGCGAAGGGGCCGTGATCGGGCGGCACGACGTCGGCCACACCCGTCAGCATGGCCCCGTCCCGGCGGGTCATGGCCTCGGACACCCAGATCTGCGGATTGCGATGTTCCACGACCAGAGTCTCGTCGTTGCCTGTGGGCGGAACCTCCGCTGAAACCGTCACGCGCAGCCCGTCCGATATGGGCTCCACCGAACAACGCACCGCGCCCGCGCCAGCCTCGACGGCCGTCAACGGGCGGTCCGACAGCGCAAGCCCGATCTCGCGGTCGCGCGTTGTGTCGGGCAGAAGCTCCCCCGACAGGTCGAGCGACACGGGCATGCAGATGTCAAGGCAGACGCCGAGGTCGAGGTGGCCGTCAAAAGCATGCTGACCATTGCCGCCGACCGCGAATTCCACCGGCAAGACGACATCGTCGCGGTAGCCAATGGACCGAATTCCGTTCGTGAAGAATACCTCCGGACGCGGCCAGTGGATCGCCATGCCCTCGATCCCATCGACCGAGTTGAGCCGCAGGACGGTGGGCACGCCGCCGTCTCCGGGCGCGCGCCAGTAGGTCTTCCAGCCGGGCGCCAGCGCGATGCGGATGCCCGCCATGTGGCGCCCGTTCTCCATCCGCCAGCCCTCGATCAGAGACACCTGCACGACCTCGTCGACGCTGCGGCCCTCGAACTGCGCGTTCGACGGGGCAGGGGCGAAGATCAGCGCGGCACCGGTCAGGGCTGCAAGGCAGGTCGTGGTCATGGCTCTGAGCATGGATCGGAGGTAGACAGCCGGACCTGAAATGAAAAGTCACGTTTTGGCGAATGCGCCGTGGGTTGATTGGAATCCGCAACACCCCCATGCTCGGGGAATGACCGCAGCCACCGTTCCATCCGATCTGACCGCGAAGCTCCTGATTGCCATGCCGGGCATGGGCGACCCGCGTTTCGCTGCGAGTGTCGTGTTTCTGTGTTCCCATTCGGACGAAGGCGCCATGGGTCTGATCGTCAACAAGCGGATGGACGAGGTGACGTTTTCCGAACTGCTCGAACAGCTGGACATCACGCGGCCCGAAACGGTGCGCGACGTGCCCGTCTGCTACGGAGGTCCGGTCGAACTGCGGCGCGGCTTCGTGCTGCATTCGGCGGACTACGCAGCGCGCGGTGACGAGGGGCTGGAGATCGACGACCGGTTCGCAATGACCGCCACGCTGGATGTGCTGGAGGACATCGCCAACGGCCGCGGTCCGCGTCAGGCGCTTCTGGCGCTGGGCTATGCCGGATGGGGCGCGGGACAGCTGGAAGACGAGATCGCGGCCAATGGCTGGCTCACGGCGGAGGCGTCGGCGGAGCTTGTGTTCGGTGCGGCGATGGACGGCAAGTGGGAGGCGGCGCTGCGGTCCCTTGGGGTCAATCCGCTGATGCTGTCGTCGGAGGCCGGCCACGCCTGAGGCGCGACGCTCATCCCGGTGTCGAGGCGCGCTTCAATCTGTCGTTGATGGCGCGCCCGAGGCCTTTCTCGGGCAGGTGGGGCACGCGGATCGCAGGTGCGCCGCGATCCAACGCCATCGCCTCGGCCTCGTGCAGCACGGAGAAAAGCCTCAGCGCGGCCTCGTCCAGATCGCCCGCCTCTGACAGGTTCAGATCGCAGTCGCTCGCGCCGAAGCCCACGACGACCTCACCGGCCTCTGCCGCGCCGCCCAGCCGCAGCGGCGCGCGCGGCGCGTAGTGACGCTCCATCTGGCCCGGCGCCTCGACGCGGCCGGGGGTGAGATCGGAGGTCAGTGGGCCTGTGACCGCCTCGATCGCCTCACGCGGGAGGCCGCCCTCACGCAGGAGGCGGGTGCTCTCCGGGCCGGGGGCGAGGATCGTGGATTCGACGCCGACGGCGCAGGGCCCCGCGTCGAGGATCGCGTCCACGGCATCCCCCAGCCCGGCAACGACATGGGCTGCCGTCGTGGCGCTGATCCGTCCCGAGGGGTTGGCCGAGGGTGCTGCAACCGGGCGGCCGACCTCGGCCAGCAGCGCGCGCATCACGGGATGGGCAGGCACCCGTATCGCCACGGTCGGCAGGCCCGCCGTGACCGGGGGCGCGAGGCCCGCGTCGGGTGCCAGCGGCAGTACCAGCGTCAGCGCACCGGGCCAGAAGGCGCGGGCCAGCGCCTCCGCCTCGGGGGAAACGGTTGCGATGCGCCGCGCGGCGTCGAGGTCGGGAACATGCACGATCAACGGGTTGAAGTCCGGGCGGCCCTTGGCGGCGAAGATCCGTGCCACCGCCGCCGCGTTCGTCGCATCGGCGGCAAGCCCGTAGACCGTCTCGGTGGGAACGGCCACGAGCCCGCCATCCCGCAAAAGCCTTGCGGCGCGGGCGACACCCTCGCCATCGGCGGCGAGGATCAGGGGGGCTTGGTCGGGCATTCGTGACGTAACGTTGGGGTTGATCGGGGGTCGTGCCGCCCCATAGCTCTGCGATACGAACAGGGCCGGTCGGGGCCGGATCGGGGTAGCGTGATCGGCCCGGCTCTGCAAACGTGTTCGCGGGAGAGCCGAGGGAGAAAATCATGCCATACCGTGCGCCGGTGTCCGAATTCCTGTTCTGCCTGAAGCATGTCGTGGGTTTCGACCGTGTCGCGTCGACCGAACGCTTCGCCGAGGCCACGCCCGAGACAGTCGCGGCGATGCTGACGGAGGCAGGGCGCATCTGCGAGGAGGTGCTCGCACCGCTCAACCGCGCGGGCGATCTGCACCCGGCGCGGCTGGAGAACGGCGTCGTGCGCACCTCGCCCGGCTACGGTGAGGGCTGGCGCGCCATCGCAGAGGCCGGCTTCGTCGCGCTGGCCGCCGATCCGGAACATGGCGGGCTCGGCATGCCGATGGCCGTGACCAGCAGCGTGAACGAGATGATCGCGGGCGGGTGCCTCGCGCTGCAACTCGCGCCCCTGATGAGCCAAGGTCAGATCGAGGCGCTGGATCACCACGCAAGCGATGACCTCAAGGCGATCTACCTGCCCAAGCTCGTCTCCGGCGAATGGAACGCGACCATGAACCTGACCGAGGCGCAGGCGGGGTCCGACGTGGGCGCGATCCGCAGCCGGGCGGAGCCGAAGGGAGATGGCACCTATGCCGTCACGGGCCAGAAGATCTACATCTCGTGGGGCGACAACGATTTCACGGAAAATACCATCCACCTCGTGCTTGCGCGCCTGCCCGACGCGCCCTCGGGCACGAAGGGGATCAGCCTTTTCCTCGTGCCCAAGCGCCTGCCCGATGCCGACGGCAGCGCCGGTGTGGCCAATGCGCTCAAGGTCGTGTCGCTGGAGCACAAGCTGGGCCTGCATGGCAGCCCCACCTGCGTCATGCAGTATGACGGTGCGACCGGCTGGCTGGTGGGCGAGGAACATGGCGGCCTGGCCGCGATGTTCACCATGATGAACAACGCGCGCCTCGGGGTGGGTGTCCACGCGCTGGGCGCGGGCGAGGCCGCGTATCAGCACGCGCTGGCCTATTCCATGGACCGGGTGCAGGGTCGCGCGCCGGTTCAGGGCGGCACGGGAACGATCCTCGACCACGCGGATGTTCGGCGGATGCTGACTGGGATGAAGGCGGATATCTTCGCGTCCCGCGCGCTCTCGCTCGATCTGGCGGTCGCCATCGACATGGCCACCGCGACGGGCGCGCTTGCGTGGATCGCGCGTGCGGCGTTCCTGACGCCCATCGCCAAGAATTTCGGCGCCGAGACGGGCATGGCCGTGGCCGATGCGGGCATTCAGGTCCATGGCGGGATGGGCTTCATCGAGGAAACCGGCGCGGCGCAGTTCGCACGCGACGTGCGGGTCTCGGCGATCTACGAAGGGACTACCGGCATCCAGGGCGCCGACCTCGTCGGCCGCAAGCTGTCGGACGGGGGTGCGGCTGCCTTCGCGTTGCTGGACGAGGCGGGGCGGACGGCGGCGGCCGCGGGCGATGCGCGGCTGGCGGACACCGTCGAGGCGCTGCGGGAAGCGACGCGCGCCCTTCTGGAGATGGAGATCAACGACCGCCTCGCCGGGTCCGTGCCCTACGCGCGTGCCTTCGCACTGACGCTGGGCGGGCACTACCATGCGAAGGCCGCGATGGCCGAGCCGGACGGGCCGCATGCAAGGCTGGCCGAAAGCTTCCTCGCCCGGCAGATGTCGGCCGTCCCGGGGCTTCTGGCCGAGGCCACGCGGGGGGCAGGCGATCTCTATTCCCTCTCGCCGGACGACCTGGCCGCGTGATCCGGTATCCCTACGAAACCGCCCCTGCGCCCGGCGCGGCGATCGAGATCGCGCCCGGGCTGCTGTGGATGCGGCTGCCGCTGCCGATGGCGCTCGACCACGTGAATGTCTACGCGCTGGCCGATGCGGACGGCTGGACGCTTGTCGACACGGGGCTGAACGCGAAGCGGTGTCGCACCGCGTGGGAGGCGGCGCTGGCCGGTCCGCTGGCGGGCAGGCCGGTCGCGCGGGTGCTCGTCACCCATCACCACCCCGACCATGTCGGCCTCGCCGGCTGGTTCCAGTCGCAGGGTGCGGAACTTCTGATGACGCGCACGGCGTGGCTGTTCGCCCGGATGCTGACGCTCGACGTTCAGGACACTGCGACGTCTGAGCAGATCGCGTTCTGGACCGCTGCGGGCATGTCGCCCGAGATCCTGAAGGCGCGACGCACCGAACGGCCGTTCAACTTCGCCGACGTGGTCGCGCCGATGCCGCTGGGTTTCACCCGGATCGAGGAGGGGCAGCGCCTGAGGCTGGGCGGGCGCGACTGGATCGTGCGTTTCGGGCATGGTCACGCGCCGGATCACGCGACGCTCTGGTCCGAGGACGGCGAGATCGTGCTTGGCGGCGATCAGCTTTTGCCGTCGATCTCTCCCAATCTCGGCGTCTACGCCACCGAACCCGGCGCCGACCCTGTCGCCGAGTGGATCGCGGCCTGCCGCAAGCTGCAACCTTTCGCGACCGAGGCGCAGCTGGTCCTGCCCGGCCACAAACTGCCCTTCACCGGCTTGCCCAACCGGCTGCGGCAGATGATCGACAACCACGAAGGCGCCCTGAACCGTCTGCGCGATCACCTGCGCGCGGGTCCCCGCACCGCGGCGGATTGCTTCGCACCGCTCTACAAGCGCGAGATCGACGCGGGCACCTACGGGCTGGCGCTGGTCGAGGCGGTCGGTCATCTCAACCATCTGCTGGCGCTGGGCGAAGTTACACGGGAGCGACGCCCGGACGGCGCGTGGCTCTGGTCGCTTGCCGCAGATCGGCAACACCCCTGACACTGCGCCGCACCTGTCGCGCTCGCACAGGGCTGACAGGCAAGGCCAAATCCGGTAACGGACATTGCGCGTACAGGTTTTCCGGAGGACGGGCTTCATGGCCGACAACGATCACAAGCGTGGCGAGATGGACATCACCGAGCACGAAAAGACGTTCAACGGGTTCATCCGGCTGAGCACGAACATCGCGATCGCCTGTATCGTCATCGTCATCTTCCTCGCGATCTTCGCCGTCTGAGTGATCAATCGGATGCGTGCCCCCGTCCGTGGCCTTTTCAGACCCGTTGTCGCCCTTGCGCTGGTTCTGGGACTGGGCGCCTGCGCGGCCGATTCCGTCTGGGCTCCTGACGAAGTGGTGTCGCAGGCGCGTTACGTGCCGTCCGGTCCCGCGAAGATCCAGCTTCTGACGATGATCTCGAACCGCAACGGGTCCGGCGGGCACAGCGCCCTTCTCATCGACGGGCCCGAGCGTGTCCTGTTCGATCCCGCGGGCAGCTGGCGCCACCCGATGGCGCCCGAGCGCAACGATGTCCTCTACGGGGTGTCGCCGCAGCTGTATGGTTTCTACATGGATTACCACGCGCGCGAGACGTATCACGTCGTCGTGCAGGAACTGGACGTCACGGCGGGCCAGGCCGCGGCGCTGATCGAGCTGGTCGAAGCTTATGGCCCGGTTCCGCGGGCGCAATGTTCGACAGCCGTTTCTTCGGTGCTGATGCAGGTTCCCGGCTTCGAGGGGATGTCGCGCAACCTCTTTCCCACGCGGACGATGACGCAATTTGCTACCATCCCCGGCGTGCGGGAAAGCCGCGTCTACGATGACGATTCCGACGACAATTACGAGCTGCTGAACGCGCAGGCCGCCGCCGCCGCGAGCATGGAGCGCGCTGCCACCGCCGTCGGCAACTGACCCGAAGCTCCGCGTAAAAGAAAACCCCCGGGGCGTGGCCACGGGGGTTGTCCGTTCACCTTGGCGGCCGTTCCACGTATGTGGTGGGCTGCCTCAGGCTCGCTTGTCGACGGGAGCCTTCAGAGAAGACCTTCGCGCTGCGCCTTCTTGCGCGCCAGCTTGCGGGCACGGCGAATGGCCTCGGCCTTTTCACGCGCCTTTTTCTCCGACGGCTTTTCGTAATGCTGCTTGAGCTTCATCTCACGAAAAACGCCTTCACGCTGAAGTTTCTTCTTCAACGCGCGGAGCGCCTGATCGACATTGTTGTCGCGAACACTGACCTGCATAGTGGGTGTCACCACCTTTCTAGGTTTGAGTTGGATATCAAAGCAGGAGGTGGCGCTATAGCAAAGCGCCCCTAGCTTGTCCAGCGACCGAAACAACGACCACCGGAACAACGACCTTCGAGGACCGTGCCATGACCGAGACCGCCGATCGCATTCTGGATGCCGCGTTAATGCATGTGCCCTTCGACGGCTGGTCGGACTTCACGTTCCGCAGTGCCGCGTCGGATGCCGATGTGCCATTGGCGGAGGCAAAGGCGCTTTTCCCGCGCGGCGCGGTTGACCTCGCTCTCGCCTTCCACCATCGCGGCGACCGGCAGTTGGCGCTGACGCTGGAAGGCGAGGACCTTGGCGCGCTGCGCTTCCGCGACCGGGTGGCCCATGCGGTCAGGCTCCGGCTCGAACTGGTGGAGCCGCACAAGGAGGCCGTGCGCCGTGGCGCGACGCTCTTCGCGTTGCCGGTCTACGCCGCCGATGGCGCGCGCGCATTGTGGGAGACGGCCGACACGATCTGGACGGCGCTGGGCGACAGGTCGGACGATCTGAACTGGTACACCAAGCGCGCGACGCTTTCGGGCGTCTATTCTGCCACGTTGCTCTACTGGCTGGGCGATCAGTCGCCCGATCACGTGGCGACATGGTCCTTTCTGGATCGGCGCATCGAGGACGTGATGCGCTTCGAGACGCTCAAGAAGCAGGTCCGGGGCAATCGGCTTCTCGGGCCGCTGATGGCGGGCCCCGACTGGCTGGCCAAGCAGGTGCGCGCGCCCTCGGGATCGCCGCGCCCTGACCTGCCGGGCCGCTGGCGCGCCTGAGCCGCGAAGCACGCGGGAAACGCGGTTTTTCGATCGCGGCCTTGCCGACGGCGCCCGGACCCGGCAAGCCTGACCTCGAACGGCAGAGAAGGAGCCCGCCATGTCAGCAACCATGCGCGCCATCGAGATTTCCGAGCCCGGAGGCCCCGAGGTCCTGATCCCCACGACGCGGCCGGTGCCCGAGCCCATGGCCGAGCAGATCCTGATCGCCGTGGACCATGCCGGCGTGAACCGCCCCGACGCCCTGCAGCGTGCCGGAAGCTACGCGCCGCCGCCCGGCGCCTCCGATCTGCCGGGGCTGGAGGCCGCGGGCGTGGTGGCCAAGGTCGGCCCCGGCGTGTCGCGCTGGAAGGAAGGCGACGCGGTCACAGCGCTCCTGCCGGGTGGCGGATACGCGGAATACGCGCTCACGCATCAGGATCACGCGCTGCCCGTGCCGAAGGGCATGGGCATGGCCCAAGCCGCGGCGCTCTGCGAGACCTTCTTCACCGTCTGGACCAATGTCTTCATGCGCGGTGGCCTCAGGGCGGGTGAGCGGTTCCTCGTCCATGGCGGATCTTCGGGGATCGGCACCACGGCGATCCAGCTGGCGCGCCACTTCGGGGCACGGGTCTTCGCCACGGCAGGCTCGGCCGAGAAATGTGCCGCATGCGAGGCGCTGGGCGCGGAGCGCGCGATCAATTACCGCGAGGCGGATTTCGTCGAGATCCTGCGCGCCGAGGGCGGGGCGAACCTGATCCTCGACATGGTCGGCGGGCCCTACCTGCCGCGCAACGTCAAGGCGCTGGCCGACGACGGACGGCTGGTGCAGATCGCCTTTCTTCAGGGGCCGAAGGTGGAGTTGAACTTCGCGCAGGTCATGATGCGGCGTCTGACGATCACGGGTTCGACCCTGCGTCCGCAATCCGACGCGGCCAAGGCCGATATCGCCGAGGCGCTCCGGACCCATGTCTGGCCGCTTCTGGATGAGGGCCGCATGGCGCCTATGATGGACCAGGTCTTTGCGCTGGAGGAGGCGCCCGCCGCCCATGCGCGCATGGAAAGCTCGGCCCATATCGGCAAGATCGTCCTATCGGTTCGATAGGAACCTTTGACGGCTGCGTCACCGAACTGTCATGTCGCGCCGATATCCCTGCGCCCATGCGGTGGGCGCGCCGACTCGGTCATGTGCTCAGCCGCGATCCACCTCAGGTATCCAGGGAGACACGACATGAAAGATGTCGACACCACCAAGATGTCCGCGGACGATTGGGACGAGCTCAATTTTCCGCGCCCCGAAGTTCAGGAATTCGACCGCGTGGTCGAGCGCGCGATCTCTCGTCGCGGGTTCCTAGGCGGCGTTCTGGCCTTCGGGTCCGGCGCGGCTGTCATGGGCACGTCCTTCCTGAAGGGCTCCACCGCCATGGCGCAGGGTGCCTCGCGCTTCCCGTTCACGCCGATCGCGGCACAGACCGACAACACCATTCACGTCCCCGAGGGTTACAGCTGGGACATTCTCGTGCGCTGGGGTGATCCGCTCTTCGCGGATGCCGAAGGCGCCTTCGATCCGGCCGCCGGCGTATCGGTCGACATGTCCGACAAGGTTTTCGGCGAGAACACCGACGGGATGGAGCTGTACAATATCGACGGGCGTGAGGTCATTGTCGTCAACAGTGAATACACCAACCGCCCCGTGAACCTGCCCCACACAGGCGACGGCACACCCGGATCGCTTGACGATGTCCGCATCCTGCAGAACTTCCAGGGTGTCTCGGTCATGGAGATCGCGGAAGGCGAAAACGGCTGGTCGGTCGTGGTCGACAGCCCCCTGAACCGCCGGATCACCCACCTGACGCCGATGACCTTCGACGGCCCGGCGGCCGGGCATGACCTGCTCAAGACCGCAGCCGATCCGACCGGCATGAACTCTCTCGGCACCTTCAACAACTGCGGTTCGGGCCGGACGCCCTGGGGCACCTACCTGACCTGCGAAGAGAACTTCAACGGCTACTTCGGCTCGACCGAGGAGCGTCAGGACCAGAAGCCGCTGGACGTGGATGCCGGCTACCAGCGCTACGGCATCGGCGCCGACGGCTGGGGCTACGATTACCACAAGTGGGACGCGCGCTTCGACACGGCGGTGAACCACAACGAGCCGCACCGCGCAGGCTACATCGTCGAGATCGACCCGTCCGATCCGACCTCCACCCCGGTCAAGCACACCGCGCTCGGCCGCTTCAAGCACGAGAACGCCGCCTACGCGATTGCGAATGACGGCCGTCTCGTCGTCTACATGGGCGACGACGAGCGTGGCGAATTCATGTACAAGTGGGTCAGCCGCGACGCTTATGTCGAGGGCGGGGACACCTCCACGCTCATGTCCGAGGGCACGCTGCACGCAGCCGTGTTCGACGACGACCAGACCGGCCAGTGGGTGCCGCTGACGCCGGAGACCACCGGCATGGACGCCGCGCGCATCGCGGTGTTCACCCGGATGGCGGGGTCGGCCGTCAACGCCACCACGATGGACCGTCCCGAGTGGATCGCCGTCAACCCGACCGCGGCCGAGGCCTATTGCTGCCTGACCAACAACTCGCGGCGCGGTGCGCTCAACGACGACGGCACGGTGCGGACCAATGCCGGCGGCGAGCCGATGACGGTCAACGCCCCCAACCCGCGCGAGCTGAACCGCTATGGCCAGATCGTGCGCTGGCGGCCCGAGGGCGGCGATCATGGCGCCACCGGGTTCGAGTGGGATCTCTACGTGATGGCCGGTAACCCGACCGTTCACAGCGACGAGTATGCCGGCTCGCCCAACATCAACGAGGGCAACCTGTTCAACTCGCCCGACGGGATGGTGATCGACACGACCGGCCTGATCTGGATCCAGACCGACGGCAACGACGGCAACGAGGGCGACTTTGCGGGCATGGGCAACAACCAGATGCTCGCCGGCGACCCCGAGACCGGCGAGATCCACCGTTTCCTCACCGGCCCGAGGGGCTGCGAGGTGACAGGCCTGACCTGGTCGTCGGACCGCCGCACGATGTTCGTGGGCATCCAGCATCCGGGCGACGATGGCGGCGACTGGCCGGATCACGGCGGCGCGCTGGCGCGCTCGGCGGTCATCGCGGTAAAGCGCGACGATGGCGGCCTCGTCGGCTGAGCCGTCTTCGGATTGCAGGGGAGGGGCGGCGCGATGGCGTCGCCCCTTCTCATGTCGACAGGAAGGCCGCGCCTCCGGCCACAGCCCCAAGCCTGCGTGCGAGCCTTGTCGATCACGGCCCTTGACCGGGCGCCGTCGGACGTCTAGGTGCAAGTCAGGCATCGCGCGCCCTGCCGCGTGAGCAGGTGTGGCCCTCCGGTTGAAAATCCCGGTGGCCGCTGACGCGCGAAGCCTTCAGATTTCCCGACATCACGCGAGGGGAGAACGGCCGCCTTGGGGCGCGCGCAAGCGATGCTGCGCCCCCGGTCCGGCCCCCGCCTGTTCTGCCGTCCCCGGCAGGGCGCATATTCGGTCGCCCCGGTTCCGGTGTGGCCCGAAAGGACAAGATGAAAGACTTCAATTCCCTGGGCGTGCCCGCCGACATGGTCGCGCGCCTGACAGAGGCCGGCCTGACCGTGCCGACGCCCATCCAGACCCGCGCGATCCCCGCCGCGATGGACGGGCGCGACGTGCTGGGTCTTGCCCAGACCGGCACCGGCAAGACGGTGGCCTTCGGCGTGCCGCTGATGCTCGCGCTGGGCGAGGCCTCGGGCCGACCGGCGCCGAAATCCGCGCGCGGCCTGATCCTTGCCCCCACGCGGGAGCTTGCCAAGCAGATCGCCGCCGCGCTCGAGCCGCTGCGCGGTCCCCGCAAGCTGTCGGTCGTGCTTGTCGTGGGCGGCGCGTCCGTCAGCGCGCAGGCCGGACGCCTGGCACGCGGTGCGGACCTCGTCGTGGCCACGCCGGGCCGCCTTATGGACCTGATGGAACGCCGCGCGGTCGACCTGTCGCAGACGCACCAGCTGGTGCTGGACGAGGCCGACCAGATGCTCGACCTGGGCTTCATCCACGCGCTTCGCCGCATCGCCGCTGCCCTGCCGAGGGAACGGCGTACCATGCTGTTCTCGGCCACGATGCCCAAGCAGATGGAAAGCCTCGCCGCCAGCTTCCTCAGCGACCCGCTGCGCATCGAGGTGACGCCCCCCGGCCGCGCGGTCGACCGCATCGTGCAGTCGGTGCATTTCGTCACCAAAGACGAGAAGATCACCCGCCTGATCGGTCTTCTGGACAGCCATCGCGACGAGCGGGCCATCGTCTTCGGCCGCACCAAGCACGGGTCCGAGAAGCTGGCGAAAAAGCTCGCGTCCGAGGGCTTCGCCGTTGCGTCGATCCACGGCAACAAGAGCCAGGGCCAGCGCGACCGCGCCATTCGCGGCTTCAAGGACGGCGATGTGCGGGTGCTGGTGGCCACGGATGTCGCCGCGCGGGGCATCGACATTCCCGACGTGAAGCATGTCTACAATTTCGACCTGCCGAACGTGCCGGAAATCTATGTTCACCGGATCGGCCGGACGGCGCGCGCCGGGGCCGACGGGGCCGCCATCGCCTTCTGCACGCCCGAGGAAATGGGTGAGCTGCGCGATATCCAGAAGGTGACAGGCCTGACGATCCCCGTGGGCCATGGCGAGCCGTGGGAGCGTATGGACGCGCCCCGCAAGGGCCGTGGTGGCCGGCCGTCGGGCGATGGCAAACCGGCTGCCGGTCGTCCGCGCCGCCGCCGTCCGCAGCGCCGCGCGCAGAAGGCGGCCTGATCCGTTCTAAATGAAGGGCAGGGGGGCCAGCCGCGCCGCCCTGTCGCCTTCGGGCAGCCTTATCGGACAGGCCTGTCGCGTCCTCCGCCAGATCGGCAGGGGCGAGGCCCACGCCGATATTCAGGTCCAGCCGCTTCGAATGGGCGATCTCGCTGACATGTCCGATGGCCGCGCCGTCGTGGCATAGCTCCAGCGCCCGTACGTTGCCGGGAACAGGCGCGCCATCGAGGACCACGCCCACGCGGCGACGCGTGGGGCCAGCGGCCGCGATCCGCTCCAGCGCGGGGCGTCCGATGAACCCATGCCCCGCCGAAAGGTCAATCATGGGCCCGAAACCCATCTCGAACGGGTTGGCCGGCAGGCTCTGCCGCCGCATGTCCGCCCCGTAGGAAATCAGGCCCGATTCAAGCCGCTCGATATCGTTGGGCGCGCCCGGGCCGATGCCGAAGGGCGCACCGGCCTCCTTGACCCTTTCCCAAAGCTCCGTACCCCGGCTCCCATCGCGCAGGTAAAGCTCGACGCCGCCCTGTTTCGACCAGCCCGAGCGCGCCACGATCAGCGGGATGCCGTCCAGTTCGGTCGCGCGGAACTGGAATTGGCGCAACTCCCGCACCCAATCCCCGATCAGCGCGGCCGCGACATCGATCGCGCGTGGTCCCTGTATGGCGAGCGGCGACACGTCTGGTTCACTCACGGCGACGTCCAGCCCCCGCTCCCGCGCGATGGCGCCCGCCCAGAGCGCGATGTCGCTGTCGGCGATGGAGAGCCAGACGCAGGACGCCGACAATGGCAGCAGGACGGGGTCGTTGATCAGCCAACCGTCATGGTCGCAGATCGGCACGTAACGTCCCTGTCCGGGCTTCGTTCCGGCGAGGTGTCGCGGCGTCAGCAGTTGCGCCAGCACCATCGCGTCCGGCCCGTCCAGTTGAACCTGCCGTTGTGCTGCCACGTCCCACATCGCCACGCCGCCGAGCAGCCGATCATACTCCGTCTCGGGGTCGCCGAAATGGCCGGGAATGGCCATGTGGTTGTAGACCGAGAAGGAGCGCACGCCATCGGCCACCGTCGCCTCGAAATAGGGCGAGGTGCGGATGTTCGGCCCGATATGGATGGAAAAACTCACTTCGCCCGTCCGAATAGCTGCCACGCGGCGGCATAACGCGTGGCGCCCGTGATCGCCGCGCCGGCGGCGAAGATCAAGGCCAGCACCGGAAAGGCGGAAGGAAAGAGGCAGAAGGCGGCGAAGAACGCGATGGTCTCGGTCCCTTCGGTGAGGCCGCCGAGGTAGTAGATCCCCTTGGTCGGATAATCCCGCGCCCTCAGCCCGCGCCGGTCGGCAATGACGGAAAACGCCAGAAAGGATGTCCCCGACAGGACGAAACCTGCCAGGAGGACGGCGGCGGGCAGGGCATTCGCGCCCGGATCGGCCAGCGCGAAGCCAAGCGGGAAGGCGGCGTAGAAGACGAAATCGAGCGCGATATCGAGAAACGCGCCGCGATCCGTGGGCTGCGTCAGCCGCGCCACCGCCCCGTCGAGCCCGTCGGCCAGCCGGTTGAGCAGAAGCCCCAGAAGCGCCAGCGCGAAGAGCCCCAGCGCGGCCGCCCCCGCCGCCGCCAGCCCGATGACCAGCCCGACGAGCGTGATGTGATCGGCCCGCACCCCGCGCTTTGCCAGCGCCTCGGCGGGGGTCTGCATCAGCCGGCGTTGCAGCGGAAGGATGGCGGCGTCGATCATCGTGCCTCAGCTTTCGATCTGCGCCAGAAGGTCTATCACGCCGCCCAGGGTTTCGAGTTCACGATATCGCGGATGATCCTCGGGCGCCTTGGCGTGCTCCAGTTCCCAGGTCAGGCCGTGGGGCACGAAGACGCCCCACGCGCCCGCATCGAGGGCGGGCAGCACGTCCGATTTCATCGAGTTGCCGATCATCATCGCCGCGTCCGCCCCGGTCCCGTGTGCCGTGAAGGCGCGGGTGTAGACCGATGGCCGCTTGTCCGAGACGATCTCGACGGCGTCGAAAAGCTCGCCCAGTCCCGACTGTGCAAGCTTGCGTTCCTGATCCAGAAGGTCGCCCTTGGTGATCAGGACCAGGGTGCGACTTTTTGAAAGCGCGCGCACCGTGGCCTCTGCCTCGGGCAGAAGCTCGATGGGGTGGGCGAGCATTTCCTGCCCGGCCGCGAGGATTTCCGCGATCACCCGGGCCGGCACGCGGCCCTCGGTCACCTCGATGGCGGTCTCGATCATCGACAGCATGAACCCCTTGATGCCGAACCCGTAATGGCCGAGGTTGCGGCGCTCGGCCTCGAGAAGCCGGGCATGGAGTGGGTCCGGATCGGCATAATCCGACAGTAGCCCGGCGAAACGGTCCTGCGTGATGCGATAGAAGGTTTCGTTCTGCCACAGCGTGTCGTCGGCATCGAAGCCGATCGTCGTTATCCGCCGCTCCATTGCCGACGCCCCTCTTTTCTGAATCGCTCACAGGCTTATATATTGCCGCCAAGTGACAGACCACGCAGCCGAAACGGACCGTACATGCGCACCGATCTCTGGACGATGATGGCGGACAAGCCCGAGCGCCCCCCGGGGGACGAGGGCGAGACCAACGTCATCACCAAGACAAAGCCGAAGACGCAGCGCCCGCCGATGTACAAGGTGCTGCTTCTGAACGACGACTACACGCCCATGGAATTCGTGGTGCACGTGCTCGAACGATTCTTCGGCGTCAGCCACAGCCAGGCGGTCGAGATCATGCTGACCGTTCACAAGAAGGGGGTGGCGGTCGTCGGAGTGTTCTCTTACGAGATCGCGGAAACCAAGGTGGCGCAGGTGATGGATTTCGCGCGGCGCAACCAGCACCCGCTGCAATGCACGATGGAGAAAGAGGACTGAGCGCGCTATACCGCGTCGTCCTGCCCTCATGACCCCTGACAGATGGACCCTTGCGCGCGAGACAGGCGCGCTGCTGCCCGTGGAAGGCAGCTGCGTCGCGTTCATGGCGCGGGGCGACGCCGATCTCGGCGCGCTTGGGGCGGCAGAGCTTCTGGCGGTGCAGGGGTTCCGGCCCGACCATGACCGCCTGCGCGCACGCGGGATCGACGTGGTCCCGGGGCTGGAGGATCAGGCGGGGTTCGACGCCGCACTTGTGCAGATCGTGAAATCCAGGGTCGGCACGCTTTCGGCCGTGGCCGAGGCCTTCGGCGCCGTGGTGCCCGGCGGGCTGATCATGATCGACGGCGCCAAGGAAGAGGGGATCGAGGCGATCCTCAAGGCGCTGCGGGTGCATGTCGATCTCGAGGGCGTCTTCTCCAAGTCCCACGGCAAGCTGATCTGGTTTCGTCGGCCGGACACCGTTCCCGAAGCCATTGCCGACTGGATTGCGGTTCCGACCGAGACCGAGGAGGGCTATGTGATCCCGCCCGGCGGGTTCTCGGCCGACGGACCGGACCGGGGCTCGGAGATCCTCGTGGCGCTTGCGCCGCCGCTCAAAGGGCGCGTCGCCGACCTCGGCGCCGGCTGGGGCTATCTGGGCGGCGAGATTCTTGCCGAGCAGGAGGCCATCACGCATCTCGACCTGATCGAGGCCGATCACGCGATGTTGGAGGCCGCGCAGGCCAATATCGACGATCCGCGGGCGGCGTTCCAATGGGCCGATGTCACGCGATTCGACCCGGCGGAACCCTATGACGCGATCATCTCGAACCCGCCGTTTCACACCGGGCGGCGCGCCGATCCCGGCCTCGGGCGGGCGTTCATCTCGGCGGCGGCCCGCATGCTGAAGCCCTCGGGCAAGTTCATCATGGTCGCCAACCGCCATCTGCCCTATGAGGCCGCGTTGAAGGACGCGTTCGGCACCGGACGGCTTATCGGCGAGCTCGAGGGCTACAAGCTCTATGAGGCGGCCAAGCCGCGCAAGGCGCAGGGGCGCGCATCCAGGGGACACAGACGATGACACTCTCGATCCAGGGCAAGACCGCGATCATCACCGGCGCCGCCAACGGTGTCGGCCTCGCCATCGCGCGCCATTTCATCGACCGGGGTGCGAATGTCATGTTCGCCGATCGGGACGAGGCGCGGCTGGCCGATGAATGCGGTGACATCCAGGACGAAAAGGGCCAGGTGCGCTATTTCGCCGGTGATCTGCGCGAGAAGCTGACCGTGGCAAACCTGCTCTCGGCGACGATCGACGCGTTCGACCGGATCGACGTGCTGGTGAACGCGAGCCGCCAGATCCTCAAGACCGATCCGCTGAATCCCGCTGACGGTTCCGTGCAGACCCTGCTCGATCAGAACATGTTCGCGGCCCTCAGGCTAAGCCAGGCCGTCGCGAACCGCATGATCGCGCAGGCGGCGGAGGACGGCGCCGAAAGCGGGCCCGTGGGCTCCATCGTCAACATCTCCTCGATCGCCGCGCGGCGGACACATCCGGACCTGCTGGGCTATTCGATTTCCTGCGCCGCGCTCGACCAGGCGACGCGAAGCCTTGCGCTGGCGCTCGCGCCGCACCGTATCCGGGTGAACGGCGTGGCTTTCGGTTCGCTCATGTCGGCAAGCCTGAAGGAAAGCCTCAACGAAACGGACGGGTTGCGGCAGGAAATCCGGGAATGCACGCCGCTGGGCCGCATCGCGAGTGCGCGGGAAGTGACGGACGCGGTGCAGTTCCTTGCCTCGGACGGGGCGGGGTTTGTCACCGGACAGGTGCTGACCGTCGATGGCGGCCGCACGCTTCTCGATGCCGTGTCGACCGCGGCGCACTGAGGCCCGGCCGCGTTACCCCGCGACCTCGTTGCAGTTCGACGCGCGCAGATCCACGCCCGCGAACCAGCCCTCGGTCAGGACCTGACCGCCCGGACCGGTCATGATCGTGCCATAGACCCATCCGCCGGGCTTGCCCCAATAGGTCGTCACCACCGACTGACCGGTCCGCGCGATGCCGAGTTCGGGCGCGTTCACGTTCGCGCCGCTCAACACCCGAAAATCCGGCCCGCGATAGCCCCAGCAGGCATAGCCGCCCACGTGGTCGGGCACCGGCAGGTCGATGAAGCGCGAGAAATGCGCATGCAGCCGGTACATGTCGGGAGAGGGCGGCCGCGAGGTGTCGATCCGGCAGCCGACGAACTGCTCGCCCTCGCGGATCCGCGCGACATCCTCGGCCAGCCCGGGCGGTGGCGTCGGGTTCGACCCGGTGCAGTCTGAATTGTCGAACAGCATCTGCCCCGCCACCGAGCCGAAGCAATGGCCCAGCCGGTCGAAGATCATGTTCCGGATCACCCAGGCCTCAGTGCAGAACGGCACCTGTGCCAGCGCGGGCGTCGAGACAAGCGCCGCCAGGGCGGGCAGAACGAGTTTCAGACTGCTGCGCATCGTGATCCCCTTCGGTCGCCTCGCCGTTGCCGGAAATGCTACCGCGCCGTCGCTGGCCGGCCAAGAGAAGATACTGCGCGCCGTGACGGTTTCGGCGCCGGTGTCAGCGGTCGTCGTCGTCTTCGTCGTCGCTGTCCGAGTTGGGCAGATTGAACAGGCTGTCGGCGTCCACTTCACGTTCGGGCCGATCCTCGTCTTCATCGCCATCCGTGAGCGAGAAGGTCTCAAGCCCGGAGATCGCCGAGGGGATCTTGGGCTCGGGATCCATCCCTAGGCTCTGCTCGGTCGAGACCAGCTTGCGCCGTTCGTCGTCGGACATGATCTCGCCCTCGCGGGCCTTCTTGGCGTTGGCCTTCTGCACGGCGGCGTCCAGCTCGGTCTGCTTGCACAGCCCCAACGCCACCGGATCGATCGGCTGGATGTTGGAGATGTTCCAATGCGTGCGCTCGCGGATCGACTGGATCGTGGGCTTCGTGGTGCCCACGAGCTTCGAGATCTGGGCGTCGGTGAGTTCGGGGTGGAACTTCACCAGCCACAGGATCGAGGCCGGCCGGTCCTGACGCTTGCTGAGCGGCGTGTAGCGCGGGCCCCGGCGCTTTTCCTCGCCGAGGGCAGCCGGATTGTATTTCAGCTGCAGCTTGTGCTGCGGGTCAGCCTCGGCCTTGTCGATCTCTTCCTGCGTCAGCTGGTTGTTCACGATGGGGTCGAAGCCCTTGACGCCGGCCGCCACGTCGCCATCCGCGATACCCTGCACTTCCAGCTCATGCAGGCCGCAGAAATCGCCGATCTGCTTGAAGGTCAGCGTGGTGTTATCGACGAGCCAGACTGCAGTGGCCTTTGCCATGATCGGTTTGTTCATGTCGGTCGCCTCCTTGCGACAGGATGCACGAGGAGCGGGCCGTGGGAGCGGCTGCGGGACAGGCCCGCCGTTCCTCGATTTCGGGGAAATCGCAGCGTATATAGGCGCGGATGGCTCGGGAGGGAAGTGGTAATGCGTCTGGTTCGGTTCGTGATCTTCATCGCGTTCATGGTGGTTGCCGTGCAAGGTCGCGCCGATGAAGCGCGCGCGGGCGCCTTCGACTACTACGTCCTCGCGCTCAGCTGGACGCCCACATGGTGTGCGCTCGAAGGCGACGGACGCGACAGCCCGCAATGCGACCCGGGCCGTGGCTTCGGCTTCACGCTGCACGGGCTCTGGCCGCAATACGAGGAGGGCTGGCCCAGCTTCTGCCCCACCGCGCGGAACCCGCCCTCGCGCTGGCAGACCGGCGCGATGGCCGACATCATGGGGTCGGCGGGCCTTGCGTGGCATCAGTGGCGCAAGCACGGCGTGTGCAGCGGGCTGTCGGCGGAGGATTACTACGCCCTGTCCCGGCTGGCCTATGACCGCGTCGAGCGGCCCGACCTGCTGCGTCGCCTCGAACGCGAGGTACGCCTGCCCGCGCGCGTGATCGAGGCGGCGTTTCTCGAGGCCAACCCCGATCTGGAGCCGGACATGCTGACGGTCACCTGCCGCGCGGGCCGGGTGCAGGAGGTGCGCCTGTGCCTGACGCGCGACCTCGAGCCGCGCGTCTGCGGCGACGACGTTGTCCGCGACTGTGCGCTGGAGGGCGCTGTTTTCAGCCCGATACGCTGACGTCACCGGCGTGCCATGCGTATTTTCGGAAAGATGAAGGGTGCAAATCTCCTGCTTCATCTTTCTCCAAATACGCATAAGCCTTCCGCTGGGCCGGGCCCGCCGTCCGCCAACTAGGCGCGGAAGACGAAGTAGATATTGGGTGCGACCGGCGCGGTTTCCGGCAGCGCGCCAAAGGTTTCCTCCAGCGCCTCGAAGATTGGCGTGTAGCGGTCGAGGGCCGATTTTTCCTGTCCAAGCAATCCGTCAAGCGCGTTGCGCATCCGCCTGAGCGGGGTGACGTCGGTCTGTGGCTGGTCGACGGGATAACACTCCGAATAGCCGATTTCGTAGCCGAGATTGGTCAGCGCCGCCATGTCGAAGACCCGATCGTCGCCCGTCCCATGACCCTGCGCGCCGCGCATCACCTGCCGTGCGGCGCCTTCAAGGCGCATCGTGGCCAGCTGGCTGAGCCCCTTCGAGGATGACTTGCGCCCAAGGAACCCCCCGCCCCCATCGGGCGACGGTCCTGGGCCGCCCTGCGCCTCGAAGCGCCGGATCATGTCCATCACGAAGGCCGTCCAGATCTTGCCCTGCAGGCAGGGTTCGAGGAACACGGCCACGCCCCCGGGTTTGAGCCAGCGCCGCACATTCGTCAGCAAGATCGTCGGGTCGGCTTCGCGGCTCAGCGCGCCACGTCCCAGAACCAGATCGAGGCTGGCCATTTCGATGCCGAGCGTCTCGGACGCCGTCTCGAGGATCAGCGCGGCGCCGCCTTCGGTGATCTCGGCCAGATGCGCAAGTGCCGCCGGCGAGGTTTCGGTCGCGTAAAGCCGTCGTACGCGGTCGTCATGCGCAAGGCCCCACGTCCATGCCCCGCCGGAGGCGCCGAGTTCCAGGACCTCGCCGAAACTCTTGCGGCCCATCAGCTGTCCGAGGATCACGTCGAGGTCGCGGTAATGCCCGGCCCGGGCGGCCTCGGTCGGGAAGAACGCCTTGGCGATGCCGCCATTCAACTCCGCCGGACCGCCGGGGATCGGGGGCACCTCGCCCACGGCGGGCGACAGGGCATGAACGCCATTGTCCTCGGCGACGACATGGCCGCAGCGGCGGCATTCCAGTCCCTCCTCCCCGAGCCAGAGCTGGTTTTCCGTGCAGGCGGGGCAAAGCAGCGCCGTGTACCCCTGTGCGATCGCCATGTCAGAGTGCCTTTCTGGCCTTGAGAGCGGCCGAAATCGTGCCGTCGTCGAGATAGTCGAGCTCACCGCCGATGGGCACGCCCTGGGCGAGCGACGTTACCGAGACGCCCGTGCCGTCCAGCGCCTCGTCGATGTAATGGGCCGTCGTCTGGCCATCGACGGTGGCGTTGAGCGCGAGGATCACCTCGCCCGCATGTTCCGTCGTGATCCGGTCGACGAGGCGCGGGATGTGCAGGTCCTCGGGGCCGATATCGTCGAGCGCCGACAATGTCCCGCCCAGAACGTGGTAGCGACCCTTGAAGGCATTGCCGCGCTCCATCGCCCAGAGGTCGGCCACGTCCTCCACCACGCAGATCTGTCCGTTCGCGCGGCGCTCGTCGCTGCAGATCGGGCAGAGATCGGCGGTTGAGATATTGCCGCAGTTGAAACAGGTGCGCGCGCTGTCCGCGACCCGGCCCATCGCCTCGGCCAGAGGCGCCATCAGCGTTCCGCGCTTCTTGATCAGGTGCAGCACCGCGCGCCGGGCCGAACGGGGCCCCAGCCCTGGAAGGCGCGCCATGATCTCTATCAGCGCCTCGATATCGCGCGGGGCGCCGTCATGTGGCGAGCCGGAGGACGGATCGGAGGACAAGCGCGCGCCCTCAGAAGGGCATCTTCATGCCGGCGGGCAGGCCCATCTCCTCGGTCAGCTTGGCCATTTCCTCCTGGCTTTTCGTCTGGGCCTTGGCCTGCGCGTCCTTGACGGCGGCGAGGATCAGGTCCTCGACCACTTCCTTGTCGTCCTCGTTGAAGATCGACGGATCGATGTCGAGCGAGGTCAGCTCGCCCTTGGCCGTGGCCGTCGCCTTCACGAGGCCCGCGCCGCTTTCGCCGGTCACCGTCATCGTGGTGAGCGCGTCCTGCATTTCGGCCATCTTGGTCTGCATTTCCTGGGCCTGCTTCATGAGTTTGCCCATGTCGCCGAGCCCGCCCAGTCCTTTCAGCATCTCACATCATCCCCTTGGTGCCAGTTCCATTCCAGATACGCCCCAAGTCCGGCCGTCACAAGCGCGCAGGCTCGCGCAAGCCACGTTTTGCCGCATAGGTCCGCTAGGGGCGGGCCGTCAGTCCTCGAACGGGTCCCAGTCTTCGGGTGCGTCGTCCGCGTCGGGCAACTCCGGCAATGCCTCAGCCTCGGCCGCGCGGGTCAGTTCCGCACGGGTCCGGATCTGTTCGATCCGTGCGCCGGGAAAGGCGTCCCGGATGGCCTGCATGAGGGGGTGTTTCTCCACCTCCGCTGTCAGGGCCGCCTTCTCGCGTTCGGCCGCCTCGTTGATCGTGGCCGCGCCGCCGGTGCCCACGGCTAGGGTCCAGCGGACGCCCGTGGCGGTCTGCAGCATCCGGCCGAGGCGCGGGATCAGGTCGCGCGGGGCGTTTTCGGTCGGTTCCAGTTCGACCCGGCCCGGGGCGTAGGATACCAGCCGCAGGCAGGATTTCACCTCGATCAGCAGCTTCATGTCACGGGTCTCTTCCACCAGCGCAACGACGCTGTCCCATGTGGGATAGCGCGCGAGGTCCGGGCCGGGCGCGCGCTGCACGGCGGTCTGAGCGCCCGAGGCGGCGGGGCCCGAGGCGGCGGGGCCCGAGGCGGCGGGGCCCGAGGCGGCGGGGCCCGAGGCGGCAGGGCCTGAAGCGACGGGGCCTGAAGCGACGGGGCCTGAAGCGACGGGCCCGGAGGTCGCGCTTGGCGATGCTGTCCTGCGGGCAACGGGGGCCGACGATGCGGCACCGGCCGGTCCGGCGCTCTGGCTCACCGGGGCGGAAGGCGGCGTGTCGGTGAGTTTCTTCACCAGATCGCCGGGTGTCGGCAACTCCGCCACATGGGTCAGGCGGATCACCGCCATCTCGGCGGCCATCATCGCGTTGGGGGCGAGGCGGACCTCCTCCAGCGCCTTGAGCAGCATTTGCCACATCCGCGTCAGGGCCCGCATGGGCAGCCGCGCGGACAGGTCCTGCCCGCGCGCCCGTTCGCCCGCGCCGATCGTCGGGTCATCGGCTGCGTCGGGCGTGATCTTGACCACCGACAGCCAGTGCGTGACTTCGGCCAGATCGCGCAGGACAGCCACGGGATCGGCCCCGTCGGCATATTGCCCGCCCAACTCGGCCAGAGCGCCGGCGGCATCCCCGCCCATGATCGCCTCGAAGAGGTCGAGGACACGGCCCCGGTCGGCAAGGCCCAGCATCGCGCGGACCTGATCGGCGCCGGTCTCGCCCGCACCATGGGCGATCGCCTGATCCAGCAGGCTCATCGCGTCGCGGACCGAGCCTTCGGAGGCCCGGGTGATCAGCGCCAGCGCCTCCTCGGCGATCCGGGCGTTTTCCTTCTCGGCGATGGCCTTGAGATGCGCGATCATCGCCTCGGGCTCGATGCGGCGCAGGTCGAAGCGCTGGCAGCGGCTGAGCACCGTGACGGGAACCTTGCGGATCTCGGTCGTGGCGAAGAGGAATTTCACATGGGCGGGCGGTTCCTCCAGCGTCTTGAGAAGCGCGTTGAACGCGCTCGTCGAGAGCATGTGAACCTCGTCGATGATGAAGATCTTGTAGCGCGCCTGCGCCGCGCGGTAGCTCACCGTCTCGATGATCGCGTCGCGGATGTTCTGCACGCCCGTATGGCTGGCCGCGTCCATCTCCATCACGTCGACATGGCGGCCTTCGGCGATGGCCTTGCAGTTCACGCAGACCCCGCAAGGGTCGGTCGTGGGCCCGCCATTGCCGTCCGGGCCGATACAGTTCAGCCCCTTGGCGATGATGCGCGCGGTCGTGGTCTTGCCAGTCCCGCGAATGCCGGTCAGCATGAATGCTTGGGCGATGCGGTCGGCCTCGAACGCGTTCTTCAGCGTGCGGACCATGGCATCCTGGCCGATGAGATCGGCAAAGGTCTGCGGACGGTACTTTCGCGCCAGAACCTGATAGCCGGTGTCGGGAGTGTCGCTCATCGCTGTTGCCTCACGGGGGAACGGGACGAGTTTAGGGGGTGCGGCGGGCGAGGTCCATGGCCCGGGCCGCAGGCCGGCGCCACAAAAGGGAGAGACCGATGGGCGAACATGTACCGCCGCGCGCGCTGGTCGCGCTTATGGCGCTGTTCTTTGCGGTCATGACGTTGTGCGCGCTGGCGTTCTGGCTGGCGGCACTGGTGCTGCCGGGCGGCGTGCAGGGGGTGATCGCGCTGATCGGATTCGGGGTGATGACGATTTTCGGGACGTTCCACATTCTCGCGGCGATCACGGGCATCCTGCTATGGCAGTGGGAACGCCATCGGCTGCGCCCCGTGATGCGTGTGAGCCTCGAGGCCGCGACGCTCTATTTCGGGCTCGCGGTGCTGATCTCGATCCTTTTCAACTATCTCGCTACCACTGCTTTGGATGGCGTCCTCTAGCGCACGGGATGATGTAGACGCACCGCGCTGCTCCCTTCCAGGTGCGGGACCCCGCTGCTCGGGCATTCATCTCGACCGGGCGGAGGCGCGAGGGCGCCAAGTCGTCGAGCATCATGTCGTCTTGCAACGAATGCTCTGCTAGGATGCCGTCCGGGGAGGCCATTGCATGGCAGGCAACCGGACGGCGATCTGGGTGATGATGGCGCTTTGGGCCGGCGCGATGATGATGTCGGGTCTCGCCCTTACCGCCGAGCCAACGGGAGATGGGTTCACACGTGGGCTCAATCGGGTGACGGGGTTCGTCGGCTGGCAGGCGCCCGGGATGATTCTCGCGCTCGCTGTCTGGCTATCCTCGCGTCCCCTCGAGCGGGGCGACCGGCTGCGCTGGCTGGCCCGTTTGCCGGGATGGTGGACGGCTTTGCTCATCGTCGGGGTCGCGGTGCTGATCGCGGTCAGTGCCTGGATCGCAAACCGCCCTCCGCCGATCTCTGATGCCCCGCCCACAGGCGCGCCGGTGACGGCCCAAGGGGATTGAGATCGGACTTCGGGATTGGGGTGAGAGGCTGGACATCGACCCAAGCGGGGCTCGTTGTGGCTGCTTCCTTCCGGACCTGACCAGGTTGGCGAGGCGCTTGCCCGCGCCAACCTCTCACCTTTCAGATAGGAAATACCGTGCGGAGACGCAAGCCCGGGTGTCATGTTAGGCACCCGTGGGCAGTCAGCCGGACTGCGCCCTAGCCCGGGCTGCGCTCGGCCCAGCCCGCGAAGATCCGCTCGAGGAACACCACGACGTAGAACAAGAGGATGCCAAGGGCGGCCAACGCGAACAGGACCGCGAACATCAATGGATAATCCGCGCTGATCCGGCCCGAGTCGAACAGGTCGCCCAGACCCCGCCCGTGGGGTGAGACGATCTCCATCAGGTTGGTGCCGATGAAGGCGAGCGTCACCGCAACCTTCATCGCCCCGAAGAATTCCGGCAGCGTCTTGGGCAGGGCGATCTTCCAGAAGATCGTGGCCTGGCTGGCGCCCAGCGACCGCAGGATGTCGCGGTATTCCGGCTCCAGCGTGCTCAGGCCGATCGAGACCGATACCGCGATCGGGAAGAACGAGATCATGAAGGCGATCAGCACCGTGTTGAAATCGTGCTGCCCCACGAACATCAGGGCCACGATAGGTACGACGGTTGCCTTGGGGATGGCGTTGAACCCCACGAGGATCGGGTAGAGCCCCTCGCGCGCGAACCGCGAAAAGCCCATGATCATCCCGAACAGGGTGCCGACCACCACGGCCAGCGCAAGCCCCACGACAGTCCGCCACAGCGTCTCCCAGGACTTGATCAGGAACAGGTCCCAGAACTGGACGTAGCGCGGGATCAGGTCCGAGGGGCTCGCCATGCGGAAATCGGGCAGATCGTTGTACCAGACCGCCCATTCCCAGAAGGCGAGGATCGCCACGATGAACAGCGTGGGCGCGAGGATCTTGCGTGCGGTGTCGTTCATTGCATCGCCCCCGGAATGGGTCGGCTGCGGGCCGGTTTCGGCGACGGCGCAGGCGCAGGCGCGTCATCCTCCGCGGCGCGGCCCTGCGCGACCTGGATCTGGTGGCGCAGCGTGGCCAGCATCTCGACGGCCTTGGGCGCATAGAGGTCTTCGAGCGTGCGCTTTGGCGGGATGTCGACCTCGAGGACGTGCTGCGCATGCGCGGGGCGCCCGGACATGACCACCACCTGATCGGCGAGGAACACGGATTCCCTCAGGTCATGTGTGATCAGCAGGCAGGTGAAGGGTTCTTGCGCGCGCAGGTCGTGCATGGTGCACCACAGGTCCTCGCGCGTGAAGGCGTCGAGCGCGCCGAAGGGCTCGTCTAGGATCAGGACATCCGGCTTGTGGATGATCGAGCGGCACAGGCTCGCGCGCTGGCGCATGCCCCCCGAAAGTTCCGAAGGGCGCTTTTCGGCGAACCCGGTCAGGCCCACGAGGTCGAGCAGGTGATGCGCGCGTTCGGTCGCCTGCGCCTTGGACATCGGCGATTTCACGATCTCGAGCGGCAGAAGGATGTTCTGGAGGATGGTGCGCCATTCCAGCAGCACGGGGTTCTGGAAGGCCATGCCCACCGTGGGCCGGGGCGATGTCACCAGCTTGTTGTGCAACCACACCTGCCCCTCGTTCGGCTTCATCAGCCCCGAGACCAGCCGCGTCAGCGTGGACTTGCCGCAGCCCGAGGGGCCGACCACCGCGCAGAAGCTGTTTTCGGGGACCCTCAGCGAGAAATTGTCGAGCACTGGCAGCGGCCCCGCCTTGGTCTTGTAGGCGTGGGTCACCTCGCGCAGTTCGATCATGTAATGGGAAGGGTCAGTCTGCATCCGGCGGTGCCTTCGAATGATAAGCGGTGCGTCGACACTTGCGGCGGGCTTGCAAGGCCGTGTTCAACGGAATGGGCCGACCGGCATGTCGCTATCCCGTCCGTCTGTATTTTTTTCGTGGAGTATCCCACCGGACCGTTGACCGGCACCGGCCCGGCGGGACAGGCGACGCCCCGATCAGGGCGCGATCATCAGCACCTCGGCTTCGGGCAGGTACGCATCGGTGAAGTAGAGCGCGGGGTCGATCTCGCCCTGGAACTCATAGGTCAGCTGCATCTGTTCCAGCGCGAGCGCCATGCGTTCCGGGTCGATATTGCCCATGCCGTTCTCGATCACGTAATCGGTCAGGATGTTGGCATCGAGCGCGAGCTGCAGGCGGCGGGTCTCAAGCTCCACGTCACCGGCGGGGTTGCGCGCGATCACCGCGGCGGCACCGGCGGCGGGGTCGGCGATGGCGTCGGCCGTGCCGCGGGCGATGGCGCGCAGGGCACCTGTCACGGCCTCGGGGTTCTCGGCGGCGAAGTCGGTGTTGACGATCACCGCGTTGCCATAGAGTGCCACGCCATGATCCGAGAACATGATCGTGGTGATGTCATCCTCGGGAACGCCGAGGCGCGCCAGCGACAGGTAGGACGAGAAGTTGAAGCCGGTGACGCTGTCCACGTTGCCTTCGGCCAGCATCGGCTCACGCGTCGGGAAACCCACGGGTTCCACGGTGATCGTGGACACGTCGATGTCGTTGACGGCGGCGAGGATCGGGAACTGCGCCCATGCCCCGTCGGGCGGCGGCGCGCCGAGGACGGACCCCTCAAGGTCCTCGATACCCGAGATGCCCTGGCTGATGCGGCCCACGATGGAAAAGGGCGGGCTGTCATAGACCATCATGACGGCCGTGACGGGTGCGCCGGGGTTCTGGTCGAGAAAGCGGATCAGGCTGTTGATATCGGCAAAGCCCATCGGGAAGGCGCCGGTTGCGACCTTCGGGATCGCATCGAGCGAGCCTTGGCCCGCCGTGACTTCGACCGACAGGCCCTCTTCCGCGAAGTGCCCGTTGTCGATCGCTAGGAAATAGGGCGCCGACGGGCCTTCGAACCGCCAGTCGAGCGCGAACGGGATCTCTGTGTCCTGTGCAAGTGTCGGCGTCGCCGCGATCAGGGCGGCGGCGAGGGGGGGCATCAATCGGTTCAGCAAGGCGACCTCCATGTGGTCCGGTTCGTGACTGTGTGCTCGGCCGCGCGCGCTGCGTGCAAGAGGATCACGGACCCTCGATTTCGCAGGCACACGCAAGTTCAAGCCCGCCATGACTCAGGCTGGGGGCCTGCTGGGCGTCAATGGCACACCTTGGACATGGGCGGTTTGTCGCGCCGAATGCCTGCATACTATGCGTCACGCCCAATAAATGTGCAATTGTTCAGGCGCGGGCGTTTCCTGGCCGATAGTCGAGGCGTAGGAACCCTTCGTCCGAGTGTCCGAGGCAGGTGAGGCCCAGATCGGCCAGCTCGGCTGCGTGGTTCAACGCGCCCGGTCCTGTCTCGAACACCGGCCGCGCCTTGCCGAAGCCGCTCAACCTGAAGGTCGGGGTCGGTTCGGGCCGTATCGGCGCCCCGCAGGCGCGGATGAAATCCACGATGCAGTCGCGCACGGGCGTGGTCACGGCCAGCACGGTCTCGCTTTCGGCGCATATCCTGAAATTGCCGCCGCCGGAGGCCCGGTAGGAATTCGTGACGATCAGCACTTCTTCGTCGGGATCGACGGGCCGTCCGTCCGCATGGCGAAGGTCTCGGATGCGCCCGGGCGTATCGAACAGCCGTTCCCCGTGGGCATCGGTCCGTGCAGGGACGCTCACGTCGATCTCGTAGATCAGCCCGTCGAGCCGGTCGAAATTGTACCCGGCGAAATCATGGTCGATCATCGGCTGTGGCGAGGGGTCGTCGGGATCGATCTGGTGGAAGATCGAGGCGGAGCGTTCCAGCCAGTGCGGGATGTCACGTCCGCGCAGGCGCAGGATTGAAAGGCTGTTGGGGTAACAATAGAGGTCCGAGATGTGACGCAGCAGGATGGGGCCGGCGGGAATGTCGGTAAACTGGTCCGGCGCGGCCCGGCCTCCGCCGCGCATGGGCGAGACCGCACAGACCAGCGGAAGATCCCTCAGGCCCGCGTGATCCGCGAGCGCCTCTCGTGCAGCGGCGCGCTGCGCATCGGACATCAGCTGCGTTGCGGCACAGGGCGCGATGGCGCTGAAGAACGTGCGCAGGGGCACCGCGCTTTCGCCGATCTGGCGGGCGGTCTCGGCGCGGGTTGCGCGATGCCTTGCGCCGATGGTCTTCCGAAGGCCCGGCCGCGCGCGGATGAACGCGCGCAGTGCTTGCGCGCTCATGTCACGCGCCGCGCCGTCGAGCGGCAATGCCTCGGCGTCGGCCTTCAGCATGGTCCAGCCGTCGCCGTCCGTTTGCTTGACGAGAGCAAGGTCGATACAGCCCAAGTGCGACCCGATACTCCCCGGTTGGACGATCGGGACACTGGGCGGGACGATCGCGCATTCGCCTGCCGGCGGATAGACGTCGTGGGTATGGCCGGCGATCACGACATCCACCTCCGCCAGGGCTGCGATCGTGCGCGCGACGTTTTCCGCCGCGATGTCCGCCCCGTTCCCGGCCTCCGTGGGGGTGGTGTCGCAGTGGCCCAGTCCGGAATGGGCAAGGACCACCACGATGTCCGCGCCGGCGGCCTTCAGGATTGTCGCCTCGCGGGCGGCCGCCTCGACCGCATCGCCGAAGGTCAGATCGCCGTTGAGGATAAAGCGGTTCCACCGCGAGACTTGCGGCGGCACGGTGCCCGTCACCCCGATCCGAAGAATGTGCCATGCGCCATCGAGGTCCTGAACGTCGCGTTCGAGCATCACGTGCCGTGGTCGGAACGGCTCGCCATTCCCCGGATACTGGGCATTGGCCAGCACCACGGGAAAGCCCGCGTCCGCGAAAATCCCGCGCAGCAGGTCGATCCCGTAGTCGAAATCGTGATTGCCCAGCGTGGCTGCGTCGTAGCCGAGCGCGTTCATGGCAAGGATCATGGGATGCGGCCCGTTGCCCCTTGCCGCCTGTTCCGCCGCGAGATCGCCGAGGGCGCCGCCCTGAAAGGTGTCGCCATTGTCGAAGAGAAGGCAGTTGGGCGTGTCGGCCCTGGCCGCCTCCACGAGCCCCGCGATGCGAACCAGTCCAACCCGGTCATCGGCACTGTCGGAGAAGTAATCGAAGGGCATCAGCGTCGCGTGCAGATCCGCTGTCGCCAGCACACGCAGGTGCACCAGTGACGCATCCCGGGGCAACGGCCCCAGATCCTTGGAAAATTCGCGACAGACAGACATTTGTTCCGGTCGATTGTTGCAGGCAAGAAAACGCGAGAAAATCCGACAGTAACAGTCGAATTTTTCGAGATTTTCGAAAAAAATCGGCCTCCGGGTCGTAATCTGTGGCCGATGCGCCATAGTCATCGGCAGTGGCGGGTCAGTGCTGGGACAGTACTGGGACAGGGGAGCAAGAAGACATGCAGCGGGCGCAAACCGTGGTGTTCGGGGGCTCGGGGCTTGACCGAGCGGCGGAGTTGCGCGGGAAGGACGCGCTCCTGCGGGAGGCGCTCGCCGCTGGGGCCGGCGTGCTGCCCGTCTGGCGCGGCAAACCGCTGATCACCGGTTCCCCGGAAGACGGACATGTCGCGCTGGCGTTCCGAGACGCGTCGCACACCGTCCTTGCCGAGGCGGAGGAGGCACCTGTTCTGCTCGGCCGCGATGCCGGGGGAGCGCTTCTTTTCGCCGTCGACGTGTCGGGCTGGGTGCCTGACGACGTGGATGAGGCGCAGGTTGGTGCCTTCATCGATCGCAGCGTGCAGAGGCATCCCGCCGAGACCGGGAGCGGCGCAGGTTTCGCCGAGCTTCGGGGGATCATGGCCGCCCTGTCGCCCCGGGATGCCGAGTTGGCGGCGACGGCGCGGGGGCTCTTGCAATGGCATGCGACGCACCGCCACTGCGCCCGCTGCGGCGGTGTCAGCCTCCCGGTTCAGGCGGGATGGCAGCGCCGCTGCGAGACCTGCGGCGCCGGGCATTTCCCGCGCACCGACCCGGTGGTCATCATGCTGATCACCCGAGGCGACCGGGTTCTGGTCGGCCGGTCCCCCGGCTGGCCCGAGCGGATGTATTCCCTCCTCGCCGGTTTCGTCGAACCCGGCGAGACCGTGGAGGACGCCGTGCGCCGCGAGGTGCTGGAGGAAAGCGGGGTCAGGGTCGGCGCCGTGCGCTATCTCGCCAGCCAGCCCTGGCCGTTTCCGGCGTCGCTGATGCTGGGTTGCCACGGGATCGCCGAGACGACCGCGATTACCGTCGATCCTGAGGAACTCGAGGACGCCCGTTGGGTTGGCCGGTCCGAGATGCTGGAGGTCTTCATGGGCCGGCATCCCGATATTGCGGGTGCCCGGCAGGGGGCGATAGCCCACTTCCTGCTCAGGGAATGGCTGGCCGACCGACTTGACCCGGAGGCCGCTTTGCCCCCACCAAAGTGAAACGAGACCGGGTTGGACAAGGGGTGGCCGGTTTGAAGTTCAGAGTTGCGGACGACATCGAAGCCCCGGTGGACTGGGTCTGGGGCGGTTTCACCGACTTCGCCGCGATCGAGGCCGACATCCGGGCACGGGATGCCGATCTTGCCCGGGTCGGTGACTGGAAGGAGGCGGCGCTGGGCGTCGCATGGCGCGGTTCGGTCGCGGTGCGGGGCAAGATGCGCCCGATCGAGGGGCGTATCGCCGCGCTGGACCCCGAGGAGCGGTTCGTGGTGGAAAGCCGGATCGGCGGCATGTGGTGTCAATACGAGGTCGCCTTCGTCCCGTTGTCGGCCACGGTGACGCGCGTCTCGGTCATGCTCGAACTCAAGGCCTCGACGCTCTCGGCACGGCTGTTGCTGCAGACGCTCAAGGTCGCGCGTCGCCGGGTGATCCATCGGCTCGAGGGCGCGGTTGTGCGTCAGGGTCAGGCCGTCGAGGCGGACTGGCGGGCGCGGTCCGGGGCGTAGCGTCCGATAGAGGCTAGTGGTGGCCGGAACCGGCCTTGCGCTGGCGGGCACGTTCAAGTCCCAGCTGACGCTCCCTCCAGATGATCAGAACGCCCGCGCTCACGATCATCCCGGCGCCGGTCAGCATCGTGCCGGTCGGCACTTCGGCGAACACGAAATAGCCCACGCCGATGGCAAGCAGCATCGAGGCATATTCGAACGGCGCGATCAACGAGGCGTCCGCGAAGCGATAGGATGACGTCAGCAGGATCTGCCCGATCCCGCCCAGAAGTCCTGCAAGGACCAGAAGCGCGAGGGTCCAGGGCGGTGGCACAGCCCAGCCCCATGGCAGCGTCAGGAGAGACAGCGCGCTTGCCGTCAGCGAGAAGTAGAACACGATGGCCGCCGTGCTTTCGGTCTGCACCATCTTGCGCACGAAGACCTGTGCGAGCGCCGCGCAGACGGCCGCCAGCAGCACCACCACCGCGCCCAGCGTCTCGCCGGTGCCGGCGGTCTCAGGATCGACGGCGAGGCGGGGCGACAGGACGACGAGCACGCCTGCAAGGCCGAGCGCCACCATCGTCAGCCGGAAGAGCCGCACCTGTTCGCCAAGGAACATCGCGGCGAAGATCACCACGAGGATCGGCGCGGCATAGCCGATGGCCGTGACCTCGGGCAGTGGCAGAAGGCCGAGTCCGGTGAAGCTGAGCCCCATGGCGCTGGTCCCGACGAGGCCACGCCAGACATGGGACATCGGGGACTTCGTCTTGAGCCCCACATGCAGTTCATGGCGCAGCGCCAGCCACGCCACGATGACCGGCACCGCGAAGAACGAGCGGAAGAACACCGCCTGTCCCGGGGGCACGATGTCGGAGGTCGCCTTGATGAGCGAGGCCATCGCCACGAAGACGCAGACTGACGCGATCTTGAGGGCGATGCCGCGAAGCGGGTTCATGGTGCGTCGGCGTCGCGCGCGACCTGTCCGACCGCGTCGCCGATCTCCACGACGCCCATTGCCCGTTTCGCCAGCAGGATCCCCGCGAAAGGCGAGATCACGTCCAACGGCGGGCGATCCGGGTGGTCGCGGTCATGCACGAGGCCCAGCGATTGGCCGGGGCGCACGGTTTCGCCGATCTCCACGAAAGGCTCGAACAGCCCTGCATCCCGGGCATGGACCGACCCCTCGGCGTGAAGCTCGCGCGTTCCATTGGCCGGGTCGGGCGTGTGGCCCGGAAGCATGCCGAGCGCGTGAAGCACCCGGCGCAGGCCGCGCAGCGTGAGCGCGAGGATATCCCTGTCGATGACGCCACCGCCGCCAAGCTCGGCCATCACGCAGGACACGCCGTTCCGGTTCGCAGCCCCCATGGCCGTACGCGCGGTCGATCCGCGCCCGCCGCCCCCGGTGAAGACCCAGGCATAGGGAAGGTCGAACGCGTCCTGCAGCAGCCGCAGCCGCGCCGCCTCGGCCGCGTCGGCGCCCCGTCCGCGCAGGAGCGTCGGCGGATACCAGAGCGACGATCCCCCCGAATGCAGGTCGACCATGACGTCGGCGCGCGGGATCAGAACCGTCTCGAGGTAGTGGGCGATCATCTCGCTGGGCGTGCCGCGCGGATTGCCGGGGAAAAGACTGTTGAGGTTCCCGCCATCGATGGGCGAGGTCCGAAGCCCGGTGCGCGCCGCCGGGGCGTTGGTCATCGGAAGCAGGATGACCTGCCCCCGGATCGCCTCCGGCGCCAGTTCCCTCGTGAGAGTCGCAAGGGCGACCTGCCCCTCGTATTCGTCGCCGTGAACCCCGGCGGTCAGCAGGATCACCGGCCCTTCGCCGTTCCGGATCGAGACGATGGGCAGTCCGATCCAGCCATAGGCGCTGACATGGGTTGAATGCGGAACGCGAAGGAACCCGGTGTGCCGACCGTCCTCAGCGAGTTCGATATCGCAGGAGATCATGCTGTCGCCGGCCATGCTGTCCCTTTCCTGCGGCCACATTGCCCCAGGAAAATGCCGCGCGCAGCGTTTTTTTGCCCCGTCGGCTGGTCCGGGTGTCAATCGCGCGCCTGGTCCGCCGGATACGTCCCCAAGACCTTCAGGTAGCTGGTGAAATACTCCAGTTCCTCCAGCGCCAGCTGCACGTTACGGTCGTCGGGATGGCCCTCGATATCGGCGTAGAACTGCGTCGCGGTGAACGAGCCGTCGATCATGTAGCTTTCCAGCTTGGTCATGTTCACGCCGTTCGTGGCGAAGCCGCCCATCGCCTTGTAGAGCGCGGCGGGGATGTTGCGGACGCGGAAGACGAATGTCGTCATCATGTGATCGGCACGGCGGGTCATGTCGGGGTCGCGCGCCATGATGAGAAAGCGCGTGGTGTTGGTGTCGTGATCCTCGATATGGCGCGCCAGCACGTCGAGGCCGTAGATCTCGCCCGCGAGTTCCGAGGCGAGCGCGGCCTTGGACGGGTCGCCCCAGTCGGCCACGTCGCGCGCAGCCCGCGCATTGTCCGGGCTGACCCGGCCGGTGATGCCGTTTTCGCGCAGGAAACGCGCGCATTGCGGCAGCAGGACGAGGTGGGACCATGCCTCACCGACATCGGCGATCGTCGATCCGGGCACGCCGAGAAGGTTGATGTGCACGCGCACGAAGGCCTCGTCGATGATGTGCAGACCCGACGCGGGCAACAGCCGGTGAATGTCGGCCACGCGCCCGTAGGTGGTGTTTTCCACCGGCAGCATCGCCTGTTCGGCCGCGCCGCTGGAGACCGCCTCGATCACGGCCTCGAAGGTGGGGCAGGGCAGGGCCTCGAGATGCGGGCGCGCAGTGTGGCAGGCCTGATGCGAATAGGCGCCGGGCTCTCCCTGAAAGGCGATACGCTGGGTCATCTCTCCACCTCGGGGTGAGTGGGCGTTTGGTCGCGCTCCCTACACCTTGCCTCTCCCGGTGGAAACACCCTACATACCCGCGGAATCGAGATACGAGCGGATAAGCCATGTTTGATACGATGACCATCACCAAAGCTTTCGGGTCGCTGTGCGGCGCGCTGCTGATCCTTCTGCTGGGCGGTTGGGCGGCCGAGGGCCTCTACAACGTCGATCGCCATGGTGAGGATCACGTTCGCGGCTATGTCATCATCGACGAGACCGCCGAGGCCGACGACGAGCCGGAGGAGGAGGTCGTCGAAGTCGCCTTTGCCGATGTCTACGCCGAGGCCGATCCAGGCGCGGGCGAACGGCTCTGGCGCCAGTGTCAGGCCTGCCATGCGCTCAACCCAGGCCAGAACGGCGTCGGCCCCTACCTTCACGGTGTCGTGGGCCGGCCTAAGCATTCCGCGGATGGCTTCAGCTATTCCGACGCGTTGATGTCGCTGGAGGGTGACTGGACGCCGGAGAACCTGTCCGCGTTCATCGAAAACCCCCGCGGCTACGCGCCGGGCACGTCGATGTCCTATAACGGCATGTCCGATGTCGAAGACCGCGCCAACCTGATCGCATATCTGGCCACGCAGCAATAAGCCGGGTCCGGTCCGTATCGCCACATCGAAGGCCGCCCCACCCGGGCGGCCTTTAGCGTTCTTGCGGCATAGACCCGCCCTCACCCGCAATCACGGAATCTCAACTTGAACCTTGGTGGGACTGGTCTCTAACGTGATCCGGTCCACATCTGTTGGAAAATGACCCGGACGCGCTTGGAGACCTTGATGCCAGATCACCGCCACCGACCCGCCTTCCGACCCGCCTTCGACGTCCATTCCGTACCGGTTTCCCGCGCAGAACTGCGCGCGCGTGCGGGCGTCTCGCATAACGCCCGGACCGGCTCTCTGCCGCTTGCCGCGGCCGCCCTCGTCTGGGCGCT
>Ga0209947_1000029_pt1 | contig 60390 bp, 54 predicted proteins | sample SalPonR2_B_D2_MG_FD_185706 | JGI IMG/M metagenome (GOLD analysis project Ga0209947, IMG submission 185706) | Salt pond soil microbial communities from South San Francisco under conditions of wetland restoration - Salt Pond MetaG R2_B_D2_MG... ...
TTTGGATAATAGGGATAGCAGCTGTAGGTGAGAAAAACTAATCCACAGCATCTAATCATATTATATAAGAAAATATTAAAGAAAGGAAAGTATAATGTTCCTCCCTATGTTCATTATACAAGGTGAGATAATGAGTATACTCACATTCAAACAGGGTATTCATCCAGAGTATCATAAAGACCTTACAAAGGAGAAACCATTAAAAAAAGCTAACAGACCTAAAGAAGTAATTATTCCCCTCCAACAGCATATTGGAGCGCCTTTAGATCCCTTAGTCAAAAAAGGTGACCATGTTAAAAAATATCAAAAATTGGCGGATACAGAAAGTTTTGTAGCTGCACCTGTACATACTTCTGTATCTGGGACTATTAAATCAATTGAAAAAATCAGGACTCCTTCCGGACAGAAGATTCTTTCTTTTATCATAAAGGCAGATGAAGAAGATGAAGAAGTTGATTATTCTTTAAAAACAAATAAAGAGGTGAAGGATTTAAGTCCCAAAGAAATTATTAAAATAATTCGAGAAGCAGGTATAGTTGGACTGGGAGGAGCTATGTTTCCTACCCATGTGAAGCTGTCTGTACCAGAAGATAAAAAAATTGATTATTTTATATTAAATGGTATTGAATGCGAGCCTTTTTTAAATGTTGATAATAGAATGATGATTGAGCGATCATCAGATATTATTGCCGGGATGAAGCTGATGATGAAAGCAGCTGGTGTTAAGAAAGGATTTATAGGTATTGAGAATAATAAACCACGGGCCATTTCAAATATGAAATCAGCTGTAAAAAATGAAGATAATATTGAAATCAAGGTTTTCGAAACCAAATATCCCCAGGGTGGAGAGAAAATGCTAATTAAAGCTGCTTTGGGTAGAGAGGTCCCTAAAGGAGGGTTGCCTCTTGATATTGGTGTTATAGTCAATAATATATCTACTGCCGTGGCAGTTTTTGAAGCAGTTAATGAAGGCAAGCCGTTAACTGAAAGGCCGATTACTGTCACCGGAGAAGGTATTATGAATCCGACAAATCTTTATTATAAAATTGGCACCCCAATCAAAGACTTAATTGAAAAAGCGGGTGGATTTCAGGGAGAACCGGCCAAAATAATTTTGGGAGGGCCCATGACAGGTTCTGCACAACAATCCATTGAAGTACCGACAGTAAAAGGGACTTCAGGTATAATTGTTTTACATGAGAAAAGCGTGGCCAAATTTAATGCTAAACCTTGTATTAGATGTGCCAGATGCGTTGATTGTTGTCCGATGTATCTATTACCGCTAAAGTTATCTGATCTATCTCAATTTGAGAGGTATGATGAACTTGAAAAATATGATGTGCAGAGCTGTATAGAATGTGGTACATGTTCATATATTTGTCCAGCTGACAGACCTCTATTAGATTATATTAGAATTGGCAAAATGGAAGATATGAAGATGAAAAAATAACTATAGTAAGGAGGATAGTTTATGAATAAAGAACAGCTGATCTTTACATCAAATCCACATATCAAGGATTCGACCTCTGTAGAGGATATTATGTGGACAGTCGTATTTGCTCTTGTACCTGCTGTATTAGCTTCCACATATTTTTTTGGGTTGAGGGCTTTACTTGTTATTGCTGTAAGTATTATTGGAGCAGTAATAACGGAATACATATTTTTAAAAATAAGGAAAAAAGAGATTGTGATAGATGATGGAAGTGCTGTATTGACAGGCTTATTACTTGCCTTGACCCTACCTCCATCTATTCCTTTATGGACAGCTTTTTTGGGCAGTATAGTTGCTATAGGATTGGGAAAGCAGGTATTTGGTGGATTGGGATATAATCCCTTTAACCCAGCCCTAGTTGGAAGGGCATTTTTGACAGCATCTTATCCTGTGTTGATGACTACCTGGGTTTTAGATGGCACTTCAACTGCTACCCCGCTCAGCTACATCAATAATGGAGAATTAATAGAGACATGGGATTTATTTATTGGTAATATTGGAGGTTCATTGGGGGAAACTTCAGCTTTAGCTCTTTTGTTAGGAGCAGCCTATTTAATTTACAAGGGATATATCAATTGGAGAATACCAACCGGAATGATATCCTCTGTAATTGTAATTTCTTTTTTAGCAGGTGAAAATCCAATCTTACATATTTTTGCAGGCGGCCTTATTATTGGTGCTTTCTATATGGCTACTGATATGGTTACATCCCCAGTTACTAAAAAAGCCAGGTGGGTTTTTGGAATAGGTGCAGGTTTGTTAGTGGCTATTATAAGATTATGGGGCGGTTATCCAGAGGGTGTTATGTATTCGATCCTATTGATGAATACAACCGTACCTCTTTTAGACAGATATCTAAAACCGAAAACCTTGGGGGTGGCTGAGTAATGGAGAAAAAAATAAGTAAATTAGTTATTACTTTGACAGTGATTGGTATTATTTCTGCTATTGCTTTATCATTTGTATATCAATGGACAACCCCCTATATAGAGGAACATCAAGCTGAAGCACAAAAAAAAGCAATTAATGCTGTTTTACCGCAGGCAGAGGAAGTTAAAGAAGTAGAAAAAGCCGGGCAAACCTTTTATGAAGGTTATGATTCAAATGGAAATAGAATAGGTGTTGCGATAAATGCTTCAGGACCAGGTTATCAAAATGTCATAGAGTTGATGATCGGTGTAAATATAAATGTAGATAAGATTTATGCCATTAAAATTTTAAGTCATGAAGAAACCCCCGGTCTGGGAGCAAGAATAAATGGAGATGAATTCAAGAGTAATTTTGTTGATAAAGAATTTGGTGATTATGATGTTGTAAAAAGACAGGCAAAAACTGAAATGGAAGTAGAAGCTATTGCAGGTGCTACAATATCTTCGAAAAGTGTAACAAGTATTGTTGAAAAAGCAATTAAACGAATACAAAGTGCTTATGGAGGTGGGGCATAATGTTAAAAAGAATTCTGTATGATTTTAAGAATGGAATCTGGAGAGAGAATCCTATTATAGTATTAGTTATTGGTATGTGTCCTACTTTAGCTGTTACCAATACCGTGCAAAATGGTTTAGCTATGGGTATAGCTACTTCTTTTGTATTATTATCATCTGAAATAGTAATTTCCCTTTTCAAAAAGTTTATTCCCAATAATGTGAGAATTCCCAGTTTTATATTAATTATAGCCACATTTGTTACATTTACCGACTTTTTTTTGAAGGCTTTTTTCCCAGACATTGCCACTTCGCTTAGTTTGTTCATACCTCTAATAGTTGTAAACTGTTTAATCCTAGGAAGGCAAGAGGCTTTTGCTTCTAAGAATCCTACCAGGAGGGCTATTGCAGATGCTCTTGGGATGGGGATTGGTTTCACTTGGGTTTTAGTTTTGTTGAGTGCTGTGAGAGAATTGCTCGGTATGGGTTCTATTTTCGGCCTGACAATCCTGGGCAGCTGGTATCAACCAATGGTAATTATGATTTTACCTGCAGGTGCATTTATCAGTTTAGGAGTATTAGTAGGCTTTATGAATGTATTAAAAAGGAGGGGTAACTAATGGAAGAATTGAGAGTTGTAATTCTTGTTTTTATTAGTACAGTATTAATTAATAATTTCATATTGGTTAAATTTTTAGGTATTTGCCCCTTTTTGGGAGTTTCAAAACAGGTAGAAACTGCTTTTAGTATGGGAATGGCTACAACTTTTGTAATGACTTTAACTGCAGCTGCTACTTGGTTAATAAATACATATATACTTGAATATTTCAATTTGCCGTTTTTAAGATATGTGTCTTTTATAATTGTGATAGCATCTTTAGTTCAATTTGTTGAGATGTTTATCAAAAAATCCAGTCCAGTATTATATAAGGCATTAGGTATTTATTTACCCCTTATAACAACTAACTGTGCTATTTTAGGGCTTGCTCTCTTGATTCCCCTTAATGGATATAATTTTATAACAAGTGTTGTTTTTGGGTTAGGGGCAGGTATAGGTTTTACACTTGCCATTGTATTAATGGCTGGTTTAAGAGAATCTTTAGAATTTGGTGATGTTCCAGAGTCTTTAAAGGGAGTACCCATAACTTTAATATTGGCAGGAATAATGGCGATGGCTTTTATGGGTTTCTCAGGTTTAATATCAATTTAGGCTAGGATATAATATTGGAGGTGACAATGTGGATTCTATTTATATATATTCCATTTTAAGCATGGGAGGCATTGGAGCAATACTTGCTCTCGGTTTAGGGCTTGCTGCAAAAAAGTTTCATGTTGAAGTAGATGAAAGGATTAAAGAAGTAGAAAAGGTACTACCGGGAGCCAACTGTGGTGCTTGTGGTTATGCTGGTTGCAGCAGTTTTGCGGAAGCAGTTATTAAAGGAGATGCTGAAATAAATGGATGTCCTGTTGGCGGTAATGAAGTAGCTGAAAAAATAGCGGAAATTCTTGGCGTACAAGAAGAAACAAATGAAACTGTCAAGGCTCAGCTTTTATGTAGTGGGGGAATTAAAGAGACAAAAAAAATTTCAGAGTATCATGGCATTGAAACCTGTAAAGCGGTTAGTTCTATAAACGGGGGTAGCAAAAGCTGTCAATATGCCTGTTTGGGTTATGGTGATTGTGAAGAGGTATGTCCTTTTGATGCTATAGAGATGAGTGAAAATGGGTTACCAATTATTGATAAAGAGAAGTGTACCGGCTGTGGCAAATGTGTTCAAGCATGTCCGCAGAACATAATAGTTTTAGCACCTGAAGATAAGTTAAACCACATAAGGTGTTCATCACATGAACCTGGTAAGGTTGTTTCAAAAATTTGTGAAGTAGGCTGTATAGGTTGTTCACTTTGTGTAAAGACCTGTCCTATCGATGCAATCAAAATGGAAGATAACTTAGCTGTAATAGATTATGATAAATGTATCAATTGTGGTCTTTGTTCTGAGAAGTGTCCAACCGGAACGATTGAGTTTAATGGTAGATTAATTGAAAAGGTCGTAATCACAGATCAATGTGTGGGCTGCACAAGGTGTGCTAAAGCCTGTCCGGTTAATGCAATTGAGGGTGAATTAAAAAAAGTGCATGAAATTGATCAAAACAAATGTGTGAAGTGTGGTCTCTGTTATGATGTTTGTAAAGTTGAGGGTGCTATTGAAGTTACATATAAAAAATAAAAACAACTAAGGTAGTAATTTTTTATAAATTACATACACATAATCAAAACCGGGCTTTTATGCTCGGTTTTTTTAATTTGATTATAGAATAGACATTTGCCCTAAAAAATGTTAAAATAATAACGATTAGGAGAGGGATTTATTTGGAAATAATTAATGGTTATTTAAGTAGATATGATAAATTGTTAATCCTAATAATCGTTATTTTATCAATGATTATGATTGTTTATCCTTTTATTGATGCTTACTTTAAAAATGATATTAATCAGCGGGCACAGATTTATATACAGGATAGTTCTAATAAGATAACCAAGATTAAAATTTCAGACACTTACCAACCAGAACCTATAATTATTGAAGTCGAAGGTCCAATTGGAATTTCAATAATAGAAGCTCACCAGGGCAGGGTAAGATTAAAAGAAGCTCCTGTTAAAGATCCAGCCAAGATATGTGAGAAAACAGGCTGGATATCAAAAAGTGGTCCGTCTATCATCTGTGTACCAAACAGAATATCTATCTGGATCGAAAATAGTGATAGCGAAATTGATGCTGTTTCCTGGTGAAGTTTAAATTCGTTTGCTTTAAAGGTGATTTGTAATTTTTATTGAAATATTTAACATACCGCCTTAAATATTTAAGTTGTAATTTAGAAACGAGGTTTGACTTGATGAATACAAAAAAAATAGTAATAGTTGCTCTATTAGTTGGCTTGGGAATTGCGCTTCATATTGTAGAAAATATGCTAGCTCTTTCTTTTGTTATTCCTGGAGCCAAGCTGGGGTTAGCGAATATTTCCAATTTGCTTGGTTTGTTGTTATTTGGATTTTTAGCAGGTTTAGAGATTTTATTGTTAAGAATATTTTTAGGATCTATTTTAGCGGGTACTTTTATGACTGTGAATTTTTATTTAAGTTTAAGTGGTGGGATATTGGGTTATATAATAATGGCTCTCCTATTTTATTATTTTAAAGATAAATTTAGTATAATTGGAGTAAGTATAGGTGGATCTGTTTTTCACAACGTTGGTCAGGTTTTGACTGCTTTTTTAATCATATCTAATGCTGCAATTTTTTATTACTTGCCATATTTAATGTTGCTTGCTTTACCAACAGGTATAGGTATAGGTCTTGTGGTGTTATTAACCTTAAAATATCTCCCCCATGAATTAAAAGGGGTTGAAATATAATGAAAAATGGGAAAGTTATTTTAGCTTCGTCTTCTGATAGGAGGAAAAAACTTTTAAATAGAATAGGTATAAAATATACAGCAATGCCTAGTAAATTAAATGAAAATAATTACAATTTTGATAATCCGATTGAATTAGTTGAAGGATTGGCTTTTGCTAAGGCTTCGGAGGTAGCAGATTTTGTGGAGGATGCCTTAATTATTTCTGCAGATACCATTATAGTATTTGATGATAAGATGCTTGGTAAACCGAAGGATAAAGAGGATGCCTTTCAAATGCTGAAGAAGTTAAGTAATAATAAACATCAAGTATATACCGGATTAGCAGTAATATTAACTGATGATCAAAAGCACTATGTAGGTCATGATATGACCGAGGTTTTTATGCGGGAAATTGATGATAAAGAAATTGAAAGCTATATTAATACAGGAGAACCCATGGACAAAGCAGGTTCTTATGGTATACAGGGGAAAGGTGGTATCTTTGTAGAAAAAATAATAGGATCTTTCTTTACAGTAATGGGGCTTCCTATTCACCAACTGTCAACTGTATTGAAAAATTTCAATATAGAACTCTTATAAATTAGAAAGGGGATAAATTCAAAGATTTTAACAAAGGACAAATATACAATAAAAGAAATGCCTATTGATAAAAGGCCAAGAGAAAAGATGATTAAGTATGGAAGTAAAAGCCTTAACACAGAGGAATTAATCGCATTGATAATAAGGACAGGTAGTAAAACTGATACTGCAATAAGCCTTGCCAATAATTTAATGAATAAAACTGCTGGTTTAAAAGGAATGATAGCCTTTACACCGGAAGAGTTTATGCAATATAAGGGTATAGGCAAGGCTAAAAGCACTCAACTATGTGCTGTTATTGAATTGAGTAAAAGAATTAATAGGTGTAATTTTCAAGGAGAAATAAGTATAAATGGCCCTGAAGATGTCGCCTCCCTTTTGATGTCTGAAATGCGGCATTTCAAGCAAGAACACCTTTATGCATTGTTATTGGATGTTAAGAATAAATTAATCGCCAAATTGCTTATAAGCAAAGGTGGTTTAGCCAGTTCGTTAGTTCATCCGCGTGAGGTATTCAAACCTGCCATTAAAAAGAGCAGTGCTTCAGTTATAGTAGTGCATAATCATCCCAGTGGAGATCCAACTCCCAGTCAGAATGATATAGAGGTAACAAACAATTTGTTTTCTGCAGGAGAGGTTTTAAAAATAAAAGTATTGGATCATGTTATCATTGGTGATGGAAGATATGTGAGTATGAAAGAAAAAAAATTATTTTAAAATATTAAGGAGGAATAAAAGTTGTTTAATTTTTTAAGCGCACCTTTTTCCCGGGATATGGGAATAGATTTAGGAACAGCTAATACCCTGGTATATATGAAAGGCAAAGGTATTATTATTAGAGAACCATCTGTAGTGGCTTTAAAAGAAAAAGACAGAAAAATACTGGCAGTTGGCAATGAAGCGAAAAATATGATTGGTAGAACACCTGGAAATATTAAGGCGGTCAGGCCTATGAAAGATGGAGTAATTGCAGATTTTGACGTGACAGAAACTATGTTAAGGCATTTTATTAGAAAGGCTCACAAGAGAAACAGATTGGTCAGACCGAGGATTATAATTTGTGTGCCCTCTGGAGTAACAGAGGTTGAAAAAAGAGCGGTTATTGATGCTGCTTTACAGGCGGGGGCTAGAAGTGCATTTTTAATTGAAGAGCCAATGGCAGCTGCAATTGGGGCCGGCTTGCCTATTCATGAGCCAACGGGGAATATGATAGTTGATATTGGAGGCGGAACTACAGAGGTAGCTGTGATTTCTCTGGGAGGTATCGTTACCAGTAGTTCTATTAGAATTGGTGGTGATGAAATGGATACAGCCATAGCACATTATATTAAAAAGAAGTATAAGTTAATGATTGGGGAAAGAACAGCCGAACAAATTAAAATTGATATAGGGACTGCTACTGCTGATAATGAAGATTTGACTAAGGAGATTAAAGGCAGAGATTTAGTAAATGGTTTACCTAAAACGATTACTATAAACTCTCAGGAAATAAAAGATGCCTTAAAAGAAACTGTTAACAGCATACTGGACGCTGTAAAAAGAACTCTGGAAAAAACCCCACCTGAATTAGCCTCAGATGTTATGGGTAGAGGAATAATATTAACAGGTGGAGGAGCATTATTACATGGCATTGACAAACTGTTGATAGATATAACTCAGATGCCCGTTTATTTGGCTGATCAGCCTTTAGATTGTGTGGTTAATGGCACTGGCAATGCATTAGAAGAGTTGGATAAAATAAAGGATCTTTTAATTACTCCAAAAAAATTATCATAGGGAGAGTATAAATTGTACAGAAGAGAAAAAATGATTATCATTACAATTATAATAATATTACTAGCATTAGCAGCTGGCCTTTATTTTTTTAATATCAACATTCCTTACTTTCAGTATTTAGAGAGGGGTATATATAATCTAATCAGCCCTGTAGTTGAATTTTTTAGTGGGTTATATAATTTTTTCATATCATATTGGCAGGGGTTATTAAATTTAGATGAAATGATTCAAAAAAATAAGGAATTAGAACATAATCTTGCTGATCTAAAATTGGAAAATATTATGCTTGAAAGTTATAAAAAAGAGAATGAGAGGCTTAGAAAGCTGTTATCATTTAAAGAACATGTAACTTTTAAAACCTTAGGGGCTTCTGTAATAGGTTTTGCACCTTCTATATGGGAAAACAAGCTAATTATAAATCGTGGTTCAAATGATGGTGTTAGGAAAAAGATGCCTGTTATAAGTTACAATGGATCTCTGGCAGGTAGAGTTGATTATGTGGGTTCTAATAGTTCTCATGTTTCATTAATTTATGATCCTGAATTTATTGTCGGTGGAATTGTGCAAAGAAGTGAATCACGGGCTATAGGTATGGTTAACGGGAAATTAAATAATGAAGAAGTCAATATTATGGATAAAATTTCTTGGAGTGCAGATATTAAAAAAGGTGATATAATTGTAACTTCAGGTTTTTCCAATAACTATCCTAAAGGATTACCAATTGGGAGAGTTGAAAGCGTATTTTCAGATAATTATGGATTATCACAGGGTGCAGAAATAAAGTTATTTAGTTCAATTAATACAATCGAAGAGGTATTAATTATTACTAATTTTTAGGGGGAATCTCTTTGAATCGCAATCTTATCTTTGTCCTTTTCTTAATAATTGGATTAGTTCTACAAGTTACATTTTTCTCCCTATCTACTCCCTGGGGTGTTAGGCCTGATTTGGTTTTAGTTATTATTATAGTTATATCTATTCTTGAAGGTCCTAAAACAGGGTTATTGATTGGTATTTTAGGAGGTATGTTGCAGGATATTTTTCTGGGAGAAATCATTTCAATAAATGTAATAATAAAGGCCCCTATGGCATTTTTGCTGGGGTTTTTAGAAGAACATCTTTATAAAGATAATTACTTTTTGGCACCTGTGATCACTTTTTTTGCTTCTATTTTACATTATTTATTAATTATTATTCTATCTGAAGAACTCATATTTAATATTGATTATTGGGCAAGTTTTAAAACTGTAATTTTGCCCAGTTCATTATATAATGCAGTTTTAGGTGCTGTATTATACTTTGTGTTTTACAAATTATTTAATTATGGTGGAAATTATGGAAGATAAAATAAGAATTTTTAAGATTATTTTATTAATAGTATTTGTTTTATTAGTTTTTAAGGCTTTTCAATTACAAGTTTTAGATGGTAATTATTATTATAATTTATCGGAGGGCAATAGGACTTCTTTTCGTCCTATCAGTGCTCCACGTGGTAAAATTATAGATCGTAATGGAGAAATTTTGGTCAATAACAAGTTGTCTCACAATTTATATTTATTGCCTAATGAGATTCCCCCTCAAGTTTCTATAGATGCCTTATTAAAAAATATAGCTAATTACACATCACTGACATATGATAACTTGCTTGAGAATTATAATTTGAGTAAGGATAATATAAATAACCAGGGGGCTTTCATTTTAAAGCGAAATATAAAAAAAGAGGACATGGTCATCCTATTAGAAAATAATAATGAATTACCGGGAGTTTTAGTTAAAGAATCTTCAATTAGAGACTATGTATATGGTGATCTAGCTGCACATCTGATTGGTTATGTAGGTGAAATAAATAAAGAAGAACTTCGTTATTATTCTAAACAGGGCATATATAGTTATCATGTGCAGGATATGTTAGGCAAATCAGGCTTAGAAAAAGAATATGAAGAATATTTAAAGGGAATTGATGGGATACGACAAGTTGAGGTTAATAACCTCGGTGCATTTGTCCAAGAACTAGGTGTTAAAGATCCTGTGCCTGGGCATAATATAATACTTAACATTGATTTAAAGTTTCAGCAAAAGGTAGAAAGAATATTAGAGAGCCATATTGAGAAATTAATTATAGAAGCTCAAGAAGATGATGAGAGAAGTGAACCAATCGGAGGATCAGCTATAATTCTAAATCCTAATAATGGCAAGGTTCTTGCGATGAGCAGTTATCCTAATTTTAATCTAAATACATTTACAACTGGTTTATCGGAAGAAGATTATTTCAAATTATCCAGTGACCCCAGACGACCAATGCTGGATAGAAATATTATGGTTTCAGTACCTCCTGGATCTTTGTTTAAGTTAGTTACAGGAACTGCTGCTATTAAATACCTTGATGTCAAGGCTGAATCAGAATTTAATGATCCTAATGGTCTTTTTTATATACCTGGCTGGTCCAGACCTTTTAGAAATTGGCACGGGGGTGGGGAAGGAAGCATGGATTTTACTAAGGCTTTGGCTCGCTCCAATAATATTATATTCTATAAACTAGGTTATAACCTTTATCAGGAACACAGGGGTGAAAAGTTGGTTGAAACTGCAATAAATTATGGATTAGGCCAGAAAACAAACATTGACCTACCAGGTGAAAAAAAAGGCAAGGTTCCTGAAGAAGCCTTAAATTCTGATTCTAATAGTTGGTATCCGGGAGATTCTGTTAATTTGTCAATTGGACAAGGAGATCTATTGACTACCCCTATTCAGATGGCCAATTATATTTCAGCAATAGCTAATAAAGGGACTTTATATAGGCCTTATATATTGGATGAAATTGTGGATTTTGAGGGCAAAGTTATTTTTAATCAAAAGTCAGAAATCTTATATGAACTAGATTATGATAACAGATTATATAATATTTTACAACAAGGAATGGAAGAAGTTACGATGTCTTCATATGGCACAGCCCGAAGCACTTTCAGGGATTTTCCTATTGAGGTTTCTGGCAAAACAGGTACTGCTCAGACCAGTATTGAGGACTTCAGCCATGGATGGTTTGGAGGTTTTGCCCCAAGTGATGATCCTGAAATAGTGGTATTAGTATTTTTGGAAAATGGTGGTTCTAGCACTTATACCCTGCCTATTGCTGGAGATATCATTAAAGAATATTTCAATGTAAATATTGATCAAGATGAAGAGAAAAAAAGAGATGAAAATGCTAATAATACAAAGGAAGATGGACAGAGTGCTGAAAAAACAAATGAAAAAAAGGAGAGCAGTAATAGCAATTTATTTGAATATATCAGGGATGTATTTTCTTCCAAAAAGGAAGAATCTAATTAAGATGTCTATTATATAATAATTTTAAGGAAAGGATCAAGATATTATGAAATCACCTATAACTTTTCAAGTAGCTAAAAATGGAATAGTATTGTCATTAGATGCAGATGCTAAGTTTAATAATATAAAAGAGGCATTAAAAGATCATGTAGATACAGCAACAAATTTTTATGCCGGTTCAGACCTTTATATCAATATTGCTAACAGCAGTTTCAAGATAGATCAATTAAACGAGATAGTTAATATAACAAGAGGATATAAGGATGTTAACAATATAATCTTTACTAGTGATGTTGTTGAAGAAAATATCATTGAGGTAATAGATGAAGGTGAAAATACTTTGATAAAAAGGACATTACGTTCAGGCCAAAAAATAAAGAAATCCGGAAATGTAATAATAATAGGTGATATTAATCCTGGTGCTGAAGTTGTTGCAGGAGGAGATATTATAGTTTTTGGTAAGATCAGAGGGGTAGTTCATGCTGGTGCAGGAGGTTCCTCTGAAGCTTCAGTAATTGCACTTAAACTGGAACCAACTCAGTTGAGAATATCAAAAAAAATTGCTAGGCCGCCTGAGGAAGATTCTAATATCAAGAGACTTAATCCGGAAAGGGCCTTTATTCAGGACGGCAAAATCGTGGTAGAGGATTTTGAAATATAATAATATTAAAATGGAGGGAATAAATTGGCAGGAAAATCATTAGTAATAACTTCAGGTAAAGGTGGAGTTGGAAAGACGACAACAGTGGCTAATATAGGAACTGCATTAGCTATGATGCAACACAAAGTGTGTTTGATTGATGCTGATATTGGGTTGCGAAATCTTGATGTGATTATGGGTTTAGAAAACAGAATAGTATATGATATTGTAGATGTAGTAGAAGAGAACTGCAGACTTGAACAGGCTTTGATTAGAGATAAGCGTCACAAAAATTTGTTTTTATTGCCCGCAGCACAAACAAGAGATAAAACAGCTGTACAACCCAAACAAATGGAAAACCTGGTTAAAGACTTAAAAAAAGAGGTAGATTATATAATTATCGATTCCCCAGCAGGAATAGAACAGGGATTTAAAAATGCAATTGCGGGAGCAGATTTTGCGCTAATTGTTACTACCCCTGAAGTATCAGCTGTAAGAGATGCAGATAGGATTATTGGTTTATTGGAGGCAGAAGGGATAAAAGATCCAGAGGTTATTATAAACAGAATAAACCCTGATATGGTTAAAAGGGGAGACATGATGACCATTGAGGATATTATTGAAATCTTAGCTGTAAAACTTAAAGGTATTGTCCCAGAAGACGATATCATTATTGTTTCCTCTAATAGGGGTGAACCAGTTGTATTAAAAGATAATCCTAAAGCAGGGCAGGCCTTTAAAAATATTGCTCGCAGAATAACAGGTGAAGAGGTTAATTTTATTTCATTAGAAGATAGTTCCTTTTTCTCAAAGATCAAAAAAATATTCAATTTTTCCTAAACAAAGGGGGTAATTACAATCGGTTTATTAGAATTTTTAGGATTTAAAAAGAAAAAAAATAAAGCCAGTAAAAATGTTGCAAAGGAAAGGTTGCAGTTTATATTAGTACAAGATAGAATTAAATTATCACCAAGTGAAATGGAATCTTTAAAAAAAGACTTATTAAAGGTAATGAAAAAATATGTAGATGTGGATGATAGAGAAGTTGAGATGGAAATCAATCGTGAAGATGAAATGATGGCGATGGTTGCTAATTTCCCACTTAGCAGACGCAAATAAAAAAAAGGAATTAAAATATGCTTTTAAATAAGAAATTGTATAGAAATATAAATATTTATATACCTTTAACAGTGATTGTTTTAATAATAATTGGGTTTTTTGCAATTAGTAGTGCTGTGGAAATAAATAGAATTGGTTCTAATGGGATAATCTATTTACAAAAACAGGTAATTGCATCACTAACTGGTATATTTATATTGATTTTCATCCAATTTTTTGATTACAGGGTTTTTAAAGAATACTACAAATTAATATTTTGGACGATGATTATTATTTTATTTATGACCCGGATGTATGGGGTTAACATAAGTGGAGGTCGTAGGTGGTTAGATTTAGGTTTTATCAATTTTCAACCATCTGAATTATCCAAAATTGCTTTAATCTTAGTTTTAGCCTCAGTATTGGATAAAAAAAGTGAATTTGATTCTATAATAGATTTAATTTTGCCATTTTTGTATTTTTTAATTCCTTTTTCTTTAATTGTTGTCGAAAACGATTTAGGCACAGCCCTCGTATTATTGGCAATTTTAATTATTATGTTATATGTTGCAGGCGTCAACAAAAATTTTTTATATGTTTTTTTTGGGGGAGGATTTTTAACTATAATTGCTGTAATTGCGTCCCATTTATATTTTAATACACCCCTGCCTTTCTTAAAAGAATATCAATTGAACAGATTGGTTGCTTTTATCAATCCAGGAATTGATCCCCGGGGTATAGGTTACAATATTATTCAATCCAAAATTGCCCTCGGGTCAGGTAAATTATTTGGTAAGGGTTTATTTAATGGAACTCAGAACCAGCTCAATTTCTTACCAGAAAAACATACAGATTTTATTTTTTCAGTAATTGGGGAAGAGTTTGGTTTTATTGGTATTTTTATCATAATTGCTCTTTATGTTTTTTTGTTTTGGCAGTTATTTAAAGTTGTATTAGAGGCAAAGGATAATTTCGGAAAATTGGTAGTCAGCGGCATAATAGCCATGTTCTTTTTCCATGTAGTTGAAAATATAGGAATGACGATGGGCGTTATGCCTATAACAGGTATTCCGCTTCCCTTTATTAGTTATGGGGGTACTTCAATGGTAGTATCTTTGATAGCAATAGGAATTGTTCTAAATATTAATATAAGAAAAAAGAAACTGCATTTTTAACAAGTTTTGTTTTGAGGTGTATCAAATGAAGGTAAGAGATAAAATATATAACAAATTAATTAATGTTTCCAAGCCAGAAAGATATATAGGTAATGAGTATAATATTATAAAAAAGAACTGGCAAAAAGATTCCATTAAGGTTTTAACAGCTTTTCCTGATGTATATGAAATAGGCATGTCTCATCTTGGTTTGAAAATCATTTACCATCTGCTTAACAAAGAAGATAATATTATTTGTGAAAGGGTATTTTCTCCATGGCCCGATCTTGAAGAATTATTAAGAAAAGAAGGACTTCCTATTTTTTCACTGGAAACCAATCGCAGTGTTGATGAGTTTGATATTTTGGCTTTTACCCTTCAGTATGAAATGAGTTATACAAATATTTTAACTATCCTCAATCTAGCTGGACTTAATTTTTATAGTTCACAAAGAAAAGAGGATGACCCCTTAATAATTGCGGGCGGGTCTATAGTAAGCAATATTGAACCGGTTGCCTTATTCTTTGATTTTGTTTTTATTGGAGAAGTTGAAGATTGTCTGATTGATATCATAAATAGATATAATAGTTTGAAAAATGAGGGGCTTGAAAAGAAGGACATTTTAAAGAAGATGGCAAAAATACCCGGTATATACGTCCCTTCTCTTTATAATGTAGATTATAACAATCAGGGTGTTATAAAAAATATTGTACCAGTTGACAATAATATTAAAGATAATATAAAAAGACAGGTAGTATCTGATCTAGATCAGGCTTTTTATCCTGAAAAGTTTTTAGTACCATATATGGATATAGTGCATGATAGAGCCGTTGTGGAGATATCTAGAGGTTGTACAAGAGGCTGTAGGTTTTGTTTGGCTGGTATGACATACAGACCGACACGAGAGAGAAAAAAGAAAACATTATTAAAGTTGATAGATAATATTTTGAAAAATACCGGTTATGATGAAGTATCTCTAACATCTCTCAGTACAGTTGACCATACTCAAATTAAAGAGTTAATCAGAGACTTGACTGCTAAATACGAAGATAAAAAAATTAGTGTTAGTCTTTCTTCTTTAAGGGTGGATAGATTTTCTGTACAGCTGGCTAAAGAAGTTCAAAAGGTAAGAAAAACAGGCTTGACTTTTGCTCCAGAAGCAGGCACAGATCGCTTGAGAAATGTTATTAATAAAGGAGTTTCTGAAGAGGATTTATATAAAGCAGTAGAAGCGGCATTTAAAGAAGGATGGTCTACAATAAAGTTGTATTTTATGGTAGGTCTTCCTACTGAAAATAGAGATGACTTGATTGGTATTGTAAATATGGTGCAAACAGTTTTAAAGAGAGGTAAAGAGATAAGGAAAACATCAAATAAAAGTATGAAGCCAATTAGAATCAATGTCAGTATTTCTACTTTTATACCAAAAGCTGCCACCCCGTTTCAATGGGAAGCGATGATTGATAAAGATAAGTTAAAAGAAAAGATTGATTTTTTAAGGTCCAAATTAAATAGAAAAGGTATAAATTTCAGCTGGAATGATGAAGATCTTTCTAGACTGGAAAGCATTTTCTCTAGAGGAGATAGGAGACTCACAGATGTGATAGTCAGTGCCTGGGAAAAGGGTGCTCGTTTTGATGGATGGGGCGACTTTTTTGATTATGATATTTGGTTGGATGCTTTTACTGATAATGACCTAGATTGGAAGTTTTATTTAAGAGAAAGAAACATGAATGAAATACTTCCCTGGAATCATATTGAGATTGGTTTAAATCCTGAATTTTTAAAAAAAGAGTACGATAAAGCATTAAAAAGCAAACTAACTCCTGATTGCAGATTTAATAAATGTAAAAGTTGTAACATTTGTTTTAATCTGGATATTGATTTAGATGTAGTGGGGAATGATTATAATGTATATAAGGGCTGAATATGAAAAAAGAGAACAGCTCAAATACATCTCACATCTTGAATTAATGAATACTTTTCGTAAGACTTTTAGAAGAGCCGAAATACCTGTTAAGTATTCACAGGGGTATAATCCACATATAATATTTTCAATGTCACAGCCCTTGCCGGTAGGAATGATTGGTTTTCATGAGTATTTTGATTTAGAATTAAAAGAAAAAAATTCACTTGGTTTGATCAAAGATAAAATTAATAAAAGTCTACCATTCGGGTTAAAAATAATTGATGTAGTCATTATTGATGAGAAGGAAAAATCCTTACAAGCAGTTGTTAATACAGCTATCTATAGCTATGAGATGTCTTTTAATAGTGAAACTATAAAACAGGAATCATTATTAAATGATTTTTTAAATGAAAACAAAATAGAGATTACTCGTTTTCGCAGAAACAAAGAGAATAGAATGATAGATTTGGCTCCCATGATTTATAATGGAAGAGTGCTAAATGATAATATTTGGGAATTTACTATAAGCACGGGCAGTAGCGGTAATGTAAGACCACAAGAAGTTATAAGAGCATTAAAATCAAACACAAAAGGACTAATTCGAGAAATTCCATTGGTGAATATAAAGAGACTTGGTATGTATATAAAAAAAGGTGGCAGGTTATATAAGCCTACCAACAAAGAGGTGTTAAAAAAAGAGGTGAGTAAGAGTTGAGAAGACAGATAATAATAAATTCTTGTATAAGGGAAAAAAGAGCAGCAATAAAAGAAAATAACAATTTAATAGATATCATGTTTGAAAGAGACACTTATGATCAAATAGTATATAATGTTTATAAAGGTAGAGTTAAAGATGTTTTACCCGGTATGCAGGCAGGGTTTGTTGATATAGGTTTAGAGAAAAACGCTTTTCTCCATATTAGTGACATATATCCCCTGTTAAATAAAAATCAGGAAAAAAGTTGGCGGAATAATGAATTATCCATTAAAGAGGTGATTCAACCTGGGCAAAAAATTATGGTACAGGTTGTAAAAGAACCAATAGGTACTAAAGGTGCAAAAGTGACCTGTAAGGTTACTTTACCTGGCAGATACTTGGTTTTGATGCCCTTTGAAAATAGAACAGGAATTTCGAGGAGAATAGATGATACACAGGAAAGAAATAGACTTAAAAAAATAGCAGAGGATTTAATTGGAGATGATTATGGTTTAATTGTAAGAACAAACACAGAGGGAAAAGATAAAGAGATTATAGAAAATGATTTTAATTTTTTACTTCATTTGTGGAAAAATATTTCGAGAGACTATAAAAATTCTAAAACCCCTGGTCTTATTTATAAAGATGCAGAACTTATTAAACAAATTGTGAGAGACCATTTAACTTCAGAAGTAAATAAAATCATCATTGATGATGAAAAAGGATATGAAAAACTTAATAAATTGGCGGAAACAAGTGTTCCCGGTTCTAAACACAAAATATATCTTTATGAAAGGGAGACCCCAATTTTTGAGATCTATCAAATTGAAAATGAAATTGAGAAGCTTTGGCAGCGAAAAGTATGGCTGGAGTCAGGCGGATATATAATATTAGATAATACTGAAGCTCTCGTATCTATAGATGTGAACACAGGTAAGTACACAGGAAAAAAGAATCTCCAGGATACAGTTTTCAAGACCAATCTGGAAGCTGCTGTAGAGATTGCTAGGCAGTTAAGGTTGAGAGATATTGGTGGAATAATTATCATTGATTTCATTGATATGTTGATTCAGCAAAATCAAGAGGATGTACTTGATACCTTGGAAAAGGAATTGGCCAAAGACAAAACAAAAACAGCTATTCTTGGTTTAACTGAACTTGGTTTAGTTGAAATCACCAGAAAAAAAGTAAGAGAGGAAATAGGAGAATTATTTCAAAAAGATTGCCCATATTGTAATGGCACAGGCCTTGTTATGTCAGAAACAACAATGGCTATGAATATTATCAGGAGATTAAAAGCTATCTCAAATGATGATCAGGTTAACGCAATTTTAATTGAACTACATCCTGATGTGGCAGCAGTTTTAATCGGAGCAGGTGGTGACAAATTAGATGAGTTAGAACAAGAGCTGGATATGGATATTTATATAAGGGGTAATAATGATTACCACATAGAAAAGTATGAAATTATCAGCAAGGGAAGTAAACGAGATTTAAAGAGAATGGCTTTACCTGTGAATAAAGGGGAAAAATATGAAGTCTATATAGAAGACACCCATTTGCATAATGAAGATGATGGGATTGCCAGAATTAAAGGATATATAATAATAATTAAAGATGGAGGCTATTTAAAAGAGAACAAAGAGGAAGTTATTATCAAAGAAGTACACCGTACTTTTGCTAAGGCAGAACTTGCTTTAAAAGACTAGACTTTGATAAATACCCTTTATATTTTTTATTAAAAAGAACAAAGATCCCATTTTTTTCAAAAGGGTGATGAATTTGTTAGATTTTGATTTCTACATTGCCATATGTAACAAATAATTAATTATATAGTAGTTCACTTAATAGAGCTTATAATCTCTAGATGTTAATAAAGATATTTAATTGTAATACTTGGTCAAATGCCCGGATCGGCTTGACTATCAGTTTAAACTGTGCTAAAATAAATTGTCGGTAAAATGTGTACCTTTAGATGAGGTAATTTACCAAAACCGCACAAAATGGGTTTGAAATGTCTTGAATTGGACTACCTAATTTTTGGCGAGTCTGAGGTAAAGGGAGGTGTAATATACTAGTGTATGCAATAATAAAAACAGGTGGGAAACAGTATAAAGTGAAAGAAGGACAAATGATTAAAGTAGAAAAACTTGATGCAGAACCTGAAGATAAAGTTAAATTTGAGAGAGTTTTACAGTATTCTGATCAAAATGGTCATCAATTTGGCAAACCATACTTAAAAGATGCTGTAGTTTCGGCTAAAGTTATTGAACAAGATAAACACAAAAAAGTTGTTGTGTTAAAATATAAACCTAAGAGGCGTTATTATAAGAAGACAGGTCACCGACAACCATATACAAAAGTATTAATTGAGAATATTAATGTCTAAATATATAAAGATAAAACTCTAGATTTCGAAAGGGGGGAGTTTGATGTCTCAAAAGAAAGGTGTTGGAAGTTCTAAGAATGGTCGCGATAGCATATCGAAGCGGCTTGGTGTAAAAGAATTTGATGGTGAATTTGTTCCTGCAGGTAGTATTTTAGTTCGTCAGAGGGGAACTAAATTCAAACCTGGATTAAATGTGGGAAGAGGTAAAGATGATACCCTTTTTGCAAAGGTAGATGGTTATGTTAATTTTGAAAGAAAAGGGAAAAAATCTCGTCAAATTAGTGTTTATACAGAGGATCAAGTTGAAGTTTTAGTTAGTTAATTATATTTTTTTAAATTACCCCTCAGTGCTTATTGTGCTGGGGGTTTTATTGTATTAAGAGCAGGGCAGGTGATACAGATTTTTGTAGACGAAGCAGTATTTAAAGTAAAAAGTGGTAATGGAGGTAATGGTGTTGTAAGTTTTAGAAGAGAAAAATTTGAAGCTATGGGTGGGCCTGATGGAGGAGATGGTGGAAACGGCGGAGATATAATATTAGAAGTGGATGAAGGCTTAAATACCTTAACTGACTTTAAGTATAATAATATTTATAAAGCAGAAAATGGCAGTCATGGACGCGGTAAAGATCAGAGAGGAAGAGATGGAAAAGATTTGTACTTAGCTGTTCCTCCCGGTACATTGGTCTATAATGATGATAATAATCAGCTATTGGCTGATTTAAAAAAAGATGAGCAACAGTATGTAGTAGCAAAAGGAGGTAAGGGAGGAAGAGGAAATGCAAGATTTAAAAAATCTACTCGCAAGGCTCCTAAATTTGCAGAAAACGGTGAAAAAGGTGAAGAACTTAAAATCAGACTCGAACTACAACTACTTGCAGATGTTGGATTGGTTGGTTATCCTAATGTGGGAAAGTCAACATTAATTTCTAAAGTATCAGCGGCAAAGCCTGAAATTGCTTCTTATCACTTTACTACATTAAAACCCAATCTTGGTGTTGTCTCATATGGTGAATATAAGTCATACGTAATGGCAGATATACCGGGAATCATCGAAGGTGCTCACCTGGGAGTTGGCTTAGGTTATGAATTTTTAAAACATCTAGAACGTACAAGACTATTAGTTCATATTATTGATGTTTCTGGAATAGAAGGTAGAGATCCTATTAAAGATTTTGAAAAGATAAATATGGAATTAAAAGAGTATAAAACTGAGTTATTTAACTTACCACAAATTGTTGTTTTAAATAAGATTGATCTAAAAGAAGCCAGAGATAATTTAGATGAAGTCAAAAATGAATTAGAAAATAGAGGTTATGAAGTTTATCCTATATCAGCAGTAACCGGGCAGGGTGTAGATTACTTAAAATATAGAATTGGTCAGAAATTAGAAGAGCTGCCCAAAAAAGATAGAGAGATAAAAGCTAAAGATAATGTATTAATCAAACCTGAATTTGAAAAGGATAATGAAATGTTTATTAAACAGCTAACTGAAAATAAATATGAAATAAAAGGGAAATTAATAGAGGAATTATTAGAAAAGACAGATTTTAACAATGATGCCTCTGTACAGAGATTATTAAGAATTGTTAGGCATCATCAGCTGGATAAGAAGATGAGAAAAAAGGGAATAGAAGATGGGGATATTGTTTTAATAGGTCCCATAGAATTTGAATACATACAATAGTAAATAGGGGGTTTATATGTTTCAGCTTAAAGCTGTAGGTATTGTAAAAAATGATTTTAAAGAACCGGTCAAGCCGGCTAAAATTAGAGAAAAAAACAGTCAAATAATTATTCATGAAGAATTTTCAGAAGGCTTATATAAAATTGAAGAAAATGATTGTCTGCAGGTTGTTTTTTATTTGAATAAATCTAATGGCTTTAAATTAAAAGGTAAAAGACACGGAAAAGAGCTGGGTGTTTTTGCCTGCAGAAGTCCTCATAGACCAAATTCAATTGCAGTTACCACCGTTAAACTTATTAGAAGGGATAAGAATCGCCTTATTGTTGAAGGACTGGATGCTATCGATAAAACTCCCATAATAGATATTAAACCGTATGTTTCTCAAATTGATGAATGCTAAATTGTTGGGATTAAAGATTAGTTACTAAATTGTAGGAGGTGAAAGTTTATCGGTTTATTTTTTGAGATAAAACCGGTAAATAATAATGTTAACAGGCAAACAAAGAAGTTATTTAAGAGCTGAAGCAAATAAATTAGAGCCTTATATTCATATTGGAAAAGAAGGACTAAGTGAGGCTGTTTATGAAAAAATAGATGAAGTTTTAGATGACCATGAGTTAGTTAAAATTAGAGTTTTAGATAATTCTCTACTAGAAAATAATGAGATTGTAGAAGAAGTGTGTGATAGAATGGGAGCAGAATATGTTCAGGTCATTGGTAATGTATTTATAATTTATAGGAAGAATATAGAAGAACCTATTTATAAACTTCCTAAATAAAAACAAAAAGGATGATATAAAATGAAGATAGGTATGTATTCTCTTTTGTCAGTAATCCATGACGAAAAAAGGATAACTCAAACCCTTGATAACTTCATTAAAGAAATCACTCATGATATCAATATTGAAAAAATTGACAAAGAGACCCTTCTTTCAGAGAAAAAAGAGGAGTATGATTTGATTGTTGTATTTGTAAAAACTGGTGGCACTGAAAATTTATTTAAAGAAATCTATGAAGAATTTAAAAAACCTGTTATTTTGATCGCATCTGCTCTGCATAACTCCTTGGCTGCTTCTATGGAAATTTTAAGCTGGGTAAAATCACAGGGTGATAAAGGCAAAATACTGCATGGTCAACCTGATGATATTGTTGATAGTTTAAAGACTATCATAAAAATAGAAGAGACAAAAGAAAAAATAAAAAATAGCAGATTGGGTTTAATCGGTAGGCCTTCTGATTGGTTAATTGATAGTCATATAGATAAAAATATGGTTGAGGAAAAATGGGGTTTAAAAGTAATAGATATACCTATCGAAGAAGTAATAGAGAATTTCAAGATTATAAATGATGAGCAGGTTATTGAATTAACAGATAAATTTACTCAAAAAGCACTTTCTACTGAAGAACCTTCCCAATATGATATAATTCAGGCTGCTAAGGTATATATTGTTTTGAAAAATATAGTCGAGAAATATAGTCTGAACTCACTTACCATCAGGTGTTTTGATCTGGTTACTGAGTTAAAAACTACAGGTTGTCTGGCTCTTTCTTTACTAAATAATGAAGGTATAATTGCAGGCTGTGAGGGAGATATACCTGCTACAATATCTATGATGATTGCTTATTATTTAACAGGTAGACTTCCTTTTATGGCAAATCCAGTTTCTTTAAATATTCATCAAAATAAAGTGAAATTTGCACACTGTACTATAGCCACTGAAGCCGTTGAGAACTATATAATTAGATCTCACTTTGAATCTGGTATAGGAGTTGGAGTACAAGGTGAACTTAAGAAAGGCGGATTAACATTATTTAAAATAGGAGGTTCGAAACTGCAGCATGTGGTATATAAAAATGCAGATTTAATAAACAATTTAAACAGTGAATTCGCCTGCAGAACCCAAATATTGGTTGACTTTAATGATAATGATATTGATTATTTTCTAAATAATCCGATTGGTAATCATCATATTTTACTAGAAGAAAAATATCAAGATTTATTTGAGGAATTTTTTAAAAGATTGGAATTTGATACTAAAAAACACTGGTAGTGGAGGATAATTATGGTTGTAGTTAATATAAATTCGATATCAAAATCTTACGGGACACATCAAGTTTTAGATGATTTTTCAATCTCAATAAATGAGGGTGAGAAGGTTGCCTTAATAGGAGAAAATGGTTCAGGTAAGACAACTTTATTTAAGATAATAAAAAAACAAGAAGATTTCCAATCTGGTAATATTTCTTTAAAAAATAATTTAAATATAGGATTATTAGATCAAATACCGGAGTTTACTCCTGATAATACAGTTTATGAAGAATTAATTACCGTATTTGCTGATTTAGAAAAAACAAAAGAAAGATTAAAAACACTAGAAAAACAAATAAGCACATTTAATAAGAATGACAAAGGGCATCAAGAACTTGATGAATTAATGGAAAAGTATAGTTCGTTAAGCCATCAGTATGAAATAAATGGCGGGTATGAATATAAAAATAAGATTACCCAGGTTGCCTGTGGACTGGGCTTTAATAAAAAAGATTTTAAAAAGAAGATATCATATTTAAGTGGTGGAGAAAAATCTAGAGTGGGCTTAATAAAATTACTTTTAAAAGAACCAGATCTCTTATTATTAGATGAGCCTACTAATCATCTTGATATAGATTCTATTCAGTGGTTGGAAGAGTTTTTAATAAAATATTCCGGTGCTGTTATTATTATATCTCATGATAGATATTTTTTAGATCAAGTTATAGAAAGAATTATCGAGATAAATAATGGGAAAGCAGATAGATATAATGGGAATTATAGTTATTATTTAAAAGAAAGAAAAAGAAGATATGAAATAAAGTTAAAAGAGTATGAAGATCAGCAGAAAAAAATAAAAAAATTGGAAGAAGCTATTCATCAATTAAGAGTTTGGGGCAGATCTAGAGATAGCGATAAGATGTTTAAAAGAGCAAAAGCAATGGAGAAAAGATTAGGCAGAATTAATGAAAAAGAAAAGCCCACCCTTTATGGTAAAAGAATGAATTTAGAACTTAATTTTAATAAAAGAAGTGGTGATGAAGTATTAAAAATTGAAATACTAAAGAAATCTTTTGATAAACAGCCCCTCTTGAAAGATCTCAGTTTAAATTTATACTGGCAGGATAAGGCCGTAATAATTGGTCCAAATGGATCTGGTAAAAGTACTTTACTGAATATCATAAATGGAGATACTCAAGCAGATGAAGGCAATGTAAAATTGGGAGCTAGTGTAAGGATGGGTTATTATCGACAGGAGTTTAAAAACTTTGATCCAGAAAATAATTTAATAGATGTTTTAGTAGATAAATGTTCATTAAAGATCAGTGAAGCACGTAATGCTTTGGGGGCTTTTTTATTTAGTGATCAAGAGGTATATAAAAAAGTAAAAAACTTAAGTGGTGGAGAAAAAAGTCGTTTGAGGCTATTACAATTAATGATTCAAGACAATAACTTTTTAATTTTGGATGAGCCTACTAATCATCTTGATTTACCATCCAGAGAAGTTTTAGAAGATGTGCTTAAAGATTATCCAGGAACCATTTTGGTTGTTTCCCATGATCGTTATTTTATAAATAAAATTATTGATTATACTTATGAACTGAAAGATAAAAAACTCATAAAATATTATGGGAATTATGATTATTATAAAACAAAGAAAAAAGAATTAAATCAACAGAATAAAAATTGGAAAGATAAGTCAAAAAAAGAAGTTAAAGAGAAGGATAATTATTACTATAGGCAGAAAGAAATAGAGAGAAAAGAAAGAAAAAGACAAAGAAGCCTAAAAAAATTAGAAAAAGAAATAAGTGTAAAAGAAAATAAGATTATTAAATTAGAAAAAAAGATGACAAAGAAGGCAAATATAGATAATTTCAAAAAATTAAATTCTTTAAAAAACGAACACCAGACGATTAAAGATGATCTTGATAAACTGTATAAACAATGGGAAAAACACCTTTAATATTAAATTTATATACCCCTGTAGCTCAGTGGATAGAGCGTCGGCCTCCGGAGCCGAGTGCGCAGGTTCGATTCCTGCTAGGGGTACCATTTTTTTATGTAATTATTAATATCTTTTTTTAAAAATCTCAAAATAAAAAATAAATTTAAAATAAATGTTGCATTATAATAATTTGTGCGTTATACTATAGCCGAGAATTAGAGATATATAGAGTAGCAGATAATTAATATAAATTGACAAAGTAGATTTGTAGCGAGGATGTTTCCTAATATATAAACAAAAGGGGGCATTTGAGATGTTTAAAATTTATAAGAAAAGGACTAAAAAGAACAGAAATAATTACCGATTCGATAGTAATAATTATAGGGAAGAGATAATTAACAACCTTTTAATAACTAATGGATTTTTCTTCTAACAATTGGATATTAAAAGAAGACTACGAAGCTGTCAGGGGCATTATCCTGGCAGTTTTTTTTATCATAATAGTAATATATCTGAAGGTTTTTAATTTATGGGAAAAACTGAAACTAGAAAAGTCATAATATTTATAGTATTAGAAAGAAATTTAGTTTGTTTTATCAAAAAGCTAAAAAAATAATGGGAGTAAGAATTCTGAAAGATACAATCATAAAGTAAGTAAAATTACTTTCCAACTTATAATATATATAAAAAATGCAAACTGGTAAGATTTTCTACAAATAATTATTATTGGATTTTTATATTCTATAATTTTATATATAACTGATAGGTATAAGGTATTATATATATATTATATTTAAAATCAGATAAAATATAATTTGTATTTACTAAATTAAAAAATAATAACATGATCTATTATTAATATAAAACTATTAGAAACCTTGATAATTTGTTGTAAAACAAACAGGTGTTTTGTTATCTTTCTAGAAATTATAATATATAATTAGAATTTATGGAGATGATATTATGGAGTTAATGCAGGGTGTAGAGTTTTCGCATTGGATTATCAGTAACTTTTTAGAACAAAATAAAGTTTTGGTTGATGCAACCTGTGGCAGAGGTAAAGATACTTTGTTTTTATCTAAACATTTAGATGCTTATGGTAAAATTTATGCATTTGATATTCAAAAAGAAGCAATTCAAATTACAAAAGACAAATTTGCATCACTAGATAAAAAAATTGAGATTGAATTTATACAGGATGATCATCAAAAGATTGCAGAGTATGTTAATAAAAAAGCAGATGGAATCATCTATAATTTAGGATTTTTACCGGGGTCTGATAAAAACATAAAGACAGAAAAAGAAACAACTCTTAATTCATTAAATAAAGCATTGGATGTTTTGGCTGATAAGGGCCTTATTGTCCTTGTGATTTATTCTGAACATCCAGGTGGACAAGAAGAAAAGGAGGCTGTCTTAGATTTTGCTGCTAATCTAAATTATAAAAATTATAATGTTTTACATTATAATTTCATTAATCAAAAGAAAAATCCGCCAGAAGTAATTGTAATAAAAAAAAGGGGAGAATAGTATATGAAGCCGGCAGTAGATTTTATACACACAGCAGATTTGCACTTAGGAAGTAGGATTCAAATAAATGAAAGCTACAAGGATTTACAGACAAAAGATTATAATGAGGCTGTATACAACTCTTTTAAAAAAATTGTAGATAATGCTATAAAAACAGATGTTGATTTTGTTCTAATATCTGGGGATATTTTTGACAGTGATTCTCGTTCAGTTAGGGCTACCCGTTTTTTTATTGAACAGAGTCAAAGGTTAGATTGTAAAGATATTGCTATTTATATGATTAATGGTAATCATGATCCTTATCGTAATGAAGGTGAGTTATTAAATCTACCTAAGAATGTGCATGTCTGTGATTCTGAACAGCCAAGTTGTTTTACAGTACATAGAAATAATAGGTTAATTGCCCGCATATTAGGGCAATCTTATCGAAGCAGTTCTGAAAATAGAAAAATGAGTAATTATTATACTGTTAATGATCAAAGAGTATATAATATAGCATTATTACACACTCAACTTGATTTAAACAATAAAAGTTATGTTCCGGTTTCAAAAGATGATTTACTGAAAAAAAACAGTATTGATTATTGGGCACTTGGTCATATTCATAAAAAGCAGATTATAAATGGCGAAAACCCCTACATAATATATCCAGGTATACCTCAAGGCCGAGATATGGGGGAAATGGAGCCTGGAGGTTATTTCATAGTGCATCTTGAGCCAAACAACTGTTATTATGACTTTAAAAAAACTTCAGATTATGTTTATAGAAGATTCGAAGTTGATCTTGGTAAAATAGAAATAAATAACATTTCGGATTTACATGAATTATTAGAAAAAGAATTAAATGAGTTTTATCAAACATTAAATAAAAATATAAAAGGTTATATTATAAGAATAATACTAAAAGGAAATATTAGAATCTATGAATTGTTACAGGAAAAGGAAGAAGAAATTAACGAAGATATATTAAACAATCTAAGGCCATTATATCTGAACAAAGCTCCTTTACTATTTATTAATGGTATTGTCAATCGAAGTTCTAAATATATTGAAAATATGGAAGAATTAATTAAAAAAGATCCGTTCTTTAAAGATTTTTTTAACTTTCTTGAAGAATTAAAAAGTGATGATGAAGAAATTAAGAAATTAAAAAATGATCTTGGCAGAATATGGAATTCCAAAGTAGATATAGAAAATAAAGATCCGCAGGAATTTCAACTTGGTGAACAGGTTTTTAAAGAACTATTTGAGCAATCAAAATTCCTTATTATGAAAGAGTTTATTGAAAGAAGGGATTTATGATGCGCTATGAAAATATTTTTATAAGGGATTTTGGTATCTTAAATAATTCAGAGCTAAATAATTTGAATCCCAATTTTAATATCATCGGAGGGGGTAATAGGGCAGGTAAAACCACCTTATTAAAAGTTCTGCGGTATATAGGTTATGGTATTCCCAAAAGTAATGAATTACCTCCTGCCCGGAGTAGATATGGAATTGAGGCTATATTAGCTGATAAAAAAAATAGATATAATCTTTTAATAGAAGGTTATGCTAATCCTAAAGTTAATATTATAAATGACGTAAAATTTGCAGGTCAGAATATTTTTTCAGAAGTAGATCGTTTTACATATAAACAGATTTTCACCATAACATTAGAGGAATTAAAAAGGCTACCAAAAGGGGTTTCTGATAAAGAAAAATTGCAAGCTGTTTTAATGGGAGCTGGTTTAAAAGAATATATTCTTCTGCCCAAGTTGCAGGAATATTTTGCATCTGAGGCCAAAAGTATTGGAGGAGAATATGGTAAAATAAATGTGTCTCGATTTAAAGAATATAATCAAAATATTCAAGAGGGAATAGAATTAAAAAAAGAAGCTAAAACTCAGGTAAAAGAATATTATGATTTAAAGAGTAAATATAAAAAAATCCAAAATAAAATTGATGTTTTTCAAAATAGAATAAAAGATAAACAGCAAAAAAAGAACCGCCTGGACTTAATTAAAAGTAATTATGAAAAAATCAATGAGATGATAAATATTAAAGAAGAGTTTAAAAAAGAAAAATATCCGATGAACATATCCAGTCAAAGCAAATTTTATCCCCAAAAAGCTACAGAACTTCATGATGAATATAAAAAAATAAATAATGAAATTAAAGAGCTTAGTGAAGATTTTCAGTATAAGTCAGGTAATAATTTTAATGAAGTAATCCAGATACAATTATTAAATGCAAAAAATAAAATTGATTTATATTATAATGATATATCTGGATTGAGAGAAAGATTTAAAAATATTAATGAAAAAAGAACCGATTTAAATCAAAAATTAGAAAGCCTAAAAAACGAAGCATTTCAGTTAAGTGAAGAGATAGCTGGAAATTTAAAAATTTTAGAAAATTTAGATGCAAATATAGAATATAAAAATTACTTAAGAAAACATTTTTCTAATTTTGAAGAGTTAGAAATTAAAATTAAGGCTAAGAAAGATAAAATAGAACAAATAAATAGAAATATTGAATTAAAAAAAGATCAAATAAATAAATTGAAAAAAGATAGTTCTACAAGCAAAAACCATCAATATATATTATTTTTATCGATCTTGTTTACGATAGTGATATCTTCACTTGTATTTATCGATGTTCGGTTTGCTTGGTTATTTATTTTAGATGCTATATTTATTTATAAAAGCTATATTAACCATCAGAGAAAAGAACAGTTTTTAAAAGAAAAAAATATTTATGAAAATGAATTAGAAAGTTACAAAAGTGAAAAAAAAATATTAAAAGAAGAACTAAAAAATGATCTAAAAAACAAAAATGAAGTGGAGAAAGTATTTGATGAGTTAACAAAACAGTTGAAACTTGAGGGGGATATACAGCCAAGTCTACTCAAAGAATATTATGAAGATTTGTTGGATCTCAAGGCTAAATATATAGAATATAAAGACCACAAGAAAAAATTCATGGTTAAAGAAAATAAATTTGAAACAGAAATAAATAAAATCTATAATTTTTTAAGTAATTTCAAAGCTGTACTTTATCTTAAAAAGATTACTGAGAATAATTTATATGAGTATGTTGAAGATTTAATAAAGTTTATTGAAGATATCTTAGAATATAAGGATTTGGTACAGGATATTAAAAACAAAGCCAATGAGAAAAAAGCATTGAAAGATGAGATAATAAAATTGGATGGTATGGATTATATTGAAAAGAAAGAAAGAGGTCTATATACAATTGTCAAAGATTATAAAGACACTGCTCAAATAGTCAATGAATATAGAAATAAAAAAGAAAAATTAAAAGATATTGAAAGTAATTTGACAAACATCACTGAACAAATGAAAAATGCCTTTGAAATTAATAGTAAACTTAGCGATGAAGAAATAGTTTTAAAATATATAAAAGAATACAATAAATATTTCTCATATGAAAATATTTCAGAAGAATATGAGTCCATAACAAAAGAAATGAGTAAATTAGCTGACGACTTAGAAAAGAAAAAGAATAAAAAAGAAAAAATAAAATTTAAAATGGATGATCTCTCAACAGAAGAAAAGCTTATTAAGGCAGAAAATAAAATTAATAAGGCCAGGCAAAATTTAAAACCACTTGCAGAGAAATATGCAGCAAATAAACTTGCAGCAAACTTACTGAACAAATATTGGGTGGATTTTATTAATAAGAAAAAAGAAAGACTTTTAAATAAAGCAGGTAAAATAATTTCAAAAATTACGTCTGATAAATATAATAAAATAGAACCGCTGGATAATTTTAAGAATATCAATTTCAAAGTACAGGAAAAAAATGGGCGTACAATAAATAATACAGATTATTTAAGTAGGGGGACGAGGGAGCAACTATATATGGCCATTAGAATAAATAGAATTATGGAAATCAAACCTTGTTTACCGGTTATTATTGATGATTCACTAGTTAATTATGATCCAAAGCATCTAAAAAATATATTTGAGATTATAAATAATCTTAAAAATCGCAATCAAATATTCTATTTAACTTGTCATCCTGAACAAATTGAATATCTGAATAAAATTATTGACAATAAGAATTTCTATTATTTAAATAATGGCAAGTTCAAACAAGTTAACAAGTCTAAATTGATTAAAAATCTCATCTGAAAAATTATAATAGAAAGTGAGCTGTTTAAAATGACAACTTGGCTATTAATTATATTAGGTTTGTTATTCTATTTTTTTTATAAAAAAGGTTATATAATTAAAAAATATAAAAAAAGTGAAGACACGAAAAAATATATATTAAAAAAAGCAAAAGAAAAATTAAATAATAAAGAAATCAATGAAAGTGAATATCAGAAGATAAAAGATGAAATTAATAACAGCTAATATTTTTTTAAAAAATAATTATATTGTTTTCAAGGAGGTATTTTTATGAAGTATAACATATTATACATTCATTCACATGATACAGGTCGTTACATAGAACCTTACGGACATCTTATTCCAACTCCTAATTTGAAAAGGTTGGCTAAAGAAGGTGTGATTTTTAGAAAATCATTTAGTACTGCACCCACCTGTTCACCCAGCAGAGCAAGTTTTCTGACCGGTCAGTATCCTCACAATAATGGTCAATATGGCCTTGTTAATAGAGGCTTTGAATTACCTGATACAGATAAACACATAGTCAATTTATTAAAAGAAGAAAAATATCATAATATTCTTATTGGAATGCAGCATATCAGAAAGAATTCTGATAGTATAGGATATAATCAGGTTGTAGATGTTAAAGATAATTATGAAAAAAATGTTACTCCTGCAGCAGTGAATTATATAAAAGATAAAATTAGGGCACCCTTTTTTTTAAGTGTTGGTTATGAAGAGACACATAGGCCCTTTCATTCCATAAATAATGAAGACGATCCCAAATATACCGATACACCAAAACCTATTCCTGATACCAAAGAAACCAGACAGGATATGGCTGCTTTTAAAGCAAGTGCGGGAATTCTTGATCAGGGCATAGGGAGTGTTATAGCAGCTTTAAAGAACCAAGGTTTTTATGAGAAAACAATAATAATTTACACAACAGATCATGGTATAGCCTTTCCCGGTATGAAATGCACTTTAACAGATCATGGAACAGGAGTTGCCTTAATCATCAGGGCTCCCAAATATTTCAAGGGTGGTCAAGTTATTGATGCTTTAGTTTCACATATAGATGTTTATCCTACAATATGTGATTTGATTGAGGTTGATAAACCTATGTGGCTACAGGGTAAATCACTTTTACCTTTGATAGTAGATGGTAAAAAGGAAGTAAATAACGAAATATTTGCTGAAGTAAATTACCATACTTCCTATGAACCAATGCGTTCAGTGAGAACTAAACGATGGAAATATATTAGAAGGTTTCGCAATCGCACAAAACCGTTTTTAAGCAATACAGATGAAAGTCCCAGCAAAGAATTATGGGTAAATAGTGGTTGGCAAAATTCATTTATTTCATCAGAAGAACTTTATGATTTGATATTAGATCCCAATGAAGCAAATAATTTAATTTCAGATCATAGTAAAAAAGACATTTTAAAGGTAATGAGAGATAAACTGGATAACTGGATGAAAAAAACTAATGATCCTCTTTGCAAAGGTCAAGTTCCCAAGCCAGAAAAAGCAGTAGTGAGTGATGATGAAGATCAAAAAGCTGAAGATATTTGGAATTATACAGATCAACCTGAGGAATATCATTAAAATTGGTAGTAGTAAATAAAATATAGAGTTGCTAATTAGAAGGAGTATATGTCTTATGTTAGGGCACACTTTTAACATTATGGCTTTTCCAGCAGGGCCTAAATGCAATTTGAATTGTGAATATTGTTATTATTTAGATAAGATTAAATTATATCCTAATACCAATAACTTTATGATGAGTTATCAAATATTAAAAATGTATATAAAACAGTATGTAGAAGCCTATTCAGGCTCTGATATAAATTTCATATGGCAGGGGGGTGAACCTACTTTACGAGGACTTAAATTTTTTAAAAAAGCAGTTGAACTTGAAAAAAAATATATGCCAAAACATTTATCAATTCATAATAATTTCCAAACAAATGGTATACTTATAGATCAACAGTGGGCTAATTTTTTTTTAAGGGAAGATTTTTTGGTGGGATTAAGTATAGATGGTCCAGATTATATACATGATCAATATCGCAGAGACAAACAAGGCAACCCAACTCATAAGCGAGTGATGAAGAACTTAAAAGTATTAAAGACATATAATATTAAATACAATGTATTATGTGTTGTTAATAATTTAAATGTAAAAAAACCAATTCAAGTTTATAATTTTTTTAAAAAAAATAAAATAAGGTATCTACAATTCATACCGCTTGTAGAGGCAGATCAAAAAGGAAAGATAAGTAAAAGGACTGTTCAACCGGAAAATTATAAAAAATTTCTCATAGAATTATTTAATGAGTGGATTTTAAATGATTATGGCAATATATATATCCAGTTTTTTGAAGAGTGTGTTAAAGCCTGGCTGGGTATCAAAACAAATTTATGTACTGTTTCAGAATACTGTGCTAACAATTTTGCATTGGAGCATAATGGTGATCTATATTCATGTGATCACTATGTTTATCTTAAAAACAAGCTCGGCAATATCCAGGACAAAAAAATAGTTGATTTGATTCACTCATCTAAACAGTTTAAATTTGCTGAATTAAAGATAAGTGAGTTACCAGAAGTCTGTCGTGAATGCAAATATTTTTTTGTCTGCCATGGAGGTTGTCCAAAAAACAGGCTAAAAGAGTATGAATCAAGTGGTAAAAAAATTAATTATTTATGTGAGGCCTATAAGGGGTTTTTTAGTTATGCGTTTCCTTATTTTGAATCTATGGCTGATGGGATTAGACTGTGTAAAAAGCCTACTGAAATACAAAGTGAACTCATAAAAATTTATAAAGACTACGAAGATAAATGTGATTCCAATTGTTATTTTTTTAATTAAACTTTCCAGTGATTTTAATGATTGCTAAAGTTATTTTAATTAGATATAATTTAATAAATTACTGGATTTAAGTTTTTTTATTTGTTAATATATTTAAGTGAGTTAATATTTTTATTAGGGGTTTTTTTATGAATATCATATTAATAGCAGTGGCATTGTCATTAGATGCTTCTGGAGTATCTATGGCGATAGGCTGTGGTACAAAATTAAATTTTAAAAAGATTCTTTCTTTAATATTTTCTTTTGGTTTTTTCCAATTTCTCTTAGCCTTTATGGGTGGTTTATTTGGTAGTTATATTAATAATAAAATTATTATTATTAGTGACCTTGCCGGTGGTTTTATAATTTTAATCATAGGTTTAATCTTTTTTTATGAGGGTTTTAAGAAAAAAGAAGCTTGTGTATATAGAAAACTAACCCTTATATATATTGCTATTTTGGGTATAAGTGTAAGTATCGATGCATTAGGAGTTGGTTTTTCTGTCTTACATAAAGAAGTATTATTTAATATGTTCCAAATGTCAATAATTATAGGTATTATAACAGCTATCTTTACATCTATTTCTCTTTATGTCATTAGTTATTTAAAAAAGATTATATTAGTAGAAAAGTTTGCGGACTTTATTGCTGGATTTATATTGATAATATTTGGAATTAATATGATATTGTAATTAGCATGCAGGATATTTAATTAAATTAAAGAATAAATAAAAGTAAAGAATTAATAATAATTTTTATATAAACAATTTCATTTCTAAAAATTATATGATAGGACAAATGTCCTAAGTGTAAATTTTTTAAAAATAAATTTTGTTACTCTACAACTTAATTTCTTAATTATTATGAGATTAAAATTGCTGGTATAAGTGGCATTGGTTGATATTATCTTTTCAATTAAGATAAGAGTATTTATATGAAATATACAAAAATTACTATGCAAAATTTCATTTTATAAAGGGTAGTTTTGTTTAGCAATACCCTAACTTTTTTTAAGTTAGGTTTTTATATTTTAAAGGGGGCTTATTAATGGGTTTAAAATATGTCAAAAAACGTGATGGTACAACTGTTAAATTTAATACAGATAAAATAAAAAACGCTGTTTTAAAAGCAGCTTCAGCTGTAGATTTAGATGATGAAAATATCGGAGAGATAATAACACAGGAAGTAACATCTTATTTAAAAATATTTTTTGGAGAAAAAGGAATTCCTGAAGTTGAACAAATTCAAGATTTGGTAGAAAAAGTATTAATTGAAAAAGGCTATGCCGAGGTTGCTAAAGCGTATATTTTATATAGAGAACAACATAAAAAAATAAGAGATACAAAGAAATTATTTAATGACGCAATTGATGCCATGAATGATTATTTAGATTTAGAAGATTGGAAAGTTAAAGAAAATAGTAATATGGGATATTCTCTACAGGGTTTAAATAATTTTATATCATCAGAAGTAACCTCTCAATACTGGTTACAGGAGGTTTATCCTCCAGAAGCAGGTGAAAGACATCTTGATGGTGATTTTCACATTCATGATCTTGGTAATCTGAGTGTTTATTGCTGTGGGTGGGATCTTGAAGATTTCTTAAAAACAGGTTTTAGGGGTGTATCCACAAAAATTGAAAGCAAACCTCCAAAACACTTAAAAACTGCTTTAGGACAAATGGTCAACTTCTTTTTTACTCTACAAGGAGAAGCAGCCGGCGCTATGGCTTTTTCAAACTTTGATACTTTGTTAGCCCCCTATATAGCTTATGATGACTTAGAATATAAAGAGGTTAAACAAGCCATGCAGGAATTTTTATTCAATATGAATGTTCCTACAAGGGTAGGCTTTCAAACTCCCTTTACTAATATAACTATGGACTTAACAGTGCCTAATCATTATAAAGATAGCCCTGTTTTTATAGGTGGGGAAATGAAGGATAGAACTTATGGTGAGTTTCAAAAAGAGATGGATTTAATAAATAAGGCCTTTGCTGAAGTAATGATGTCCGGAGATTCAAAAGGAAGAGTATTTTCATTTCCAATACCAACCTATAATATTACTCCCGATTTTGATTGGAACAAGCCTTTATTAAATCCAGTTTGGGAAATGACAGCAAAATATGGAATTCCTTATTTCTGTCTGGATGAAGATACTGAACTAATAACCGATAAGGGAATTAAACAAATAAAAAATTTAAGAATAAATGAAGATAAAGTTTTAGGAGAAAATGGAAAATTTTATTCAGTTAATAACTATATAAAAAATACACATTCTGAATATATAGAAATTACTACAGAAAATGAGAAAATAATAAGATGTTCTAAAAATCATAGGTTTCCTACTCAAAATGGTATAAAAAAAGCTGTTAATTTATCTATAAATGATCAATTAAAAGAATATAATAAAAAAATAATTTTTAAAAATGGATTTGAATTGTCTTATAAAAATCAGTCTTACTTTAATTTATTTAATCAAAAGGGAAAAGAAATAAATATTAAAGATGTAGATAAAAACAGTAAAGACCAATTTTACTGTTTACAACCTAATCCAAAAGATAAAATAGATAAAGATAAACAATCCTTATCAGAATTTGAGAAAGACCATGGAGGCCATAGAAATAATAATTCTTTTAAAGATAAAAAAAGTAAAGATTGTATATATTTATTTATCAAAAAAATAATAGAAAATAATAATTATGTTTCTATAAGTAGTTTAAAAAGAGTAGAAAAAGAAATTAATACGGTTGATATTACTGTTGATAATAAAAGCCATTTATTTTTATTAGCAAATGAAATATTAACTCACAACTCTAATTTTGTTAACTCAGATATGGATCCAGAAGATGCAAGAAGTATGTGCTTATATCCTGATGAGACAATCCTTATAAGATATCAAGGTGAGATAAAAAAATATACAATTGGAAAATTATTTGATCAGTTTAAAGGTGAAAATATTGATGATGAATGGTATCAAATAAATAAAAAGGTAGAAGTGATTTCATTAAATCCGGATACGGGTAAATTAGAATGGGCTGATGTAAATAAGTTTTTAAAAGTTACTGGTGATAAGCTTATCACAATTACTACAAAAGACGGGAAGACTATGAAAATATCAAAAGATCATTTAGTAGCTGTTTATGATAAAAATGGGATAACTACTAAAAAAGCAATGGATATAGATGAAAAAGATCTTTTATTAGTTATGAGAAGTGACAGTGAAATTTTAAATAAAGATTCAGATAAAGAAGATACCAGGGTTATTAAAACACAACATGACTTTAAAACAGGTAATATGCAAAAGCAGGTAGTTAAAGATAAACTATATAATATGTCCCCTCAATTTTTAGTGGAGGAGGATTCTTTAAATGAAAAAGGTAATAAACCAAATCAAGTAAATGAATATAAAACAATTGGCTTATCTACTATAGATAAGTTGGAATTATCAAATCACAAGGTTGATTTTTTAAATAGACCTGATTATGATGTGGTTGAATTAGATGAAATAAATGTAGAAAGTTTAAATCATGAGCAAGAATTTTATGATATTGAGCTTAAAGAAAACCATTACTTTGTACACTCAGATAATAATATCAGCCACAATTGCTGCAGATTAAGGCTAGATAATAGGGAGTTGAGAAAAAGAGGGGGAGGTTTATTTGGTGCAAATCCCATGACAGGCTCAATTGGGGTTGTTACTTTAAATATGCCCCGCATTGGGTACATATCAAAAAACAAAAATGATTATTTAGAGCGCGTTTTTCAATTAATGGATTTAGCTAAAGAAAGTTTGGAAATAAAAAGAACTATTTTAGAAAGCTTAACAGAGCAAGGTCTTTACCCCTACTCAAGATTTTATCTAAGAAATATAAAAAAGAGATTTGATGAGTACTGGAAAAATCACTTTAATACAATTGGAATTAATGGGATGAATGAATCTCTTATCAATTTTATGGGAAAAAATCTCAGTGATAAGGCGGCCAAAGATTTTGCTGTTGAAGTTATGGAGTCTATGAAAACAAGAATGAAAAATTATCAAGAAGAAACCGGTAATTTATATAATCTGGAAGCTACTCCAGCCGAATCAACTTCATATAGATTGGCAAGATTAGATAAAGAAAAATATGGAGTTAATATTAAGGCAGCTAATGAAAAGAGAATTGCTGAAAATGGTGCAGAACCATATTATACCAATTCAACCCATTTACCTGTAGGCTACACCGAAGATATTTTTGATGCACTAGAAATTCAGGATGAACTGCAAACCGAATACACAGGCGGGACAGTTTTCCATGGGTTTTTAGGAGAGAGGTTGAACGGAATAGAGAGCACTAAAAAACTTGTTAAAAGAATTTCCAGCAAATTTAAACTACCTTATTATACTATAACCCCAACCTTTAGTATATGTCCTATACATGGCTATTTACCAGGCGAACATCGCTATTGTCCCAAATGTGAAGCAGAAGAGAGGGCGAGAGAAGTTGAATAATAAAATAAAAATATCCGGTATTCAAAAGACCTCTTTGATTGATTATCCTGATTACATTTCTACTGTTCTTTTTACACAGGGGTGCAATATGAACTGTCCTTACTGTCATAACCCTGAATTGATTGTAAAAGAAAACAACAATGAGTATTTAAAACTACCATATTTTTGGGAATATTTAGAGAAACGAGCTGATCTCATTGATGGGGTTGTAATTACTGGAGGAGAGCCATTAATACACTCCTCATTATATGATTTTATAAAGAATATAAAAGAACATGATTTATTGGTGAAATTAGATACGAATGGGACTAATTATGAACTTTTAAAAAGAATTATTGGTGATGATTTGATTGATTATGTTGCAATGGATATTAAAGGACCAATAGAGGATTATGGGAACTTTTGTGGAATAAAGTTAAATAATGTAACTAAAGAAAGCATAAAAAAAAGCAGGGATTTGATATTAAATACAGATATTGATTATGAGCTGCGCACCACAATTGTTCCAGATATGCATACAAAAGATGTTTTAAGAAAAATAGCAGCTCAAATAATGGGTTGCACAAATTACTATCTTCAGAACTTTCGCTCAGGTAAAGTAAATGATCCTGAGTATACAGAAAAAAGAAGTTTTTCAGAAAGTGAGATTAAAACATTCATCAAAATATTTGAGGATTATAATATAGAAGCAAAGATTAGGGCTTAGAAAATAAGATATGATATTCAGACATAAGGACTATATAATTTAGTAAATATGATACTAAATACTTGCTTGATTTTTATTTTAAATGTTTCAAGAAAACTTCATCTAAATCTTGTTTTTGATTTAGATGGATAGGTTCACAGAAGTTTATTATTACATGAGGAGGAAATAAAATGGCAAAAAAACAGAAATGTGAAATTTATTCAAGAGTAGTTGGTTATCTTTCTCCCATTTCAGAATGGAATGATGGAAAACAGGAAGAATTTAAAGACAGAAAAACATACAGCATTAACGATAAAATTAAGAGTAAATAAAAAAATATAATTTAAAAGAATAAAGGCTTCCTTATAAAGGGAGCCTTTAATAATGTTTACGGGCATATATTAATTATTAAAATGATTAGGGAAGGACAAATGTCCTAATACTAATTTTTAAATTTTGAAAATCATACTGTGGACAACAAAACTGAATGGGCTAAAACTATGATTTGTATAAAAAAACTTTAAATGAGACCAAAATAGATCTAAATACTCTTAATAATCCAGGTATCTATAAGTATGTATAGAGGTCGGTAATATATAGATACAAAAAATAGCTATTGAAAGCCTTCCAATAGCTATTTTAATATTATACATGGAATGTAAAAAATAACTGAGCATTTATATAAGAATTTTCTTTATTAGTTTGTTAAAAATGAAGTACTAGGTATTAAGGCTTACTTTAATTTAATCTTAAAAGAAAGTATTTAGTAAATTTAATTCAGATAATGATCCTGAAGCTTTTAATTTCAAAGGCAGCAATATCTATAGTTAGTTGGTCCTTATCTAAATTATGCTTCTTGATATTATTTTCTAATAGATCGGTTTCAAATATTTTATTAATCTTTCTTTTGAATTTTAAGATAAGTTTTGTTTTTTTAGAGGCAGATTCATGTAGTCTAATAATATAGCCTTGACCAATTTCTGCTTTTTTAAAGCTGTCTAAAAATATATTTTCATTGGGAATTTCTATGATACTATTATATTTATTTGGCTTGCTTGTAACTATATTACAATCGGATGAAGTATAACAGATTGGTGGATTATTCAAAAGTAATGCTTGTTGTTCAATATTTTTTATTTTAATTTTTTTCGGGCTTAATAATAGAGAATAAGTGAAGTTGTGCTTACCAAGATCGGCTTGAGGGTCTGGAAAAATTCCACTTTTTAATAAAGTGATATCCATGATATTTTTTTCAATTCTATGTCCGTATTTACAATTATTTAACAAACTAACACTCATTATATTGTTATTTAAATTAATCCATTTGTGAGCAGGTACTTCTGATTTTGCTTTTTCCCAGGGTGTGTTTTTATAATTTTTTCTTTCTATATGTCCCATAGATAAATCAAAGAAAGCCTGACTGTTTTTTATATTAATAGGAAAGCTGGTTTTTAATAGTTTTTGTTTCTCATGCCAATCAATCTTTGTTTCAAAATCAATTCTTCTTTTTTGAGCATAAAGTTTTATAATTTGTTCTATATGTGAATTATAGAAATCTCTTTTAATATAAAGAGAATGAAAGCAAGGTCCTTTACTTTTTATTTTTATTGATTTTACAGAATCTATTATCTTTTTATTTTTTTCTGATATTGAGATATCCCAAGCATCAAAGTAAGTAGATTTATCATTATATAGATGTAATTGATTGGCCCGCTTATTATTTTTTATATATTCAATTTTTTTTATCTTATCGTATATTGATTTGATTTGACCTTTTTTGTCAAGTTCTATTTTTAAATACTTATTTTGTAAGTTGTATTTATTTGAGCTAATTTGAGATTTGTACTTAAATGAATTGCATTTTGTTAGTTTGAACTTCTCAAAATCAAGTGGACTAATATCATTGGTTTGAAAGTAGATTTTATTTTTTTCCTTTTGTAAAGGTAAATTCTCATTATTTATCTGAACAGCATTAAAATCTTCAAAAAATATTTCTTTATTTATATTTTTTTTATTTATAGATAAAGTCATTATTTTATTAAATGAAAAATGATTAAAAACTAAAATTTCATCATTATCAAGTTCAAAACGGTTTGCAAAGAATTGAAATAAATTATTTTTAATCTGATTTAATTCATTATGTAAACATTGATAGTCTTTTATTGCTTTTTTAACCACTTCTGCTATGCAGGAACCTGTTATAATATCATGGAATTGGTTTTTAAGCAGCAGTTTCCAGAGAGTTTCGAAATCATAATTTTTATGATGGCCTTCAATTTTAGCTAAGGAGAATAAGATTTCTATATTTCTCAATAAGAATTCTGATTTTCTGTTGTACTTTTTTAATTTAGCTTGGCTTGTATAGGTGCCTCTGTGTTTTTCGAGATATAACTCATCTTCCCATTTTGGCATGTCATTTTGACTAAAAATGTTCTTAAGATGAGTATATATATCACCTGTTTTTATATTCGGCAGTGCGGTAATTTTATCAATTGCGGGATAATTGTTTAATTGGAATTCGCTGTTACCTCCCCCTCCATCACCATAACCATAAAGGGCTAATACTTCATCGACATGAAGTTGATTTCTATTAACCCAAGCATTATATATTTTTTTAGGGTCGATATTTCCTCCATATGTATCAGTTAAAAGATAAGATTTAATTTCACTGCCATCAATGCCCTTCCACATAAAGATATTATAAGGAAATTTATTAGTATCATTCCATTGTAATTTAGTTGTAATAAAATAATCTACATTTGACTTTCTCAGAATTTGGGGAAGTATTGCACTAAAGCCAAAACTATCAGGAAGCCATGCTATTTTGGTATCCAACCCAAGGTTATCTTTATAAAATTTTTTTCCATAAAAAATTTGTCTGATCAAAGATTCGCCACTGGGAATATTGAGATCTGATTCAACCCAAAAAGAACCTTCCAATATAAACTTACCCTCATCATATTTGTCTAGGGCATTTTTATATAAAGTCGGATAGTATTTTTTTAGATAGTGGAATAATATTGCCTGATCTTGAATATAATAATAATTTTTATGTGTTTCCATCAAATTCAAGGTCGAGCTTATTGTTCTTTCGAGTTTTCTTAAAGTGTCTTCAATTGTCCATTTAAAAGCAATATCAAGATGTGAATGTCCAAGTAAAAAAACAGTTCCTTGGTCATCAATGTCCATATTTTTTAATTTCTCAATAGTATAATTATATGAATTATTGATAGACATAATAAAACTTTTTTTGTTGGTTGTATAATAATCTATTATATTTAGGCTATTTTCTAAAATATTTTTTAAACGAAATTTGACTTTTTCATTGTCAGTAACTTCAATTGTTTCTTTTATATTTTTGAGGAGAAAGAAATATTTTTCAATCTTTTTATTTTTATTAAATAAAAAGGCCTTGCGAAACAGATGGGGAGGATAGGGGCTGTCAAAAAATCTTTGATGTCTTACAGCTAGGTGAACATCTGGAGCTGCAAGTAATTTAAAATGATAAAATTGATCTTGAACAGCAGGTAAAAGAATGTCTTTTTCATTAACACCTCTATAGATCCTATCATTAATAAATAAGGTGTTTTCTCCATCAATATCAAGGTGTAAATACAAATGATCAGAATTGAGTTTGGCTGGCAATTTTGTTCTATTATGGAAGAAAAAAATCTTACCAGTATTATCCCAAAAACTTTGATTACCAGTAAGAAAAGTTTTTTCTTCACTTATAGATTTATATTTATTTGTATCTTCTTCCTTTTTTACTTCTTCTATGGTCCATTTTTTTAAATGGACAATATTTTGATAGATTTTTTTTCTAATATCCCTGATCTGTAGATCAATTCTATCTGGTAACATATTGAAATACTCCTTTTTTAGCCTTTGACTGATCCTGCCAGAATTCCACGAATAAAGTACCTTTGGAGTGAAAAGAATATAATAAGGGGTACAATAATTGAAATAAATGCCCCGGCAGTCAGTACATGCCAGTTTTGTCCATATGAACCCACCATATTTGCCAGTCTAACAGTTACAGGAGCAACATCCTGTGTTCCTCCCAGGTAAATTAGTGCTACTAATAGATCATTCCAGGTCCATAAGAATTGAAATATGACCAGAGAAGCTAAAGCGGGGACTGAAAGAGGTAATGCCAAACGATAATAGACAGTCCACATCGAAGCACCATCGATATAGGCAGCTTCAAAAAGATCATCTGGGAGGTTAGAAAAGAAGTTGTATAACATAAATACAGCAAAAGGCATTCCATATCCTGTATGTGCGATCCATAAACCAAAAAATGTTCCTGAAATATTAAAGGTATTGAATATTCTTAAAATCGGAATAAAGGTCATCTGTAAAGGGATAACTAATAAACCAACAATAATCCCATAAATAACCATTCTTCCTTTAAATCTTAATTTCGCCAATCCAAAAGCCGCAAATGAAGCGATACCTACTGGAAGTAGAGTACCCATTATGGCAATTATAAAACTATTTCTAAATGCGATATCCATATTATTTACAGAGAGAACTTTGTCATAATTATTAAGTGTAAACTGTGTAATTTTTAAAGGACTATTAAAAATTGTCCACCAGCCACTACTACTTACCTCAGAAGCAGGTCTTACAGATGTTATTAAAAGACCAAGGGTAGGTAGAATCCAGATCAGCATTATTATCAATAATACGGTATTTATTATAACTTTAGCTAATTTATTGTTGTTCATTATTCTTCCCCCCTCATTCTTTTTATATTAATAAATATTACCGGGATAATTAGTAAAAATAAGACAACAGCTATGGCACTGGCCCTGCCGTAATTTCTGAATTGAAACATTTCTTTATACATTCTATTGGCAATAACTTCTGTGCGAAAATTACCGTTAGTCATTACATAGACAATATCAAATATTTTTAATACATTTACGACCATTGTAGTGGCAACAACAGCAATTGTTGATTTCATATATGGAAAAATTACGAATTTAAAGGTCTGCCACTCATTTGCTCCATCAACTTTGGCTGCTTCAATTCGATCTTTTGGTATTCCTTTATAAGAGGCAGATAATATAACCATACAAAACCCTGTCCACATCCAAATACCAACAAAAATTAAAGCAAGATTATTTGTCCAGGGTCCCTGTAGCAGCCACCCTTTTGGTTCGATTCCTAGTGATACTAGAACTTGATTTAATAGGCCGATTTGATTAGAGCCAGGTGGGCGATAAGTATATACAAATTTCCAAACAACACCTGCTCCTACAAATGAAATTGCCATTGGCATGAATATAATGGATTTGGCAATTTTTTCATATTTAACTTTGTCTGAAAGTATTGCAAAAAGAAGGCCTAGTCCAACAGTAAATGAGGTCATAAAAACTAGCCATAGGAGGTTGTTTCTAAATGCGATGAGCATTGTTTGGTTTGTGAAAGCATATATGTAGTTTTTTATACCGACAAAAGCATTAGAATCAGGACCAAAAAAACTAATAACAATAGTGTGTATAGATGGATACAGTAACATTAAACTCACCATAAAAATGGCAGGCCCTACAAAGAGGGCCACCCATTTTTTCTTACTTCTTTCTTCCATATATTTACCTCCCGGTTAACTTTAGTTGGTAGCTTCTCCGGTACTATATGAATCGTCAGCAGTTCTTTCGATTTGTTCTAATACTGAATCTAGATCTTGGCCACTTACATAGTCCAATATACCCTGCCAGAATGAACCAGAGCCGACTGCAGCTGGCATCGAATCTGAAGCATCGAATCTAAATGTCTCCGCATTATTTAAAAATTCAGCCATTTGTTTTGTGATATCATTGGGATACACATTTGGGTTAATCCTATTATGTGTACCTAATTTACCCAGTTCACTCAACCAGATTGATTGTGCTCCAGGAGTAGCAAGATATTTTATAAATTGTCTTGCTTCTTGATTATCATTGATCATACTTAGCATATCAGCTGCTCCAAGTGCAGGAGTACCATATTCTTCATCAATAAGAGGTAGTGGGAAGAAGTTGAAATCTTCACCAGCCTCTAATTCTGGATTATTGTCTTGAATGAAGCTTGTAATAAAGCTGGCTTGACGATGTAATCCTGCTTTTGGTGGAGAATCAAATAGAGGATTAGGTGCATCACCAAAGTTGGTAGATAACACAGCAGTTGCACCGCCCCATACCATATCTGGATCTTTTGCGTATTTGCCAAATATTTCAAAAGCATTTTTAATTTTTTCATCTGTCCAAGGGATATCGTGAGCCACCCATTTATCATATGTTTCAGGTGAGGCAGTTCTCAACATAATATCTTCAATCCAATCCGTTCCTGGCCAGCCACTGGCTGCACCAGATTCTAGACCGATTGACCAGGGTGAAATACCATCTTCCTGCATCTGTTTGGCTAGTTTATCCAATTCATCCCAAGTTTCTGGAATTTCATAACCATTTTCTTCAAATAGATTTGGATTATACCAAACCAGACTTTTAGCATCAGCTGCTATATATATTGCATACATTCCATCTTCATAGGTTGCTAAATCTATCCATTTTTGATCGAAATCTTCTTTGATGTAATTCATATTAAATACATTTTTAAGATCAACTAAGTCCCCATCCTCAGCTAAATCCTTCATCATTCCAGGTCCGGATACAGCTACAATGTCGGGAGGATTGCCTGCTTCTAGTCTTGTTGTAAGGAGGGTAGGAAGATCTCTGGTCCCTTCATACTGAACTTCAATACCTGAAGCAGCTTCGAAAGGTTCTACCATCTTATTGAATGCATCGAGTTCTCCTCCACCCCAAACTCCCATCACAGTAACTTTACCATCTTGAGCAGTAACTTGCAGAGAAAAGAGCAGAAGACTAATCAATAGAAATAATGTTAAACCAGTAGAAATCTTTCCAGTCATAATTTTTAACCCCTTTCCTTTATAATTATATTTATGTATTTCTTTAAAAAAATTAAAACACCTGCAAAAATAAACTTTTATATTTTTTGAAAATTAAGACTAATCAAATAAATTTTCATTTTCTTGCAGGACATTTTATTCTGATGTTGAAATAAAAAAATAATGAAATGGTTTTCAGAAAAGGTTTTCATTTATTAATTTAAATGAAAGGAGAATTTATATGAGTGTTAATATGAAGGATGTAGCAGATTTAGCAGGAGTTTCACTATCTACTGTTTCTAGGGTTATAAATGATAGTAATCTAGTGAGTAATGATACTGCTTATAAAGTAAAAAAGGCAATTAAAGAATTGGATTATCAAATAAATGAATCAGCAAGGGCTTTAAGAACTAATATAACTAATCTTGTTGGAATAATTGGAGCTGGTATGGATAATCCATTTTTAACGAAAACCTTAAAAAGTATGGAAGCAGAAGCTATAAAAGAGAATTATAATATTATATATGGAGATTCTGATGGTGAATTGGAACAGGAATTATATTATATAAATATGTTAAAACAAAAAAAGGTTGATGGTTTGATTATAATAACCGCAAAATTTTCTGAAGAACTAATTGAAATGGTTAGGTCTATTCAAATACCAACTATATTTGCATCTGGTTATATTAAAAATCCAGATTTAGCTGCAGTAACTGTAAATAATGTAAAAGCGGCCGAGGATGTGAGCGATTATTTATTTAATTTTAGTGATCATTTTGGAATTATTCGTGGACCATACAAGGATTCTGTGGCGAGTGAAGAGAGAATGATTGGAGTTAGTAACAAATATAGAGAAAAAAATGTTAAATTAAAGAAAAAATATATTTCAGAAGGTGATTTTTCTTATGAAAGTGGCTACAAGGCTGCTCAAAAACTCTTTAAAAACAATAATGACTTAAAGTCCATTTTTTCCTTTAGTGATCAAATGGCTATCGGAGCAATGAGATATTGTTATGACAACAATATTCAAATACCAGAGGAAGTATCGATTGTCGGATTTGATGATATTGAAGTAGCTAGATTTACGAAACCTTCTTTAAGTACTATATCACAATCAGGGGCTGAATTAGGAGTTAAAAGTATGAAGCTTTTATTAAAGTTAATGAATAATGAAAGTATTACAAACTATAAAGAATTTGTTTCACATAAACTGGTTATTAGAGAGAGTAGTAAATCAATAAATACCATTAAATCTTAAGTATATTGTAAAAAAAAATGACTTTATTCAAAACCTAAAATTTTTAAATACTCAATAAGAAGAGCAGATAATCTTGGTATTTATTTTGAGAAATTAATAGAATCAAATATTGGTAGTGGTTATTAGAAAATGTCTAGAGCTATCTTTTAAAAAAATAAGGAGGTGGTGGAAAAAAGAAACTTTTTTAAAAAATGTAATTAAAATATCTTTAAATAACAAGAAGGAGGCAAAATTAATGAAAAGGAGTTTAACTATTTTATTGGTTGTGGGTCTTTTGTTTACTATGAATTTTAATATTTTTGCTCAAGATGATATTGAATTAACAATTGCAGGTGGAGCAGTTGGAGAGGAATTACAACTTACTCAGAAGGCAGCAAAAATATTTGAAGAGAAATACCCTGGTGTGTCTGTTGAAGTTTTAAGTACACCAGATTTAGCTAATGATCGTCTCGGTCTCTATTTACAGTTTTTAGAAGCAGAAAGTCCCAATGTAGACGTTTATCAAATTGATGTTATCTGGCCGGGAGATTTAGCTCAACATTTCCTTGATTTAAATGAATATGGTGCTGAAGAAGTAGCTGGTGAACACTTCCAGGCTATAATTGAAAATAATACTGTTGATGGTAAATTGGTGGCTATGCCTTGGTTTACAGATGCAGGATTGCTTTATTACAGACAAGATCTCTTGGACAAGTATGATCTTGAATTACCTAAAACCTGGGAAGAACTCGAAAGAGCTGCAAAAACAATTCAAACTGGTGAAAGGGCTGCTGGTAATCAGGATTTCTGGGGATTTGTCTGGCAGGGTAATGCTTATGAAGGACTTACTTGTGATGCATTAGAATGGATTCACTCTAATGGTGGCGGTGCAATTGTAAATAGTGACAAAGAAATTACTATTTATAATGAAAAAGCTGTGGAAGCTGTAGAAATGGCTGGAAACTGGGTAGGCTATATTTCTCCTCCAGGAGTTACTGGTATGGCTGAAGAAGATGCCCGTAAAGCTTGGGAAGCTGGAAATGCTGCATTCATGCGTAATTGGCCGTATGCATATTCATTAGGAAATCAAGAAGGTAAAGTAATTGCTGGTAAATATGATGTTGCTCCTTTACCAGCTGGAGATAGTGGTAGTGGATCAGCAACATTAGGTGGATGGAACTTAGCTGCAAGTAAATATAGTAATAACCCTGAATGGGCTGCAAAACTGGCTTTATTTATGGCTGGTGATGAAGTGCAAAAATTACGTGCAACAGAAGGGTCTTTCAATCCAACTATTAAAAATTTATATAAAGATGAAGATGTACTGGAAGCCAATCCTTTCTTTGGAAAATTATATGATGTTTTTACAAATGCTGTAGCCCGTCCTTCAACCCAAACAGCTCCTCAATATAATCAAACATCAGAATTATTCTTCCAGGCAGTACACAAAGTATTGACTGGTGAAGAAGACGCAGACAGCGCTCTTGCTTATTTAGAATTAGATCTACAGGATCTTTTAGATTATCCTATTGCAGACTAAATAGTTTGATTTAAAATAAAGTACTTATTTGGTTTGTATTGGAGGGCCTTCTTTTATTAGGAGGTCCTCGATTATTAAATAATTGAGGAGGTAAGACAATAATGGCAAGGAACAATTCTAGTGATTTGGCCAAAGAGGAACAAAGATTGGCATATAAATTGCTGATACCAGCTTTTCTCATTTTAATAATAATTGCTATCTATCCCCTTGGTCAGGTTTTTTATTCTAGTTTTACTGATAGAGAATTTGCCAGTTCAAAAAAAACATCTTTTATTGGATTACAAAATTATGATAAATTATTAAGTTTTACTATAAAAAAATTACCTGTTGAAATAGATGAAGAAACCGGGCAAAAGATTATTAACCCTGATACAGGCAAGGTGGAGTATGAAAACCCTATTCGGGTATTGCCTAGGAAACCATATTTATATAGACCTTTACAGGAATTTAATCTATTTGGAAATAGATATGTAATAGGTTCAGCTGATACAGATTTTATTAAATCTCTTTATAATACTTTAGTATTTACAATTGTGTCGGTTTTATTGGAGACTATTTTGGGTTTAGGAATTGCCCTGGTAGTTAATAGTGAGTTTAAAGGAAGAGGAATGATGAGAGCAGTGATGCTTGTTCCTTGGGCTGTAATAACAGTAGTATCAGCTCGAATGTGGGAATGGATGTTTGAACCAAGCAGAATTGGTCTTTTCAATATGTTATTCGAAAAAATAGGCTTAACAGATGGTAATACAGCATTTTTATCTATGTCCGAATATCAACTGCCTTCTCTAATTGCTGTTGATGTTTGGAAGACAACACCTTTTATGGCACTATTGATATTAGCTGGTTTACAATTGATACCAAATGAACTATATGAGGCTGCTGAGGTTGATGGTGCGAATAAGATTAAGCAATTTTTTAATATAACATTACCACTCTTGAAACCGTCATTGGCTGTTGCTTTAATTTTTAGAACATTGGACGCCCTAAGAGTTTTTGATGTTTTTCAGGTTATGTTAGCACAAAAACGTTACTCCATGGCTAGTTATAATTATTTTCAGTTAATTAGTGGGCGTAATATGGGTATGGCATCAGCGATTGGGGTTATTATATTCATATTGATATTTGTTTTTGCCTTACTATATATTAAGGTATTAGGAGTTGAGACCGAATGAATAAATTTAGAGAAAATCCAGTTCAGAGAGCACTGTTTTATATAATTCTTTCGATCATTATAGTTTATTTACTTTTCCCTTTTTATTGGGCTGTTAATTCATCACTCAAATCTGAAAGTCAACTTTCAATGACTCCAGCAACATTTATACCCAAAGACCCTGTAACTAATAATGTAAATATCTATTGGAAAAATTATAAGGGAGTATTTGCAAATGGATCATTTGTTAGAGGCTTATTTAACAGTTTAATTGTCGCAACTAGCACTACTTTACTTGCTTTAACAGCCGGTTCTTTTGCGGCCTTTGCTTTAGGAAAGCTGAGGTTTAAAGGGAAGAAACCTTCTTTGTATATAATATTAGCAATGACTATGTTTCCACAGGTAACAGTTTTATCAGGTCTTTATGCTATAATCAACTTATTAAATCTAGGAGCTTTATTTAGTATGGTTTTGACATATATGTTATTTACTTTACCATTCACAACTTGGGTTTTAACCTCTTTTTTTAGGGAATTACCAATTGAAATAATGCAGTCTGCTCAAGTTGATGGTGCTACACCATTCCAAACCTTCAGAATGATACTTCTGCCTTTAACTGCACCAGCCTTGGTAACAACAGGATTATTATCTTTTATTGCAGCCTGGAACGAATATTTGTTTGCCTTAACATTTACATCTATAGATCCAGATGCAAGAACTGTACCTGTAGCGATCCAATACTTTTCAGGTGAATTTGCTAGACAGGAACCATTTGGAGAAATCATGGCAGCAGCAGTTGTTGTGACAATACCTATTGTAATTTTAGTATTGATCTTTCAAAAAAGAATAGTAGCTGGTCTGACAGCTGGAGCTGTTAAAGGCTAATAATTTATAAATGAAATAGGATAAGGAGGAATCTTTCTAAATGTATCAATTAACTGACAGTATTTATACTACAAATAGTTGGAATATAAAAAATAAAAAAGTGGATAAGGATCAGATAATAAATAATGGCAGTATATTTCTGATCGGAAATGGGTATATGGGGTATAGAGGAACTTTAGCAGAATGGAATTTTGATCAATATGTGGGATGTTTTATTACTGATACTTATGATAAGGCAGATAATAAATGGAAAGAGTTGTGTAATGCTCCTAATCCCTTATATACAAAACTTGAGATTGGGGGAGAATCTTTATCTGTATTTAACAATGAGATAAGAGAACATAATGTGCAGTTAGATCTAAGGCATGGTGTTTTTAAAAGAAGCACTGTCTTAAAAACTAAAGATAATATTGAGGTTCAAATAGAGAGCGAAAGATTTGCCAGCCTAGCTAATCTACACCTTTTGCCTATGAAGTATTCTATATTTGCAGATAAAGCATGTAATGTCAAAATTAAAACAGGTATTGACGGAAGAGTTTGGGATTTACATGGAAAACATCTAGAAAAATATAAGACTTTTGAAGAAGATGGTTTATTATCTGTACAAACCTTTACTAAAGAAAAAGGTATCGAATTAGATGTGGTAACTAAAAGAATATTCCCCGAAGATATTAAATCTAATTATACTTTAAATAAAACGCACAACTCTATTTATGAGGTCTTAGAATTTAATATTAAAAAGGGAGAAAAATTTACATTTTATAATATTGCATCTATATATAGTAGTAATGATGTAGAAAAACCGCTTAAAAATGCAAGAGTGAACTGTGAAGAATCATATGCAACTAGCTATATTAATTTAAAAAAAGAAAACAATAAATTATGGGATGAGCTATGGAAGGATATAGATATAAAAATACAAAATGACCCTATAAATCAGACAGCTTTAAGATTTAACTTGTATCAGAATATTATTGCCACACCTATGCATTCTCAAAAACTTCCTATTGGGGCAAGAGGGTTGTCCTGCCAAGCTTATCAGGGAGCAGCTTTTTGGGATCAAGAGATATTTAATTTGCCAATGTATTTATTTACTAGGCCTGAAATTGCTAAAAATTTATTGATTTATAGATTTAATACTCTTGGAGGGGCAAAAGACAAAGCAATCAAATTGGGTTATGAGGGTGCTTTTTATGCCTGGATAAGTGGGAAAACAGGCCAAGAATTATGCCCCTCTTATTTTTTTAAGGATGTTTTAAGCGGTAGAGAAATACATAATCATTTTAATGATTGGCAGATTCATGTTTCTCCAGATATTGCTTATACTGTTTGGTATTATTATAAAGTGACAGGTGATTTTAAGTTTATAATTGATTATGGGGCTGAGATAATATTTGAAGTAGCCCGATTTCTGTATTCTCATAGTTATTATAAAATGGATAAAGGCAGATTTGAATTTATAAGACTGTTGGGTCCTGATGAATATCATGAAAATATTGACAATAATGCCTATACAAATTATCTTAGTAAAAGTGTTTTAGAAATTGCCATAAAAATTTACTACAAGATGAATAGAGAAAACAAGAAAAAATTAGAAAGAATAATGGATAGGATAGCTTTAAAAGAAAAAGAGATTATAGATTGGGAAAAAATGAAAGAAAATTTGTATTTACCTGAAATTAACAACAAGAATAAACTCATAGAACAATTTGATGGTTATTTTGATTATGAGGACGCAACCCCTCATATCCTTAAAAAAAGATTACTAGACCCAGATGAGTATTGGGGATGGCCGAATGGTGTTGCTGTGGAAACTCAGGTTATAAAACAGGCAGATGTTATACAACTATTCTGTATTAATAATGCTTTTGATAGGTCTGTTATGGAAAAAAATTATGAATATTATGAGGCGAGAACACAACATGGTTCCTCATTAAGTCCTTCTGCCTATGCAATTATCGCAGCAAAAGTAGGATTGAAAGGGGAGGCGTTTGATTTTTTTAAAGACTCTTTATTTATTGACTTAGATAATAAAAATAAATCTATTAGTGGAGGCACATTTATTGGAGGTATTCATACTGCAGCTTGTGGAGCTGCATGGCAGATTGTAGTTAAAGGATTTGCCGGTATGGAGATATTATCTGGTGGTATATTATTTAAACCCCATATTCCTAAAAGATGGGAAAGTTTCACATTTAAAATAAAATATATGGATCAAAAATTTAGAGTGCAGATCAACCATGAAAATATTATAATTAATTCTTTAAAAAATAATGATCATTTTGTATATTTTACAATCAGTGACCAAAGATATAAAGTTAACACTGGCAGTTCAAAAATTATAGATTATAGAAAAGATGAAAGGCAGGTAAAGGAATGGTCGAACGCAGATGGTGGAAAGAAGCAGTAGTATATCAAATTTATCCAAGGAGTTTTAATGACAGTAATAAGGACGGAATTGGAGATATACAAGGGATAATAGAAAAGTTGGATTATATTGAAAAACTGGGTATAGATGTAATCTGGCTTTGCCCTATATATAAATCCCCTAATGCTGATAATGGTTATGATATTAGTGACTATAGAAAAATCATGGATGAATTTGGTGATCTACAAGATTTAGAAAAACTGATTTTTGAAATACACAATAAAAATATGAAAATAATTATGGATTTAGTTGTAAACCATACTTCAGATGAACATGATTGGTTTATTAATTCAAAAGAATCTAAAGGCAATCCCTATAGAGATTATTATATATGGGAAAAAGGGAAAAATGAAAATAAACCACCTTCTAACTGGGAGTCATTTTTTGGAGGTTCCACCTGGACTTATGATAAAAGTACTGATGAATATTATTTGCATCTTTTTACAAAAAAACAACCTGATTTGAATTGGGAAAATTCGGAAATGAGAAACAAAATATATAAAATGATGAGATGGTGGTTAAACAAGGGGATAGATGGTTTTAGGATGGATGTAATTAATATGATTTCTAAAGATAAAGATTTTCCAGATGGTGATAAGGATATTAATGATAATTTTGGCGACGGGACTCCTTATTTTTTAAATGGCCCTCATCTTTATGAATATTTAAAAGAAATGGGTGAAGAAGTCCTATTTGATTATGATATTATGACAGTGGGTGAGACCTATAAATTTGGTTGCGAGAATGCTGTAAAGTTTGCTAAAGTTGATGATCAAGATTTATTAAACATGGTATTCCATTTTGAACTGATGTCTGTTGATAGTCAAAAAGACAACAAGTGGGTAAAAAAAGAAATCAACTTAATGGAAATCAAAGAGATTTATAAAAAGTGGAATAATAAACTATACAATAAAGCCTGGAATTCAATATATTTGGGCAACCATGATCAACCTAGAATCGTATCTCGTTTTGGAGATGATCAAAAATACAGGAAAAAATCAGCTAAAATGCTTGCCACAATGATGATGACAATGCCTGGTACTCCTTTTATTTTTCAAGGAGAGGAAATTGGAATGACAAATGTAGCTTTTCAGGATATTGGTAAATATAGGGATGTTGAAACTATTAACTATTACAGATTACAGACTAAAAAGGGAAGGCCTAAAGATGAAGTCATGAGAGAGATTCATAGGGTGAGTAGGGACAATGCAAGGACACCAATGCAGTGGAATGATCAGCTAAATGCAGGATTTAGTCAGAGTACTCCCTGGATAGATCTAAATCCAAATTATGAAGAGATTAATGTTGAAAAAGCCTTAAAAGAAGATGATTCTATATTTTATTATTATCAAAAATTAATTGAGATCAGAAAAAATAATTTAGCTTTGATCTATGGTAGGTATAAAACTATTTCAGAAATTAACGAAGGTGTTTTTTCCTATAAAAGGGAATATAAAAATAAGCAGAAACTAATAATTATTAATTTTTTCGCTGATACAATAAATTTCAGCTTATCTGATGAGATAAATTTAAATGAATACTCGCTGCTTATTTCTAATTATGGTAATAATTCTTATAGTAACAATTTAATAAAACTCAGGCCATATGAAAGTTTAATATTTACCTTAGGCTAAACTTAAAATAGCCCTATCATTATAAAAACCTTGTTTGTGTTTTTTTTGAAAGATTTCTAGAAGATGGTTAATTGTCATATTTTTTTTGGTTTGTCCTTGAACATCAAAGATAATTTTTCCATGGTTCATCATCAGCAGCCGATTACCGAAGTTAAGGGCGTCTTTCATATTATGAGTTATCATTAAAGTAGTTATTTTATGATTAGAAATAATTTTTTGGGTTAATTCATTTATTTTAATTGCTGTGGCAGGATCGAGGGCTGCGGTATGTTCATCCAATAATAATATTTCAGGTTCAATAATAGTAGCCATCAATAGTGTTAAGGCTTGTCTTTGTCCACCCGATAAAAACTTAACTTTTGTATCTAATCTGTCTTCTAAACCTAAGTTGATTTCAGATAAATGTTCTTTGATTCTTCCTCTTTTTTTCTTATTAACAGCCCATTTCAAAGAAAGATTAGTATCTTTGTTTAGAGCCATAGAAAGGTTTTCTTCTATTGTCATTTCAGGAGAAGTACCCATAAGAGGATCCTGGAAGACTCGACCGATGAAGTTAGCTCTTTTATGTTCAGGCATATCAGTGATATCTTTATCTGATAAAATTATATCGCCATATGTTAAGTCGAAGACACCAGCAATACTATTTAAAAGAGTTGATTTGCCAGCCCCATTTCCTCCTATAATAGTAATAAAATCATTATTTTTGACTTCAAGCTCAATATTTTTTAATGCTTTAGTTGCATTGAATGTGTTAGCATTAAATGTTTTTGTTACGTTAATCAGTTTTAACATTTATTTTTCCTCCCAAATATTTTTTTATTCGAGGTGTTGAAAGAAACAAGATTACAATTAAAGCAGTCAATAATTTTAAATCAGAAGCTGCAAAACCGCTCATCAAAGCAAATGATATACTACCTCTGTATAAAACTGATCCGATTATTATGCCTGGTATTATAAAATAAAAACTATCTCTTCCAATAATAACTTCCCCTATAATAACTGAGGCCAAGCCTGCAATAATAGTTCCAATACCCATACTGATGTCAGCAAACCCCTGATATTGACCGATTAAAGAGCCGGATAGAGCAACAAAACTATTAGCTATTATCAAACCAATCATTTTGATATTTTTGGTATTGATGGCCATGCTTCTTACCATAACTGGATTATCGCCTGTAGCCCTAAGAGCAAAACCCAATTTTGTCTTAAGAAATAAAATTAAAGTTATTAATACAACCAGAACAACCAACAAGATTAAAATTAACTCATTATATGATGAAAGATTATAAGGAATATAAAAAAGGTCAAAAATGGTCTCATTGGAAATAAGCGGTATATTGGGTCTTCCCATGATTCTTAGATTAATTGAATAAAGGGAGGTCATGGTCAAAATGCCTGATAAAAGGGGGGCAATATTTAACTTTGTATTTAAAAAACCAGTAATTGTACCTGCAATACCGCCCGCAAATGTTGCAACAATTAATGTTAAAAAAGGATTATAACCTATTATGATCATTTTTGCTGAGACAGCAGCACCTAAGGTGATGCTGCCATCTACAGTTAAATCTGCAAAATCAAGTATTCTAAAGGTTATATAAACCCCGATTGCCATAATACCGTATATCAATCCCTGTTCTAAAGAAGTTACTAAAAAGCCCAAGTACATAATAATAAGACCTCCATTACTTCGACAAAATTATTCTATTAAAAGATCTACTTCATCCTTTAAATCCTCAGGTATTTCTAAGTTGAAATCCTCAAGAGATTGTTTATTAACTATAAATTGTAAGTTCTGTGAACCTACTATAGGTATTGATGCGGCATCTTCACCATTTAATACTCTAGCAGCTATATGGCCTGTTTCTTTGCCCAAATTAAAGTAATCCAAACCTCTCGTTGCAATTGCACCATTTTCTATTTCACCTTTTTCAGCTCCGAATACAGGTATATTATTTTCAAGAGCGATTTTCATAATAGATGGAACTGCGGAGGCGATGGTGTTATCTGTTGGTAAGTAAATAGCATCAACCTTACCCATTAGAGAAGAGGCAGCAAGTGATACTTCACTGGTATTTGTAGCAGTACCTTCAATTATATTAAAGCCCATCTCAGATGCAACTTCTTTCGCTAAATCTACCTGAACAACAGAATTAACCTCCCCATTATTATATAAAATACCGATGTTTTTAACATCAGGAATAAATTCTTTAATTAGTGCTAATTGTTTATCAACAGGGTTTAGATCAGTGGTGCCGGAAATCGCTTTTGTTTTATCGACAAGATCTTCTACTAGGCCGGCAGCAACAGGATCTGTAACAGCTGTAATGATAAGTGGTGTATTTGTTAGTACACCAGCAGCTGATTGTGCATTTGGGGTTGCTATAGCTAAAACTAAATCCAGATTTTGATTCTCAAATTTTTGAGCAATTGTCTGTGTTGTTGCCATGTCAGCCTGAGCATTTTCGAGATTAATTTCTAAATTTTCACCTACAACAAAACCAGATTCTTTAAGTCCCTCTATAAATCCTTCCCGGGCTGAGTCTAAAGCTGGATGTTCCACAAATTGTGATATACCAACTTGAAAAACTTTCTCTTGAGCCTGTACTGAAAAATTGAAGCTTAATGAAAAGAGTAAAGCTAATGAAATAAAAATTGTACCTAAGATTAGAGATTTCTTACCATTAATAACCATTTTACATCTCTCCTTATTTTTGGATTATTGATATGGAAGGAAAATAGAAAAACACTCCGGCAAGGAGTGTTAATAGACATAGAAATATCATAAACAGTCTTATAAATTATCCCCTACCATATTACCATATTACCATTTTTTTATTTTAATCATTATACACATAATAATAATAATTGTCAAGAAATTGTGAGAAATATTGTTTTAATTATTAATTTAATTTATAGTGCGATGACTTAATCCAACTGCGACTTCATTTAAATTTAGCATGCCTACACCAAAAAAGATTGCGACAACTAAATGATCTCCTTTACGAGCTATGCCAATTTTACCACCAATATTTAATCCGACAGCACTACTCATGATTTGTTTTAAGGCTTCATGAGTAGCACCTGCAACAGCACCTTGATTAGTATGGGTTTCATTAATTAGGTTTTCCCTTCTGGCAGCTATAACAGCATTTTCTATAATCTTTTTTACGGATTTATTATACTCACCACCAAAATCAACAGCTGCAGTTTTAATACTCTTTTCTTTTAGATATTCTTCTTTTAGTTTGTTTTCTTTTTTGCGGTCTGAAATTGCAAGCCTCAGTGCAGCTTTAGCAACGACAAGGCTCTTTTCCATTATTTAAGCCTCCTAATTGTAATTTACTATAATTATATTTTATTTATATATGTATGTCAATTATAGGGGGGTAAATAATTCTTGAAATTAATATCTTTATCTGATATATTCAAGCTAAGAATTAGATAACAAAATATTTTTTTATCGATAAATTTGTTTAAAAATATAATATTGGAAATATATTATAAGCAATATTAAAATTAGGAAGTAACGAATTATTAGTCTTAGGCAAAAAATAATTATAAAAAAAGAAAGGGTGAAAAAGATGTCCAATAACAAAGAGTTGGAGGTTATTAAAGAAGCTATATTAAATGAAAATGAAGGTTATCAGGTATATTCTATAGCTGCACAAAAGATGGATAGAGAGGAAATGAAGAAGTCTTTTAAAAAATTAGCTGCGGAGGAATTGAAACATATTGAATGGTTAAAAGATTTATATAAAAGTTTCGAAGAAGAGGGAGAATTGAAATTTTCTGTTGATGAAATAACTCTACCTGCCAAACCTAAGATTTTTAAATGGGAAAAGATTGATGAAGAGAATTTATCTTTTGCTCTGTCGGTATTTGGTATTGGAGTTAAAATGGAAAAAGAATCAATTGAATATTATAAAAATGCTGCTAGCAGTACAAACTCAGAAGTGGCTAAAAAACTTTATAAAAAAATTATTAACTGGGAATATCAACATTTAAATTTTTTCCAAGAACAATATGATATGATAAGAGAAGACTGGTGGGCAGAACAAAACTTTCAACCTTTTTAATTGTTTCGACCCCGCTTTTAAAGTGGGTTTTTTATGCCGAGATTTTTTTAAAAACAAAACTAAATAGATTATTTATCTAAAAATTGTCATAGAAAACGCCCTATTAAGTCTTGTTTTTGATTTGGTGGGAGATGAATGCGACAGGCCTTAACCTATAAAAAACAATATCCTTTGTAGTAGTTGTATAAAACTACGTCTTCAACGTTAGAATTAATGGTTTTTACATTGGGTGTCAGTCTTACCTAAGAACCTTTGTTAAATGCACCTTTAAGACGATCAATCTTTTTAGCGCTGTAAATAACAGAACCATTTGGTTAATAGAAATTACGCTTTGTACGGGTACTGCCTCTGTCCTTTTAAATTTTGTGTCTTTGATAAATTCGAAGGCTCTCAGTATTTTCATTCCAACGATTATCTCTTCTTGGCAAACTTAAATCCTGCGAAATTCAAAGCCACCTCTTGCAATTACAAAAGTATTATTGCTTTAGGATTTCTCTATACCACATTCAATTCGCTTATTTTTAGTGCAATAATCGTATGTGTGATTAATCTCTACCTCAGGAAACTTCTCTTTAAGCTTTTTATCCATTCGCCATCTTACCATACTCATAAAAGTTTCAGCTCTAAAACTATTAAGCTTAGATTCCCAACCAAATAAGAAATCGCCCTGTTTGTGATTAGCAGGGGTATGGCACTTAGTAAACAACTAGCCAATCACTTCTATCTCCTTGCCAAAAACCTAAAGGGTGAATTTCTAGTGGGACCGTCTGAACCTTTTTTTCTTTAACCTTATGATCAACCTTCATTTAGGTTTAGAATCTTTACGATTGTCAAAATATTTTTTCGCAGTAGCGCAATCTATTTCGATTTTGTCTGCGATATTTACGCCTTTTTATTAAAGGCTGTTTTATCCCTTTCAGAAGTTCAATTCCAAGACTATAAACTGCAGCTTTTGCAGTTACAGCAAATACTTTAACATTTTTGTAGCCTGTATTATTACCAAAAGTTACTTTTTGTATATGATGACTAGTTGCAAAGGTAAGTTGTATTGTAAAAGGTCGAGTTTGTATAGGTACAGCTTTACCATCATCTAAGAAATGTTTTGCCATACCAAACTTTTGCGTTGGCATTAACAAAGTACCGTCTCTTGCTATAACATATACATATCGAGGTTTTTCCCTAAGTGACCCTCCCCCTATTTGTCGGACACTAAGTTAAGGTGTATAATTAAACTCAGGAGGTGCTCAAATGGGCAAAAGAAGGTACTACAGTGAAGAATTCAAACGTGATGCAGTAGAACTGTGTTTGAAT
>Ga0209947_1000030_pt1 | contig 60077 bp, 49 predicted proteins | sample SalPonR2_B_D2_MG_FD_185706 | JGI IMG/M metagenome (GOLD analysis project Ga0209947, IMG submission 185706) | Salt pond soil microbial communities from South San Francisco under conditions of wetland restoration - Salt Pond MetaG R2_B_D2_MG... ...
TAGACGATGACGGCGATGGGTATACGGAGAATGAGGGCGACTGCGATGACACCGACGCGACAATATTCCCCGGCGCTACAGAGATTTGCGGCGACGGCATTGACCAGGACTGCGATGGCAGCGATCTGCTTTGCGGAGACGGCGGAAGTGATGTGACGCTTTCCTGGACCAAACCGGATGACAGCAGAGTCACAGGTTACAACATCTATTACGGAGAATCAGGCACTGATTTTAAAACAACATCAGATGTAACCATCAACTCAGCGGATACGACCAGCTGCACCATTTCCGGCCTGGAAGAAGGGAAAATATATGATTTCGCCGCCACAAGTTTTGACGCGGATGGCAATGAAAGCGACTTTTCCGAAACATTGACCTATGAAATATATGTTTCCGAGACGACATCTTCAACCGATGATACTGACGATGACGGCGACGGATACACGGAGAACGAGGGCGATTGCAATGACAGTGATGCCTCGATCTATCCCGGCGCTACAGAAATCTGCGGCGACGGCATCGATCAGGACTGTGATGGCAGTGACTTGACCTGCCCCGAAAACATCGATGATGACGGTGATGGGTATACCGAAAACGATGGCGACTGCAATGACAGCGACGCCTCGATTTATCCGGGAGCCACTGAAATTTGCGGTGACGGCATTGACCAGGACTGCGATGGCAACGATCTCACCTGCCCGGAGAATATTGACGATGACGGCGATGGGTACACGGAGAACGAGGGCGATTGCAATGACAGTGATGCCTCGATTTATCCGGGAGCCACTGAAATTTGCGGTGACGGGATCGATCAGGACTGTGATGGCAGTGACTTGACCTGCCCCGAAAACATCGATGATGACGGCGATGGGTACACCGAAAATGACGGTGACTGCAATGACAACGACGCCTCAATCCACCCCGGCGCCACCGAGATCTGCGGGGACGGTATTGACCAGGACTGCGACGGCAGTGATCTCACCTGCCCGGAGAATATTGACGATGACGGCGACGGCTACACGGAGAACGAGGGCGATTGCAATGACAGTGATGCCTCGATTTATCCCGGCGCTACAGAAATCTGCGGCGACGGCATCGATCAGGACTGTGATGGCAGTGACTTGACCTGCCCCGAAAACATCGATGATGACGGTGATGGATACACGGAGAATGAAGGCGACTGCGATGACACCGACGCGACAATATTCCCCGGTGCTACAGAGATTTGCGGCGACGGCATCGATCAGGACTGTGATGGCAGTGACTTGACCTGCCCCGAAAACATCGATGATGACGGCGATGGGTATACGGAGAATGAGGGCGACTGCGATGACACCGACGCGACAATATTCCCCGGCGCTACAGAGATTTGCGGCGACGGCATCGACCAGGACTGCGACGGCAGCGATTTAGACTGCGTCCAGGAGGATACGGCATTTACCATGGAAACGGGAGAGATTTCAATCAACCATGAATGGACATTCGTTTCTTTTAGTAAAACATTTGTCGATCCGGTGGTCGTCGCCAAGCCGTTAAGCTTAAACGGCGGCCAGCCTGCTGTCGTCCGCATCAACAATGTGACCCAGGAAGGCTTTGAGATTAGAATCCAGGAGTGGGAGTATCTCGACGGGGCACACGCCACGGAAAGCGTCGGCTACACGGTGGTGGAAGCCGGCAGGCATGAGCTGCCAAACGGAATCCACGTGGAAGCCGGCACTTTTGAAACAAATGGCACGCAAACCGTAAATTTTGACGGCGCATTCAATCAAATTCCCGTCGTGGTTTGCGGCGTGACGACTGAAAACGATCTGTATGCAGTGACCGGCAGAATATACAACATTTCCCTCAATGGATTTGATTTCGACCTTCAGGAACAGGAGCTTCATCAAAACGGACACAGCGCCGTTGAAAACATATCCTATATTGCCTGGGAACCCTCGTCAGGCACAGTGGATGGAATGGATTATATCGTGGACAGGACGCTTGATGATGTGACGCATGATTTCTATACCATCAACTTCTATCCAACATTTGCGAACGATCCTGTCTTTGTGGCAGATATGCAGACCAAAGACGGCGGGGATACGGCCAACGTCAGATGGCAAAGCAAAAATGCCGGCAGCGTCGAGGTTCAGATAGACGAGGAGGAGTCCAGCAACCCGGAAGTCAATCACACCACAGAGATGATCGGCTATATGGGCTTTTCGCCCGACATCGCAGAGGATACCTCGGAGTTTGTCATAGAAACCGGTGAGGTTGATATCAACCATGAATGGACATCTGTTTCTCTTAACAAAACATTTGTCGATCCGGTGGTCGTGGCCAAGCCGTTAAGCTTAAACGGCGAACACCCGGCTGTCGTTCGCATAAACAACGTAACCCAGCAAGGCTTTGATATCCGCATCCAGGAATGGGATTATCTTGATGGATCCCATGCTACGGAAAGTGTCAGCTACATTGTAATGGAAACCGGCAGGCACGAACTGCCCAACGGGATCAATGTGGAAGCCGGCACCTTTGAAACAAGCAGTTCAAAGGCTGTGAGCTTTAATGGCGCTTTCAATCAAACGCCGGTTGTGGCATGCGGCGTAATAAGCGAAAATGAAGTGGACGCGGTAACAGGCAGGATATATAATATATCAGATAGTGGTTTTGATATTGAACTGCAGGAACAGGAAAATTCTAAAAAAGGCCATAATGCTGTTGAAACTGTCTCCTATATCGCTTGGGAGCCATCCTCCGGCACGGTTGACGGAATGAATTATATCGTAGACAGGACGCTTAACTCTGTGACCCACGATTTATATACGCTCAACTTCTATCCAGAATTCTCAAGCGCTCCCGTTTTTATCGCGGATATGCAGACTAAAGACGGCGGTGACACGGCCAATGTCCGCTGGCAGAATAAAAGTGGCTACGGAGTGGATGTGCTGATTGACGAGGAACAGTCAAGTAATCCGGAAGTGAATCATACGACTGAGGTGGTGGGGTATATGGCATTTAATTGGGAACAATAATTAGAATAACATACAGACATACTAAACTAAATAAGTTTAAATATTCAAGTAAAAACAGATACTTTACAAAAAAGAGGGGGCATCAAAATGAATCATAAAATCTTAATTTCAGCTATTACTTTTGTAACAGCGATCAGTTTAGGCAGCTATAGCTGGGCAGCATCACCAACTGTTAATTCAATCAGCGGCTCAGTCATCCATAGCCAATCCATCTCTATCGAAGGCGAAAATTTTGGGCCTAAAAAACAAGCTGGGCCCGAGATCTGGGATACGGTAGATAATGTGTCGGCCTATGATGTTTTATCAGATGGCGACAAAATACCCCCGGATAATGCAGGACCTTGGAATGCTGCCAAAGATTCAATCAAATTCACAACTGCGCGGCCACAACGCCATCAATTCAGCCAGGCACAATATTATGGAGAGCAGAGCGGCTCTGTATCGCAATATGAAGTCGTGAATGGGCGCAATCTTTTTATTTCATGGTGGTGGCGCCCTAATATTGACTTCCAGCCCGGTGACGGAGCAAATAAGATGATCAGGACAGGGGAAGAATTTTTCAATCCCTCTCTACGCTTGTCGTGGCGCAAAAACCAATCAAATATTTATGATGATAACGCCGGTTATTTAAGCAACATATGGCACTCATGGGGAGGAGATATTGGGCAATGGAACAGACACACAGTTTATTTTGACAATGAAAATCGCAAGGCATATTTCTATACCAATAACACACTGGTAGCAGAGCATGATTATAGCGACGATAGCGTATCTGCCGATATAGACGCCGTAAATTTGGTGGGCCTGGATCCAAACCGCAGTATTTCAGGGCTCGAATTCGACATGGATGATATCTATGTGGACAGCACTCAATCACGCGTTGAGATCTGTAATTCTTCCAATTACTCGAACGCGACACATTGTGAAATTCAAATTCCGGAGACATGGACCGATTCATCTGTTCAAATCAATGTAAACCAAGGTTCGTTCGATAACGGGAGTGAAGCCTACCTTTTCGTGGTTGATAGCAATGGCAATGTCTCATCCGGATACCCTGTGAAATTCGGGAGTGAAAGTGCAAGCACTGAATTACCAGCACCAACAAACATAAAGGTAGAAGCAAATTAATACCATTATGAGCATTGAATCATGAATCTCTGCCATGGAATTATGCCTAAAAAGATTTCCCACCAGCGCCCATCTATCTGGTGGGATTTTTTATTTGATCCATGCAGAACAGTTTTTTAAATTATGCTAAACTTTCGACCACTTTGAACAGCTTCTTCTCTTCATGCACCCAATTAAAGCTTTGAAAAATTGCTTCCCTGCCATTATGGCCATATAGATTTCTTAACGAAGGATCTATCAATTCATTTAGGCCAGATGCGATGCCTTGAGGGTTTTGAGGGCAAACAATGCCGCACTGATAATTTGTGACAATTCTGGCAACCGGCTTAACTTTAGTTACTATTACAGGAAGGCCGTTTAACATATAATCAAAAATCTTATTGGGAATTGTGTGATTCCAGTGTCCACAAACCCTGTAAGTCAAGGCTCCGACGTTAGCCTTCCTTAGCAGGTGGTCGACATCATTTTGTGCCAACCATCCATGTATCTTAACATTTTCTTGGATATCCAATATGTTCACTAATCGTTTCAAATTGAAATATTCCGGCCCTTTTCCGATGATGTCCACCGTAATTGAATTGGTATCATTTTTATCTAAAAAATTTTTAACTGAATGAACGAGGAGGTCAAGCCCTCGTAAAGCCGTTAAGAACCCAACATAAATGATTCTTAAATCCCCGCCGGTATGATTAAAATTGCCAGCACAGCGTTTCCGGAGAGAGGGTGTATTACTTACGATTGTTACTTTGTTATCCGGAATCCCCTTTCTTAATAAACGGTCTCTCGATTCTTCAATCATCACGAAAATATGATCAACAAGAACAACTGAAATTTTTTCGTAAATCAAAGCATAGAATGGACTCTTGATCAACTTTTCCATTTTGGAAAGATTTGAAAATTTTCTGGCAGATTCGTACATCTCAGGATAACACTCCGCCATATCAAATACCACTTTAACTTTATGCAACCATCCGCAAAGCAGGCAAGGAGCTACTAAAGGCAGGTCCCTAACAATAATAACGTTGTTCTGCAACTTGTTCATCGCCTTTAATATACCAATTGCCCAGAGTGGGTTTAACCACAGGGGAAAATTTACCAGCTTTCTTATAAACGAAGGATATTTCGTAGTCCGCGGAAGCCGTCGGATACAAATATTATCTTGATATTCAAAAACAGGCTTTTGATCTAGATTTCTACAAAAAATCAAGACTTCATGTCCGCGACTCACAAGACTTTTTGCTAACTTCTCAACCCGTACATCCCATGGATAATCCTCTTTATAAACAATAAGAACCCTCAAGCGACCACCCTTTTATCAGTTGTATTGAAAAGGACTTTTAACCCATATTGCCAAGATATAGTAAAAATTTGAAGGTGTCACAAGTTGCCAGGAAACATGAAAGAGCCTGATTTCCCTTTTCTAAATTTTAGAAACCACGAATCTTCTTTTATTTGAAGCCTCATAAGGGATATCATCAACTAAGGACATTGAGATTTCTAAGTTAGGATCCCCTTTTTCCAATATTTCCTTTTTAATCATTTCCCAATGCTTTGGAGTGAAGTCCGCCTTGGGAACTATCTCCACATGTATCCGATCCACTTCTTCCTGCGTGACCTTGAATGTTTCGATTGAAGTATAATACTCGAAAATTCCAGTAAAAAAATGAACGATCAAACGATTGCCTCGAGGTGTAACAATAATGTCGGTATCCCTGCCCTCAATTGCCTCAAGTGTTTCCAGGCTTCGCCCACAGCTACACCGGCCATTACTGCTTTTTTTCGCTATATCACCCACATAATATCTGATTAAAGGCATCGGCCCGGGGCTTAGACGTGTCAAAAGAACGGAACCAGTAGCCCCTGGCGCCACTGACAAGCCATTCTCATCTACAATTTCTACAATTACATGGGGCATAAAGACATGGTAAGAACCCATCTGGCACTGGGCCGCAACCTGTATGCCCTCTCCACAGCCATACGTATCTGTTATTTTGCATCCAAAGGCCTGCTCAATCGTTCGTCGATAATGTTCATAAAGGTTGTCCCCCCAACAAACAATCCCTTTAAGCTTTCTGTTAAATCCAACTTCCTGTGCGCGCTTTGCCAGAAAATAAATACTCCCGGGATAGCCCATAACAAAGCACAACTTTTTTTTGTCTATGACATTTAGGTATTGATCAAGCTTTATATCCGAAAGATCAAAGGCAGACACGTACTTTACGCTCAACAAAAGATCCTTCAAACGTTTCGTTTGGCCCCGCTGCAAGGACATACCAGTTTGAAGCATAGATTCCCCAAAGCTCCATCCTGAAAATTTGGCACGCAACAACATAAGCGCCCTAGCTTCACTCAGTGTCGGCACATCAAGCCTTGCAACGAATGGAATGCCTGTAGAACCGCTCGTATGGAATTCCTGAAAGGGATATTGTGTTTTCCTGACACATTTATCCGGGTAAGCCTGCCTTAAATCTTTCTTCCGAACAGGAGGTATCTGAGACAAATCGGATCTGTTCTTAATACTCTCCACATTTACGCCATAACGTTTGAAATATTCCTGATAAAAGGGAACCTCTTCGCTCGAAATTCTGAGCAGATTTTTTAGTGATTTCATCTGGTAAGCATAAAGATCTTCAGGCGACCACCACTGGGATTCATCAAAAAAATGATAATACTCCATTACATTTTGCCCGGAAATAAAATCCGCTAATGGCAGAACAGCCCTCTCAAGAAGCATAGATTTAAAAAGCGAAAATGAAAACATAAGGGTTTACTTTCCGAAAATTTTACAACGAGCCCGAAGTGCATCCGAAAGAATCTTCATTAACACCTTCATATTATACCTATAAAAATTCCTTAAAAGGAACAGGAAAGTATGCACTTGATGCTTGCGAAGTTCCTCTTTTGCGAGCACCGAATAAGCTTTAGTTTCAAGATCTGATTCTAAGCGTTTATGCTTTATTTTGTGTCTGTTTTTAAACTCCTGATGCTCGAAACCCTCGAGATAGCTAGGAAAAAAATCATTTAAAATAATAGCTGGATAGAACCTAATATCACCAACCTTGGTAGCATCTGCTGTTAAAGCTAAACACCCTGTATCCTTGGTCCATCTACCCCATGTCATGTCTCCAATAAAATTGCCGAGACTGTATGCGATAATGCCATTCTTATATTTTTCTATATCTCTTAGTACATGGGGATGATGCCCAACCACTATGTCCGCCCCGGAATCAATCAACATTCGGCCGATTTTTTTTTCTCTTGCACTTTCAATAGGAATAAATTCTTCCCCCCAGTGGATGGAAACACAAACCAAATCAACTTTTTCAGAAACTTGTTGTATCCTGTCACAAAAGTGTTTCGCCTCAAAGACATTGTACGGCGTTTCTTTCGACGGGGTTACTTCAGGATGCGCCGAACATCCTATAAAAGCCACAATGACATCTTTGACCTGGATAAAATTGACCGGATTAAAATCTGCCTCAATCCCTGCTACTTTCATGTTAAAATTCTGGAGTGTGCCGACTGTCTCGTCAAATACATCGATCCCATAATCCATGGCATGATTATTGGCAACATTAAGTACTGTAAAACCTGCGCTTTTAAGAAATGAGACATATTTAGGGGTAGATAAACAACATGAGCCATAGGTGAATAATTTATTGTTAGAAGTCATCGGAAATTCAAGATTTCCGATAACAATATCAAATTTCTCCGCCTCTGGAAGCACCCGTTGTAGCAAAGCATCAGGGATCCCATCTTTATAAGTGGAGTAAAAGCCAAAGCCAACTCTCTTTGGGTGGTCGCCCAATGAGATGTCACCTACAAAGCCGATTCGTAAATTGGGTTTGTTATTTTCCATGTGCGCCCTGAGAAGTTGTATTTTTCAAAATCAACCCATTTTTAAAGGTCAGCGCGGTAGGCTTGACAAAGGAAAATCGGAAAGATTTAACCAAACGAACCAATTCATCCTTCTGCAACCCTATTCCGACGTAATCTAAAACTCTTCTATCAAGAACAGGGAATCATTCAATGAAATTGATCAAGCCAACTCTGAATGTGCTCCTCTGGCAGAAAGATTTCTGTCGCCCTCTTCTCGCGAACAAACCCCCTCAACCGTTCCAGGGATGAATATCTGTCAATTACAGGGAGATTAAAGTTCTTTCCTTTTTCTAAAGCTCTATGATCAACCCCAATTATGGAAGCTCTCCTTTTATATTGAAGCGCTCGGATTCCTGCATGAAGCCTTGTCCCAACATAATCTACAGATATAGAAGGATCGGCGAGCAACTCATTATACGGTTTTACATTGGCATCGAGTACATGGATACCAGTCAAATCAGTCAAGGAACAAAAGTATTGATAATCCCTCCTTCCCTGGCACCACAAATAAATTTTCTTATACTCTTCCCTCAGCATATTGATCAACTGACGATCATCTTCCCTGCTCTGACTGTAATCTGTCAAAACAAGAACAACGTTTTCACCTTTTTCCGCAGGGATCTGGGAACAGTGAGCAGCGTCCAAATGCCACATGGTGGGACAGGCGGTGTTTACCACATTATGGATCCCGATCTCTTTAAGTTTCTCCTCGGCATAAGAATCCCTGACCGAGTGGATATGGTCCCTGGATAAAAGCTTCTTCAACAACCATTTGGTGTAAATATCCGTTTTCCTGCTTTTCTTGCTTCTCCACCCAACGCCTAAAAGAACAACAGGTTTTAAAAAAAGAACATCTTTAATTCCCACATGCCACTGCTTTATCAGGCTCATATGAGAATGGAGCAAATTGGTGCCACACGCAATATTATACGCCACAGATTTCTGCAATCTATAGCTTTTTATTCCCAACTTCTCATGTGAAGTAAAAAATATCTTATGGGCTGAAGGAAAATTGTCATCAAGAATTCTACGACATGCGTCCATAATTAAGAAATCGCCATAGTTTTCAGAGGCGATACTGGTGTCAAGCACCCCTATGGCCTGGCTGCTGTATTGGGGATTATCCACTTTCTACTCCTGACGGAAGTCTTGAAAGTCAAATATTATCTTTGCAGAGCTCATTTTACCTGCTTTGCAGATAAGTCCTTGTACAAGGCTTCCCATTTTTCCATCACTTCACTGACAGAGGGTTGATTCTTGATCCATTTTACGCCATTGGTAGACAATTGCGCCCATAACGATTTATTGTATAATAATTGGTTCAGTGCACTTTTCATCCCTTCGATATCGCCCGCCTTCACAAGGAGACCGGCCTGGCTCTCGTCTGCAATGTCAGGAATGCCCCCTATTGTGGTGGCAATGAAGGGCGTTCCGCAGGCTGCGGCCTCCAAGAGAATGGTGGGGTAGGCCTCGGCATAGGATGGTAAAATCAAAATCTTGCTATCCGAGAGGACCTCTTTTACCCCGGTTCCGGTAAGCCACGGCCAGAAATGAAAATGATCAACAGGGGTGGATGGAGAAAAATCCGAAAACACATTGCACTTTATCCCCTCCGGATTATATTGCCCTGAAAAAAGTGTAAGAAGGTCCTTCACCCCCTTTTCCGAAGACCACCTGCCCAAAAAGACCACGTCTCTTGCCCGATCCACCAATGAGGGACTTCGGAGGTTAAGCCAGTCAGCCTCCAATACGTTGGGGATTATATAGTTGTTTGTCTCCTGCCCATAAAGCCGGTTAAACTCATCCCTTAATCTTTTGCTAATGAAAACGAAAGCATCCACATGCTGCCACGTGCGGCGAACCAACGCCTTCTTTAACCCCGGCTCGAAAGTATAGATTACATCAAGGCTTTTATGAAAGTGCAAGCAAACCCAGCATTTCCTTAACTTGCCGCATAGAATGAAGGGTATTGTCCGAAGCAAATCCCCATTGGAGCCAACAATGACATGGAGCACCCTTGGCGGATGCACGAGAAGAATCGCGCAAAAACGAACAAAACTTACGGCAGTTAGCAAAACCGATTTAATTTTAGGGTGATAGCAATGCACAACCGGATGAGGCCTGAGATATGGCAAATGATTACATACCGTACGGGTCACCTTACTGACACCTCCACCCAATTTAAAGCTGTATCCTAAAAGCAAGACTTCGTTTTTATTCAACATTTCAAACTAACTCTGCTGCCGGCAGGATACGGTTAACTGACAGTCGCGACTTTGCTATAGACCTCAAAATCCTTTGCATACCTTTTCTCAATGAGTTTCCTGATGCGAGGGGTAAGGAATGATTGATACGATGGAATTTTGCCCCAATCGGCAATCTCGAGGGGAGTCATTTTGCACACAGGCTTCACGGGGGGCTCCTCCGGAGGATTATATTGAGTTCGGGCTTTTTTATATACGCGAGGTGAGACCTGAGTGTCAATTTCTATACCAAACACCTCTTTGATCTTCCGGTTTACATCCTCCATATTCTCAAAGGCCCCTATATAATCGAGTTCCACATTTTTAAAAAAAAGATGCTGGGAGCGCCAGTGCTTATCTATATGATTATCCTTGTTGGAAACCAGAAAATCGACCAGCTTCTCAAACGTCCATTTCGTTGCCAGCCCCCTGTCGAGTTTTGGATTGAGAATGAACGGCTTAACAAACTTGTCTATATACCCGCTTACAATCCGATTATAAGGATTACGGACCACTGTAAATTTAAAGTAATTCTTATTGGAAAACACTGAAAGATCCTTCGGCCTTAATGCATTCTTCCGAAAGCGGTAGCGGTGGACCCCTTCTGCTTCAGGATCAAAGTCCCTGGTTTGCGGATCATGGAGAGCAAGCATGGTAGCAAGCAGGGTGCAAGCACTTTTGGGTATTGGGAAATATACGGTCTTCAGATAATCACTGACTAAAACGTCCCGCACTCGAACAAAAATGCTGTTAAACCACTTTATTTTGGAAAAATTTTGCTCTGTCTCAAGAGAAAAACAGCTCTGGATCAGAAATACAACAGCACATCCGCATGATTTAACCGGATCCAAGCGGGGGGAAGTCACATCAATATTTTTTTCTATCATTTTTTTCTTCCCGAAAAACGGACTGGCAACCGCAAACTCTATCTCTACCCTGAAAGTTTAAAATTGCGTTGAGGATAGATCACCCGAAAGACCCCCCTCCAAACCAACATGGAAGAGGGGGCATATTTGAAAGCATTAAAAATGGCATTCCAAGCCGTTCGTTTGTCCCCAGCTCTGGAAAAAAACCGCGCCTTCCGGGCATAGAATCGACTGAGATTTATTTTAGCCTCCTTCCATGGCACCGCCTCGGGATATTCTTCCAGAAAAGCAAGGATAATCTCTTCATTAACTTTAAACCGCCTTGGCGTATCCGATGAAATCTGGTTCTTTGAAATTCGATAGCAAGCCAAGTATTCCGGCAAATAATAAAACAGGTATTTTGAGGCAAAACGCAACCAAAGATCATAATCATCAGCCACTTTTCGTTTACTGCTCATCCCACCCATTTCGTCAAAACATCTGCGGCGAACCATTGTAGTGCTCATGCTGATAAAATTATCACGAAGTAATGTCGCTGCTATCCTTCCGGAATATCTTTTTATATTTCGCCGGCTAATAATCTCCCCGTATTCATTCACCGTAAAGCAATCCCCATAGACCACATCAAATTCCGGATGCTTGTCGAAAACAGCCAATGATTCCTCTATTTTTCCAGGAAGCCAGTAATCATCAGAATCCAGAAAACAAACAAAGACGCCTTTTGATCGCGCCAGTGCATTATTTCTGGCAGCGCTTTGTCCCTGGTTCTCCTGGTAATAATAAAAAATCCGGGGCTCCCTTTTCTGATACTGCCTAACCAGCTCGCGTGTATTATCAGTGGAGCCATCATCGACTATAATATGCTCAAAAAAAGGGTAATTCTGGTGAATTACGCTTTCAATTGCATCACCGATAAACTTTCCACGATTATATGCAGGAGTAATTATAGATATTAAGGGGGCGTTTTCTTCAGGAGTCATTTTATCTTCCGCTCTGTTCGGACTAGTTGATGACTTCAAAATCTTTTATTCACATTATTCCCGGAATCAATTATTCAAATCTTGCAGCCACGCTTGAAACATTAAAATGCCCCAGAGACGAAATGCATGGTCGTCTTCCCCGGCCAAATGGGCTTTCCACAAATTTCGTATAGGCCTTACCTGAAAAAAACCTTGCTCCTGCATTTTTTTGGAATCCAAAAGGTCTTCTGCCCAGTCCCGCAAAGAACCTCTCAACCAGTCCCCTATTGGCACAGCAAATCCTTGTTTTGACCTTTCCACCATTTCAGGAGGTACGTAACGGTATAAAATATTACGCAGGACTTGTTTGCCGACCCTATCCTGTATGTTCAGGTCGGTCGGGAGTTTAAGGGCAAATTCAACAATTCGGCGGTCCAGAAAAGGAATTCGTGTTTCAAGACTGCAAGCCATGGCAGCCCGATCAACTTTGGTCAATATGTCATCCGGCAAGTACCAGTTAAGATCAAGCCACATCAGCGTTTTTAAAGCATCGTTTTCCAAAGCCTTCGGGATTAAACCCGTGAGCGCATATTCGGGCTCCTGCGATCCTATAACCAAATCATCCGGAAAAGGCCAGAATGAAACCCGGGCCCGATAAAAGGCCTGCAAATCGACAGCTTTAGCAAGGCTTTCCTCCTCCAAAAGTCGAAAGGCGATACTTGCAAATTCTCTGCTGCGCTGGCCCGGGAATGCAACTTTTATCAAGGGAACAGCTACTGCAACCGGCAGGATGGAGAACCATCGCCGCAGCCGGGAAAGACCCTGATTTCGATCAGCCCAGGCACCTGCTACACCAGGGTATCTGGTATAGCCGCAAAAAAGTTCATCCCCGCCATCTCCGGACAAAGCAACAGTAACATGTTGTTTTGTCATTTGACTGACAAGAAAGGTGGGAATTTGGGAAGAGTCCGCAAAAGGTTCGTCGTAGATTTCAGGCAGACGGGGGATTACTTCAAGCCCCTCATCCGGCGTAACGTAAAGTTCTGTGTGATCAGTGCCCAAATGCATGGCCACTTCATGCGCATAATTGGCCTCATTAAATGCCGATTCCTTAAACCCAATGCTGAAGGTCTTCACAGGTCTTTTGGCATTTTTTTGCATGATGGCCACAACCGTTGATGAATCGATACCGCCAGACAGAAAAGCACCCAAAGGCACGTCGGAAACCATTTGATCGGAAATAACAGCATCCAATAGCTGCTCGAGATGGTCACCTGCCTCATTTATTGAAATTTCAGTGTTGACCGGCTGGAAACAGTCTGCCAGAGACCAATAAGTTTCGGGTTGAGGTAGATGCCCTGCTTGAAGGGATGACAATTCGAGAGTCAAAAATGTAGCCGCTTCTAATTTAAATATACCCTTGTATATTGTATACGGCGCGGGTATCAAGTTGTGCCGGAGTAATAAAGGCAGTGCGTCCCGGTTAATTTCCTTTTTATGCTCCGGGTGGCAACACAGCGCCTTTAATTCCGACCCGAAAAGAAACGCCTTTCCCTGCCATCCATAATAAAGAGGCTTCTCGCCCATTCTGTCACGCGCCAGATAAAGCTTATTCTCTTCGCGATCTAGCAGAGAGAATGCAAACATGCCGGAAAAGCTTCTTAAGGCCTGTTCTAAGCCCCATTGCTCTACAGCGGCAAGCAAAACCTCCGTGTCCGAATGCCCCCGAAACTTGAGGCCGGCTGTTTCAAATTGCTTCTTTATGCGCAAAAAATTATAAATTTCACCGTTAAAAGCAATAATATATCGGCCAGAGGCAGATGCCATCGGTTGTGCCCCGGCTACAGATAGATCCTGGATCGCCAAGCGCCGATGAACCATGTTCACAGCCCCCTCCGACCAGCCCCCTTGCTCGTCGGGTCCGCGATGCTTCAGCCGCATACCCATTTTTTCAAGCACGGAGGTTGGCACCTCCCCAGATACGCTAACGAACCCCGCAAAGCCACACATAAGACTAAGCGCTCAACCCGGGAATCCGGCGCATAATAAAAACTCTTTCATTGCTCCTCAAGGCCAGAAACCAAAACATTGGGAAGTAAATACAAGCACCGAGGCAAATGGCTGCTCCAATCATAGCATAAGAGTTTAAGCCCCAGCTTAAACGGACTGCCCCCACCGCCATGAACATTAGTAATGTTGGCAAAAAAGAGGGCAGAATACTTGCCCGCACATATCGACTTAACTTTATTCCCAACTGATTGCAGGCATACTTCAAATAAATGGGCGTAATAATGAGAACCGGAATTGCAGAGGCCAAGGCCACACCCTCAACACCTAAGGGCAGAATTAAGGCCAGGCTGAGGCCTAAATTCCCGACCGCCGCTATCGGAGCGAATTTTGCAAAAATCCCATGTTTCCCAATAGCTGTCAAGTAGCGGTTACCAAATGGGTTCAACATCGGCGTTACAGAAAAAATAATCAGCAGGAATATTATCAACTCCCCCTTTTCCCTGAACTCAGGGCCGATCCAGACACCAATGAAAGGACCTCCAACTATACAGATACCTGCCGCCAAAGGAATAATGAGACCCAATATGTACTTGCTACCACGCAAATAAAATTGAAGAAGTTTTTCTTTTTCGGATTTTGCACTTAGTTCACTGAAAAACGGCATGAATGCATGGGTGAGCAATTGCCCCAACGTGCGCAAATATCTTACCAAATTTGCCGGGATACTGTAAAAAGGTACTGTCGCCGGTCCAAGAATAAGTCCAATGATCAAACTGTCTGTGGCGTCCTGGACGCGCGCAGAGATACCTTGAATGAAGGATTTGAACCCAAAACCCATCAACCCGCCCAAGGTGTGAAGGTTAAAACAGCGCCAATCCGGTATAAGGCCCCCAGAGCTTCGCATGGCAAGTAATATTCCGAACAAAACATATTTAATGCTCAGGCTCAATGAACTGACAAAAGCAAGCAATACAAGTCCATTTTGCTGGTTAATAAAACTATATATAATGACTGCTCCTATTAGTGAAAGAACGATGGTTAGATTGTTTTTTAAGTAATATTTCTGGAATCCTTCCAGAAAGCTCTCCGCTACAAACCCAGGGAACTTAAAAACCAGTTGAACGCCAATGATAACCAATAAAGCAGCATAGTGGCTGACCGATCCATCCTCCTTTGCAACTGTGTCAGGCAAGAAGAGCGCCCACATCACAAAAATGCAGCACAGGAGTATGCCGATTGCCCCCATAAAGAAAAGACCACTGGAATAAACCTGCAAAAGGCTCTCTCTGTCCTCTTCAGCCTTATATTTTGCGGCAAAGCGACTCAATGCAGGCTTGAGCCCTAAATCCAAGAGCCCCATATAACCCAGCACGGCAGCAAGCATTTCCCATAGGCCATAGTCATATTTACCCAAATTATGAACTATTACAGGGGTTAAAACAAAAGTGATAAGGATCTTAACCACCATAACACTCACATTAGAGCTGGTATTTACAAGAAGCTTCCGAATCATAATCTTTGTACATTCACGCTTTAGTTGTGATGAGATCTGTATATTTGTTAAACAGAGCTTTAGCGGTTTTTCCGCTTGAAAACATCCCCCTCGCTTTTGGAGCAAAGGACTTAAATTCCACTGTGGGATTATTGGACAGGTATTGATAGATAGCATCTGCCAACTCGACAGAACTGGCCGGGGGAATGATCTTGGCAGGCGTATTTCTTATAATCTGTCCCATTCCGATACAATCTGTAGCAATAAGCGGCGTACCTGCGGCCAAAACTTCCATCGGCAAAAGGGCACAGGCCTCCCAAAGAGAAGGAATAACCACGAAATCGACACTTTTGAGCATGGCTGGCATTTCATTAGTATGTGGCAACTGAACAAAATGCTCAGAAATCCCCCTATTTGCCAAATATTGATAATCTTCTCTTATGAACCCTCCCCAACCAAAAGTTAAAACCAAAGGCATCGAAGAGGGAGACATTTTTTTTGAGAGTATTTCAATAGCTTCAGCCAGATATCTAAACCCTTTTTGAGCCATAAACCTGCCGAAGAACCCGATTAAGGGTTTTGACTGAGGTATGCCTAATTGACTTCTCAAATTGACGGCTTCAGTTTTGGCATAATTATTAGTATCTACACCATTTTGGATGGTAAAAATTTTCGTGCTATCCAAAAGAGGGAAATATTCAAGCAGATTATTCCTTGCATCATCGGAAACTGTATTTATATAATCGATTCGATCAAAAATTATTTTTAACCCCTGTTTTTTTACGCTACCCTTGAAACCCTGGAACTGTTTGTCCAAAAATATGTCATGACCAGTCATAAGATGCTTGGTAGACTTTCCTAACATAGCTAATTCCGTCAAAATTCCAGCAGTAAAACCATGGGAATGAATTAAATCAAAAAAGTTTCCTTTAAGGGCTTTTCGTACGCCTTTGACCATTGAAACATGGGTGTTAGAAACAGGGAAATACGCTATCCTATTTTTGAGGCCCGTTTCCTGGAGGTAGGAAGACAGTTTCATATCCGGTGCAACCAAGGTGAGCATAACCTCTTCGAAACAGGGTTTGCTGTAAATATAGTTAAGGTATGTCCTGATACCTCCAACCGGCCAACGAGCTACCAAAAGAATATTCATGCAAACTTTTTATATGCACTGCATAAGGGTTAGAAAAAGATCAAACATCTGCCTGGACCGATGCAGATATACGTGAAATGCTTTCATTTAAATTTCTGCCGAAAGCAACGGCCAATCCCCCAAAAAGGTACCAATAATATTGAGACAATCCAAAATAGTTTAGGCTGTAAACGGCATACATCCAGAATACGGCGAACATGGCCTGATTCAATCGGCAATATAAAACATCCGGGACAGAATCAGTGGATTCCAGAATTCGACAATTCATTGTTAATCGCTTGTAAGTCTGCAACAAAAAAATGAAGAATAGAATAAAGCCAACCATGCCAATCTCTATTAACAACTGCCCGTATAAATTATGACTAGCCTGGCTAATACCCCAATTATGGTACTTTGCCTCAGCCGTGGTACCCAAACCATGACCGACAATAGGTCTTTGAAAACCAAGCACAAATTCTCCAACTATCAGGCTTGTCCTTCCTGCGACTGTACCTGCACTGGCAGCATTCCTATCGAACAAAGAAAGATATCTATCCTTCTGGACAGGCGTCATGACACTCCAACTCGCCACCATAATGACACAACCGACCAATATCAATGCAAATTTATGCTTAGAATGATAGAAAAAAATCCAAGCTACGACCAGAAGAGCAATAAAAGCCCCCCTGGACATGGTTAATATCAGCGCATAAATTAACAAGGGTAGCAACAATGCATACAGGAATTTCCCTTTCTTATTGCTGTAAAAAAGCAAGTAATGCAAAAAGGGAATTACAGTAACGATGACAAACCCAAGTCCATTTGGATTGACGACATCTGCTGGAGCGCCTGAGAGTCTATTCGCAAATGCGCCATCAAGATGTGTCGCACTACCCCAATAGCCTGTGGTAAAATGCAAATAGAGAGGTTCAAGAATACGGTAAACCTGGCAACACAAAAATACCATTAGAAATATTTTAAGACGACTTTTAGAGTCCAGGATTATCGCGGTGAAAAAGAAAAAGGAAACTGCTTTTACAAAGAGTTCGAAATTTCCCCTTACGACACTGCCCGGCCACTCCACCAAAGGCAATGAAATTATGATATAAAAAATTAAAGCTAAAACCGCCTTAAAGATTGGCTCATTGACCAATTCACCGTATTTCCTGTATTGCAAAACTAGACTAATGGCAATTATGCAAAATACAATCACTGTTGGTCGAACTGAACCATAAAAAGGAATTCTTGCCGAAAAGTGCAAGAAGTAATCGACAACGAAATAGATATAAACAAAAAAACTAAACGTACTAATTTTTGACTGATCAGTTTTTAAGTCATGCCAGTACTGAGTTTTTGTATTTAACTCTATCAAAATGGAAAGTTCATGATTATTTTGCTACTAAAAAATTTTTTATTCATCTTCATGCTTGTCCCATCTACTTATAATTCAGTTAGCTCTAAAGCTCATATGATGGGGGCTTACGGACATTCTATGGAGTTATCGATTTCAATTTTATTTAAAAATGGCACCTATAAATATCAAACACTTAGCAAAGATATTTTCACGTTTTCAAAGTCGTTGGGACAGTAATGATTTTGAATAATTACTAAATTGACATAAATTAAATTTTCTTGCATAATTTCTACTACCAATCGTTATCACTTTCGTAACCTAATTTTGTTAAAGCACCAGGGTACATTTCTTTGAATAACCTTTTATGTTCTTCAGTAAAATATAATTTCCATTCGCCGCTCCGCCCTGACCTTAAATGACTATTTTGTTTTTTGTTATTGCCCGAAAAATTTTTAAAACTATATTTATCTGCAATCTTACAGCACTTTTCAACCACATCTTTCTTAAAGCCATAGTGTTCAAACAACTTTCGGAAAATCGACTTTTCATCTTCAATGAGATCTTCGTATTTGATTTCATATATTTTAGGATTCTTGAAGTTCCAATTAGCCATATGATTAATCCAAAATGAACTTCTTTTTATTTCAACTGCAATTCCTTGGTTCTGACTAAGGCTGTTTAAATACTCTTTATAACTCATACCCCGATGCTCAGCCAAAGGAAGATTGGCCCAGGTTTCATTAGTCCATCGATGATAAAAGTACCCTGATATAATTAAGTCACGGGGGTCTCGAATCATATGCGATCCAATATAATCAGGAAGAAATTCAAGATTGACATGACTGCCATAATCGAGAAAAATATCAAAATTACCCTGCTGCTCCAATCTGCTAATTTTTGAATAATTAGAACCGACTCCATAAGAAAACCCAATTTCTGCTGCAACTTCACGCAATATTCTACTAAACCAAACCGTTCCGACTTTATGATAACAACAGTGTATGATAATCGGTCGACTCGATTCAGAATTAAACGGATAAAAATATCTAGGGAAAAGCCCTCTTGTTAGCACCTTATACCCAATATCGGCCCGAATCTTTGCTTTTCTAAGAAAGACCTTCAATATTCAGTACTCCTAAACCCAATTTCTATCATTAACGCTTAGCCCCCACTATTTCCTCAATCTCATATAATTTCTCATACTTTCGAATCATTGATAAATGATTATATTTATTCAATATATCTCTCTTGCCTATTGACCCCATGTTGCTCCTCATTGTTTTATTTCTTATAAGCAATAAAATTTTAGCGGCAAGGCTTTCTGGGTCATCTCGACTAAAAAGCAATCCGTTGACTTCATTCTCCACCAATTCTCGGTTTCCTTCCACATTGCTTGCAACAATAGGCAGACCAGCGCGCATTGCTTCCAAGATCGAATTAGAAAAACCTTCTGAGTCAGATGTGTTTACAAAAACATCCGAACCGGCAAGTATCAAAGATACATCATTCCTATGCCCTGCGAAAAAAATGTTCCGGGCCACCCCCAATTCTCCCGCGAGTTGCTCCAGACCTGGGCGCAATCTGCCATCACCCACTATAATGAATACAGCGTCTTCTTCCTGTATCACGAAAGGAACGCTTTTCAATAAAAGGTCTACTCGCTTTACGGGTCTGTTACAGTTAGAAACCATTGTTATTACCGGAAAATCCGCATTAAACCCAAAAGCAGCAGACAACCATTTTTTTGTCTGATGGTTTGCGCCCTCTGAATTTCCGGTTTCAATGCCATTACGGATTATATGCACAGGCTTGCCCCCAGATAGAGATTTCACCTTTTCTCTAACAGCATTGGAGTTAACTACAACTTCATGTCCAAACTGGATAGCCGCACGCAAAGGCAAGATGGATCTCATATTGGTCCAGTAGAGCATATCCCGAATAGAAATCATGATCCGGTCCACCCCAGCTAATCTTCCTGCAAGAGCCCCACAAAAAGCAGAATCCTGGAAGAATGTATGAACGATATTGAAACTCCCCTTTCGAAGGATTCTTGAGAAAACCAAGAGCTTCCAGGCTCCACTCAAGCTCCCTATTGAATTTATTCCAAGAATATGACTTTGAACAGACTCCGGCTTCATCGGATGGGAACTATTCCCACGAAGCAAAAACAGAATTGGTTCAAAACGATCACGATTCAATCCGTCAACAAGCAATTTAAGTTGACGTTCTGTTCCGCCAAGGTTTAGCTGGTCGATAACAAAAGCAATTTTAATCTTTTCAGTTATCCTTTTCACTATTGCAAACCCGATTATACAAATCCCGATATTGAAGAGCCATATTCCTGCTGGAGTTTTTTGCCTGAACATTCTGTTTGGCTGTTTCACCCAACTGGTTACGCAGCGTTTTATCTTCATAGAGGCGCCGTATAGCAAGTGCCAAGCCTATTGGATCCCCGATATTCACCAGGAGCCCATTTTCTTCGTGCTTAAGCACAGTTAAAACCCCGCCAGCCCTTGTACAAACAGACGGAATACCTTGCTGCATGGCCTCAAGCAGAGCAATTGGAAGACCTTCGGTAATGGAAGGCAATACAAAAAGATCAAAGAAACTCATTAGTTGTACAGCATCCTCCACATAACCAGTCATGAACACTCTATCTTCGAGTCCCAATTGCCTAATCTGGTTGATTATGGAGTCTCGCATCCCACCTTCGCCCATAAGAAGAAGCTTAGTTTTAGGGCAGTTTTTAATTACCTCGGAAAAAGCCTCGATCAAAAAGTGAAAACCTTTTTCAGGCGATAACCGGCCTACTGCTCCCACGATAAACCCATTCTCACAAAACTCAGCCACCTGGTGAAATATTGGATCGGACGCCTTATCCGTTGTAGGCTCAAAGGCAGGAATGCCATTTTCTATTACACAATAATTAGCCTTTGACAAGCTCCCGTTTTTTATATTGTTTTTCATCTTTTCACTGACCAAGACAACTGCATCCATCCGCGGGATTACGGCTCGATCAACCCATTCATATACCCGCATTTTATTTATGCCTACGGTGCTGGTATACCCATGCAGGGTAGATACCACCGGAAGCTGCCTAAAAAAGGACGGCATTAAGCCTATAAGGATATCGCCCTTATAGCCATGCGAGTGGTATACATCGAAACAGTTTCGTACTGCATAATTCCTCAAACCTATGGCACCAACCACATTTGGACCTGGCCGCATTCTGAATATTGTAAGGGGGAGTCCTAATCTACGCGCTTCGTGCTCCAAAGGCTTTTCCTTTATACCCTTTTCCCCTATACTGGCAATTTCGGGGTATAATCCAATGCTTACCTGCTCAGCAACCAGGTTCAACAGAACTTTTTCCGCCCCATACATGCCGCTACTGTCTATAACGTGTAGGACTTTCATTCTGCCCATTATCCTTTGCGCGGGGTCCAAAAAACCTGTTTTTGACCACGCAGGAACTTGAGAAACCCGGAAGCGGCGCTGAAATTAACAAGGGTAAAATAGTAAAATAAATATAGCGGACGAAGTCGGAGTCCCCTTTTTTCCAGGAGTGGAGAAAGCAATGCACCCATGTAAGCTGCCGTTTGCAAAAGAAAGAAAACTCCATAAAAACGATGAGTCCCGGCAAGGGCGAGGCTGGAGGCATAAGCCCCGATAAGAAAAACAAAACACAAATAACGAAACACTTTGTGCGACCAGAGTTGAAATGCAAACATTCCATATTTCCCAATGGAAAGCAAATGACGCATGTCGTAAAGTGCCCAGAGCGCGCGTAACGTGACCCTTACTCGCATCTTGTGCTCATCCTGAACCCTGTTTAGAGATGGTTCCTTTAAAATTGCCCCGGGTTCATATATCACCCGAAAGCCCTTTTCCAACACCTTTAGGGGGAGGACGAAGTCAGGAAGCTGGTCGGGATTCATGGGGCTGTAAAGTTCGCGCCGAACCGCATCAATACCCCCATCCACGCCAACTATGGAGCCTGCGCGGGTCTCCATTTTTCTCAGCCAGTTCTCATATTTCATGTAAGCCGAGCAGCCGTCGCCAATTGATGATCCGTCAGGGTTCGTGTAAACCATCCTGCCTGTTACATACCCTACCGAGGGATCAGCGAAATTTCGGACAAGCATTATCAAGGCATCATGCGCGTAAATGGAATTGGCGTCAGAAAAAACAAGGACATCGCCTCTTGCGTAAGGCACGGCCATGTTCAGACCGGAAGTCTTCCCGGCCCGGGGTTCCTGCCGCAGCAGCCTCACTCCGACGCCTGAAAATTCTTTCACGATCTCATCGGTCAGATCCTGAGAGTCATCGGATATGACAAGGATCTCCTTTTTATGATCCGGATATTCCAATGCCACTTTATTCTTCAGGGTTTCCCGGATCCCCGCCTCTTCATTATATGCAGGTATGAGTATGGTCACAAAAGGCTCAAAAGTAGAAGATTCTGCTATTTTTTTTGACTTAAAAAAACTGATGCAGGCGATTAAAAAGGGGTAACCTGCATACACGTAAACAACAAAAAAAATACTGATAAAAAAAATCAAGGCAAAAAATACCTCCATTTTATAATCCCTTTTTATTCGGTTCTTTGGCCTGAACTGCTTTGCATATAATTTAAGTACAAAGGATAAAAATCTTTCACAAACTTGAGAAGGCTGTTTTTGGCAGTTGCACTTGATTGGTTTTTAAGTGGCATGCTTACTCGAACAAAGGCGCTTATCTGGCTTTGCCCGGCAAGTGTATTCCAATAAACGGCGATCTTCTGCCAAAAGGTATTGCTATAAGCTGATTCAAAAGCCTGAAACCAATATAATATCAGTTGTTTTTCATCACCCTTTTCCGCAACCATTGTCGCATAGGAAATAGTGTAATCATTCTTTTTCACAGGGACTGAAATTTCACCAGAAGATCTTTTACCCACCTTCCAGCCCTGCCCCGGGAAGCAGACCAAAGGATCGTGGGCGGCACCAACTTTCTTTGAAGACAAATACTGACCGATGTATAAAAAAAGCTCGCTCTGGTCATTTTTGAACCCAACATTGACAAAGTCATCCAACTTTAAAGAACGGACAAACATAGGGTCAATTCTCCCGGCACTTTCTCTTTGCCAATTTGGGATATTGGATAACTGTTTATTCAAATCCGGCCATTTCGTTGAATCAGTTCTTGATTCATTAAGGTGTTCCAAATGCAGAAAAGCGCCAGTTGCAAAAAGAACCACGATTAATAAAATCAATCTCCTGTTTATGGCGTTTCCCATCTTTTTATTATTCCCCTGAACATAAAAAGCAAAGCTATAGCCAAGACAAAAACCGCCAGTCCCAATATGGTATGTAACAGGCCGTGAGTAAGATCGATTCCCAGATAATGAACAAAACCAATCAATATAATGACACGCACAACGTTAACTATAACCGCAATGGGAATGCCGGAAAAAAACAAAATAGTTCGCAGGAAATTTGAGCGTAAGGAAAAATAACCGAAAACAGAACTTAATGCTAATAGGGAAACCAGGGAGCGCATGCCGCTACAGGCCTGAACGACCTGCATCGTCATTTCTGGGAGATGGATAACATTTCCTTCCCTGTATAGGGTTACCCCAATGATGGACACCAAATTGGCACTTACAGCCGAGACGAATAACTGCAGGTTGATCGTGGCTGCAGAATAAATCTGGGACGGGATGGGCAGCATAAACAGAAGAATAAATAAAGGAAAAAGCATCTCATAAAATACACGGTAGCCAAAAAGAAAGAGAATTGATCCACCAAAAAATAAAATCATGGCTAAAGGTTTAAGTGTGAGGATATGGGCAAAGTCACCAATAAGATAAAGAAAGAGAGCTGCTAGGACGACCAGCAAACCGCCCCAGGCGCCCTTAACAGGTATCTTGGCAAGAATTTCTCTTTTTTGCCAGGCAATGAAAAGGGCTATAGGCACAATAAAAAAACCGTGTGAATATTCTTCAGAGTTAATCCATAATTTAATCAGGCTCAGCCACACTGGGTAAAAAACAAAGACAAAGGCCGCCACAGCCAGTCCTGAAAGAATTATAACCGTTTGATCCAAAGACGTTTTCCGTTCTTTATTCATTATAGTGGCCTACCCCATACCCTTGCTTCTGCAATATTAGATCCCTTTGCACCCGCCCCAATCAATTATCCTCCCGATTTATCTGGTTGAGCCTTACAAGTGCTTCATAAAAATCCTTGTTCATTTCAACAGCTTTATCCCTTGCAACGCCTCTGTCCTTTTTTTGATGTGCCTTGAGATTTGTGCGAAAAAATTTAAGCCGGCTCAGATCAAGGTCCCGGAGGCCCAGGGAAGCTGCCAGGACTGCCAATTGATCATAATTGTTCAGGTCTTCTGTATTTAGCCTATGCCATTGGATACGGCTGTAGGTTTTCTTGGCAGCCTTAATTCTTTCCTCTATTTCATACCAGTACCACAGGCATTTATAAAAACCGTCGTTAAAACGAGGGGTATCGTCCGTGATTTTTTTGAAATCTATCAGGTTGCCCTGCTCAAAGGGGCTCAACAAATACCTTCTGCCGTTTTCGGTTTCCCCGGGAATCGATCCGATAGCATGAAATGAGCGCGCGACATCCTCCGGGTTTCTCACCAGGTGAATGACGGCCGCCCTTTTTTTTAGCTCTTCCAAAACCGTGTGATGGAACCTTTTAATAAACTGATGGTTTGTCTCCAGGTAATAGTCGTAATACCTGGAAGCTCGCCTGATATTTATCATTTTTCTTTTTTGCATCCGCTTATCCAAACCCATATCTTTACGCGAGTCCAAATCCATAAACATAATAGGATAGGGCTCATGCATAGAAATAACATTCGGGAATTGAGAGAACATGTTGGACAGACTTGCTGTTCCGCTCCTTCCTGTCGTAGCAACAAAAATATACTTCTTGACCCTTCGGCACATATACCGTAGGTACAAATTATACAGAAACATGGTTGGCGTACTGTATTTCAGACGGTCGTACGCCCTCATAACCTTCTATTCCCTCTGGCTGACTTTCCGGGCTGGGTTGCCGAGGAGGATCGCCCCTTCAGGATATTGCTTTGCACCCACAACAGCGCCGGCGGACACAACCACCTTGTCGCCAAGAATGGCACCTGGCAAAATAATGGCGTTTGCGCCCAGCCAGACATCTTTGCCAATAACTACTTTTTTGTGGTAATAGCCCTGCTCTGAGATAGGGATGCTGAAATCTTTATAGGTATGATTGGCGGACCATATTTTTGCGCATGGGCCGATGATAGTATAGTCACCGATGGTAACCTCCCCGGCCGCCTGTATCATAGCCCTTTCACCGATAGTGATACTCTGTCCCAATTCCAGGTTATCGATATTTCTGATCTTTACCTCAGGCCAAACGACAAGGTTTTCTCCGCACGACCTGGCCTGTCTTTTAACAAACCATTCTCTTGCTTTAAATCCTATTTTCCCGGGCATATTCCTGACAAGGTAATAAAGCCAGTTATAAAACTTGACCCTGCTGTCGAAATCCTGCTTGATAAGTTTGAGCTTCTTTAGCATTAAACAACTCTTTCTTTTCTTTTTTCCGAAAGTCCCATTAGATATCTGCAATCACTCTCAGCATATGGGCTGCAACAACTTTCCGCCCCATTTCATTGAGGTGGCCACCGTCATTTGTGAAAATGGGTACGAGTGCCTCATATCGCTCACCATCCTTTTCAAATGTTTCTCTGTTACCATCAAGATAGGTCGATTCAGCCCGGGCGATGTCAAAAAGTCTTCGCGAATCTCCGTATTCCTGCCGGATCAGATCATTAAATTCGTTTCTTTTGATATTGTCCGCATACTCCCAAATGTGCTCCTTGCCGATCAACTTTTTAATCCAGATTTTCCAGGAGGTCTTTGTGGTTTTCAGGGGCGCGGTTGTGTGAAGAAAAACAGTATCGGGAAATTCTTTTTCGAGCTGCTTCATGGTTTGGCGATATGACTCAAAGAGTTTTTGAGCATCGGTTTCACCCGTGATGTCAACATAACAAAGCTTGAAAAATGCAATGTCTGCTTTCTTGCCAAGCCCGCTGTTTATTTTATCATGGAAGCCATCTATCTTTGACTGCCAATCCCTGTTCTCACCGTTACGGGAATGGGCAAACACCGGTTGGTCAAAATCACTTAAATCACTTGTTTCTTTGATGTTAAAATTTATGGCAGCATTATCCGCCATAATATCGGCCACCCCATCCATAATATTATACCCGACGGATTGATGGCCGAAATAGATTTTTTGCCGGGAGAGCTTTTCCCATTGTTGAGCTGGTATCGAGTCAATAATTTTCTGGTATGTTTTGGTTGCCTGCATATGGTCTCCGTTATTGCAAGATGGAACAAAAAAAAGGCCGCTGATCAAAATAAATACAATATAATAGATACGTTTCATATGCACCTCTGTATGCCTTAATTCGAAAATCTATCATAAATTGCCGCGCATTGCTGCGTATCGATCTTTCCGGACCCGCTTTTGGGCAAGGCTTTTAAAAAAACAAATTCACCGGGCACTTGATGTTTGGGCAGGCGTTGATGGCAGTGCTTTTGCAAGACAGACTCGCTCAATTCATTTTCCAGGGGCACGCAAAGCGCCACCAGGCGGTGGCCGGCGAGATCGTCGGGAACGCCGATGACGGCTGTTTCAACCAGCTGCCGGGTCTGCATGAGGCAGTCTTCAATGTCTGTGGGATTAACCCTGTGGCCGCTCACCTTGAGGATGTTATCCTTTCTGCCGGTGATATAGAAATAGCCCTCACTATCTTTAAACGCCAAGTCGCCTGTTCGGTAGCAACCGTTTTCATCAAGAGCTGCTTTGGTGGCATCCGGGTCTCTCCAGTATCCCTTCATGATATTGGGCCCTCGGGCCAGGAGTTCGCCAGAGGCGCCGTTTTTGACTTCCCCTCCGGCCTCATCCACGATTTTTAATTCAACACCCGGAATGGCTCGACCGATGGAGGCCATCTTGGGCTCAAACCGGTCCGGCTCCAGGTAGGCCAATCGCGCGGCCGCCTCGGTGGCCCCGTACATGATAATAATTTGGGTGTGCTCAGGCAGGACTGATTTGAGATCCTTTTTCAACTGGGTCGCCATGTGCCCCCCGGCCTGGCTGCAATAGCGAAGCGCATGCAACCTATCACGGTATTTGGCCAAAGGGGAGCGGTGTAACAGGTAGGCATAGGTAGACGGCACCCCGGAAAACCCGGTTACTTCTTCAGCGATCATTTGTTTGACCACATCGGCCGGGTACAAGAAGCGGTTGTTGATGACGACGGCGCCGCCTGCGGCAAAATGGGTGTTTAGCAGGGATTTGCCCATGACATAGAAAAAAGGCAGCACCACCATCTGGATGTCTTCCGGGGTAAGAAAGAGGTAGTCGCATATGGCCAGGGTGTTGGAAACAATATTGCCGTGGGAAAGCATCACACCCTTGGGTTTACCCGTGGAGCCGGAGGTGTAGATGATGCTGGCCAGGCTGTCCGGATTGGCGTCCATAGGAGTCAAAGCCGAGGTCTGAGCCGTAATGCTATCCTCAAAAGACAGAACCCGAAAAGGCGATTCCTCCCATTTCTGCTTGGGATTTTTGATAATCAGCAGTTTTAAGTTCTTGTTATTGATCGACGCGGCCCTAAGCAGGCGTTCGGATTTAAACGTGCAGATCATGGCTGCCGGCTCAAGGTTGTCAACAAGATATGTCAGGCCATCCGGCTTCAATGCAGGACTCAAAGGGGCTGCGACGCAACCGGCTTTTAATATGCCGTAGTAGGCGATGATATAGTCAACGCTGTTTTCCATTAAAAGGGCGATCCGGTCGCCTAGCGCAATGCCGTTCGCCTGGAGGCAGCGGGCCAGGTTGTCTGCGCGGTCGTTTATCTCCCGGTAGGTAGCCCGCTGGGCATCATGGATGACAGCGGTTTTATCCGGGTAGCGGGCGGCTGAATTTTCCAAAAAATGATGGATCATTGGGGCTGCTGGACGACCTGTTTTTTTGACAGGAAAGAAACCAGGTTATTGATGGAATCCAGATTTTCAGGGATCAGTTCTTCATCATCAAGCTGAATGGAGAAGGTTTCTTCAAGAAAGGTGATCAGCTCCAGCATGCCGGTTGAGTCGATGATGCCCTCCTCCAAAAATGAGGTGTCGTCGGCAAGGCCGTTGTCATCGCCGAATAGGAAGTTGTCGATAATGAACTGTCTGAGTGTTGGTTTAACATCTGGCATATCAGGCTCCGTATAGTAAATAAAACTTTAGTGATGTATTAAAAGATTCCTCGTCGCTGTCGCTCCTCGGAATGACAGGACTGTCTCTCCTCGGAATGACAGAACTGTCGCTCCCCGGAATGACAGAAAGGAGGCAGCTGCCGCTTTAGGGTGCATCAAATTTTATTTCCGGGACTGTGGCGGCCAGCACCGGCGGCAGGTGAAGGTAACGGGTGGTCTTGCGTTTGGTATCAATGTCTTCATATACCCGCTGGACCTGCTCGGGGGTGAGAGAAACGCTTTCCGCCACTTCCGCCGGTGGGTAGCCGTTATTTTTGCCGTAAAGGCATAGATCCATTTTATCATAAGGCAGGGCAAAGTAGAACTCATCCTGGCCCTGGGGGAGTGAATAGGTGTCTGTAGTGGGAAGCCTTGTGCGGATCTCTTCCGGAATGCCCAGATATTCCGCCAGCTGGTAGACCTGGGACTTGTAGAGATGGGCGATCGGCTTGACGTCTGCTGCGCCGTCGCCCTGCTTGACAAAAAAGCCCTGGTCATACTCCAGGCGGTTGGGGGTGCCGGCCACCGCGTAGTTCAACCGGTCGGCATGGTAGTATTCCAGCATTTTCCGCGTGCGCTGCTTGAAGTTGGTGGCCGCCACGATCTCCAGATAGGCTTTAAGGGGGAGGCGTTTTTTGACCGCCTCTCCTGCCGGCGGCTGGGCAACAATGGAGAACAGGCTGAACCCCTTGCTCTCCATAATGTCCGAGGTAACGATCTTGGATTTCCAGTCCGGCCCGTATTCCGGGATAACGACCTGAACGGCCGCATCATAGCGGCGATAGAAGCCAAAGGCTTCGAGCATGCCGGAGATGTCCTCATGGGCCGTCTGGATATTAAGGTGTCGGGCTACCATGCCGCTTAAAGACAGGGTCTCAGCCGCTGAATGCCGCTCCGGCATTTCCAGGCCGAAAACGCGGGATTCGCCCAGCGCTTTAACTGCCAATGCTGCCGTGACGCTGCTGTCAATACCGCCGGAAAGCGCTACAACCAATCCCCTTCGTTTGAGATCGTTTCTCATGATAGAACGAATGGATTCGGCAATGCGGGCGGCTTCCGCCTCTGGATCAAGATTTAAGAGATCTTTGGAGAAAGGTGTCATGGGTTCTCCGAACGATTTTATCGGGTTTGACCGGCTGTACCTGAGAGCCGGCAAAGTTTTTGACAAACTGCTCGTGGATCCACTGCGTGGAAAGGATTCCCACCACCGCCATATTTTCCGACTCGCTGACTGGCCCGTGTGCCTGGGAAAGACATTTTTTGAACAGGTGCCGGACTTTTTTCCCGTCAAAAATGCCGGCGGATTTAAGCTGGTCCTCGCAGATAAGGTCGCCCAGCGGATTCGGATTGTTAGGGCCATTAAAAAAAGCCTGCCCAATGGGCGCCCGATAGGGCTGCTTGGCGCGTCTTGCAATATTTGCCGGCAGCCGCTCCTTGAAAGCCCTCTTCAATAAATATTTTTCCTCCAGCCCGTTCATTTTCCAATGCGCCGGCAGTTTGGCGGCAAATTCGATGAGCCGGTGATCGAGAAACGGCACGCGGAGCTCCACGGAATTGGCCATGGCCATCCGGTCCCCCTGGGAGGTAAGAAGGTAGTTGGACATGAATAAGTCCATCTCCAGCCACTGGGCGCGGGAGAAGCCATCGCGGCGGGCAAAGTCCGACGGCAGCCGGCTGGATATATCCGCCACCGGGTTTTTCTCCCTGAGCGCATCAAGCGTTTCCTCACTAAAAAACGCGGTACATCGCTGGGTGTTGGCCCAGCGTTTTCGATGGGACATCAGCACATCGTCCAGGTCCTCGGGGGTGACGGAGAAAAACTTCTGCAGAAATGACCGGTTCCGGGAGGGGTTCTCAAAAATATAGGGATAAAGCCGCTCGAGCAAGAGCGGCCGGTATTTGGAATCGGGCTGTCGCGCCCAGAAAGCCCGGATCTTGGCCTCCTTAAAAATATTGTAGCCGCCAAAGACCTCGTCCGCCCCCTCGCCGGTCAGGACCACCTTAAAACGGTTGTCCCTGACAAATTTGGAAAGCACGAACAAGGGCACAGGCCCGGTTCGCAGAAGCGGCTTCTCACAGTGCCAGATAACACTGGGGAAATTATCCCTTATCTGCTGATTGGTGATCCGGGTCTGGTGATGCTCCGTACCCAGGCTTTTTATCATCTCCGCCTGGTAGGCCGCCTCATCAAAGGCTTTTTCCTCAAACGCTAATGAAAAGGTTTTAAGGTGGTTATCAAACTTTTGGGAAATGATCGAGGTAATGATTGAAGAGTCCAGTCCGCCGCTTAAATAGGCGCCAACCGGCACATCAGCCCTCAGCCGCAGGCGGACGGCATCCTCGAGAATATCTCGAAGCTCGGCGGCTGCCTGTTCACGGCTACCTAACCACTGCTGTTCCCGCGAATAATAGGGAATCTGCCAGAAGGGCCGCTGCTCACCGACAGGTTCGCCCGCTTTGATTGTCATATAGTGGCCGGGACAAAGCGCGTAAACATCCTTGAAAATGGTTCGCGACCCGATGGTGGTCCAACAGGTAAACACCTGCTTAAGGGCTACCCGGTCGATCCCCCTCGTAACCTCCTGATCCAGAAAAAGCGCCTTGATCTCCGAGGCGAACAAAAACCGTCCGTTCTGAAAGGTGTAGTAGAGGGGGCAGATGCCCAGCCGGTCCCTGGCAAGGAAAAGTTCTTTTTTGCGGCGATCCCAGATCGCAATGGCAAACTGGCCGTTGAGCTGTGAAAGGCAGGCGGGCCCCCTTTCCTCATATAGGTGAAGAATCACCTCCGTATCCGTCTGGGTGGTGAACCGGTGGCCGCGGTTTTTTAGCTCTTCTTTGAGCTCGATATAGTTGAAGACCTCGCCATTATAGACGATCCATAGGGTTTCATCCTCATTGGAGATGGGCTGCAGGCCGCTTTCCATGTCAAGGATGCTGAGCCGCGCCTGGCCCATATGAATGGTTTCATCAATATACACCCCGCTCTCGTCAGGGCCGCGATGGCCCAATATGGCTATCATCCGAAGAATCTGCGCCTCCGGGGCCCCATCTCGTGATGATAAATTTAATACGCCGGCTATGCCGCACATGGCGTTTTTCTAAAGCCTTTCGCTACATTGGATAAAGCAGCCCCCGCCCCCTCCACCGCCGCTACCGCCGGAACTCTCAGTTTGTACCTCTTTATCCGAGCTTTCGGCTGAAGGAACATCATAGTATAACACCTCTGAGAAAACGCTTTCATTGCCCTTGCCATCAGTGCTTTTTGCCGCAAACGCATAGGTGCATCCGGCTTTTAAATCGAAAATATCACAAGCGGTCTGCGCGGCAGAATTGATGATTTCTTTGGGGGTTGACTTGAAATCGCTCTCTGCAAGCCCGTAAAATATTTTGTAGCCGGCGACCCTGGCGTCATTGGGCCGGTCCCAACTCAAGACGACATCTTCGCAATGGGCCGCTGGAACCGAGAGCGCCATGAGAAAAAGCATTCCCCCCAACACCATGCGCCATACAACGAATCGTCGGGGTAAACTAAATTGCGGCAAGACACACTCCGTCCCTTTCGGGGGCAGCCCAAGGCCGCCCCATCCAGGAAAAACAATTTTTCCAAAAGGTTATGCCGTTTCCAGCCGGACCTGAGTGCCACCGCCCTCGCTGCCCGGCAGGGGAACAAAATCAAAATCGTTTAGCAGCCGTTCGAAACGGCCCATGGTTTTTTCAAGGTTGTTGTAATGCCTGAACTTTGACAACAACCTCGCCCGCCTGAACCGGGGCTGTTCGCTATCAATCTCCCAGGGATGCAGGTAAAAAATAAACGGCTGCTTCTCTTTATTATTGATCCTTTTAAGGGCAAACTTTGTGAACCAGTAGGGGAAAAGCCGAAAATATCCGCCCCCGGAGACCGGTATTTTCTTCCCAAAAAAAACAGCCGTCGAGATCGGATACTCCCTGATCTCTTGCGGAACCAGCTTATAGGGGAATCGGGGGGAATCGGGCAGGCCATACATGTCATGCATAATGGGGAAAATGCTGGAATCCGTTGTAAAGCCCGTTTCCTGCAAGATATCCAGAGCCCATAGCGTATTTTTGGTGATGGAGTAACTCGGCGCCCGGTAGGAGGTAATTTCTCTGTTGCAGATGTTTTCCAGAACAGCCTTTGCCTTGCGCGTATCTTCCCGGAATTCTGCCGGGGTAAGCTCGCCGATTTTTCTGTGCCAGTAGCTGTGGCAGCCGATATCATGCCCATCGGCCATGATATCCCGCACGACCTCCGGATGTTTTTCCGCGATCCACCCCACGATGAAAAAGGTCGCATGCACCCCATACTTCTTTAGGAGCCGCAGAATGGGCATGGTGTTGGCCCGCACCCGCTGCTCCATGGATTCCCAATCGCGCGGGGAGATAATATCCGCAAATGCCGAAACCTGAAAATAATCCTCAACATCTATTGTCAGGTAATTCTGCATCACAGAGGTTTCAAACCCAATATTCACTTTAGATCAAGACACGACAGGCCTTTATATAGCCGACGGGTTTCAGTAAACCGGCTGCGTATGATCCCATCCGGCTGATTTTCCATATTATGGCCTATCATAAATAAAAATAAATTTAAATCAAGATATTATGCCTTAACAGGCATCGTCTGCAAATAAAAAAACCGTCCCCGGTAGCTTGCGGAACGATTTTTAAATTTGGATGTTTCGTAATATATATAAAGGCTATCGCTTGACAGCTATGCCACGACGGGCGATAAAGGCAAAAATGATAAGGCCGATACCAAACAGAAACATGGTAGCCGGCTCAGGTACGGGTATGGACGACCCATAGCTGACTGTCGCCGTTATATCGGCTGTACCATCCGGCCCCTGCCAAAACCAGGAGCCATAACCGACATCACTTAATTCAATCGTATACTGACTGCCTCCCCCCAAATCGACAACCACCGGATCGGCCCATGTCAGATTCCAACCCTGGCAAAAATGGAAGCAACCCGCAAAGCCGACCGATGTGCCACTAATAGAATTGACGATTTCCGGACTGTCAAAATCTACATAGGCAGTCACTTCACCGGGGATAAGATCATCATCGTTAATCCAGCCTTCATTTGTCCCGATGGTTGCAAAATGAAAGGAATGACAATGCCCTGGTTCCAATTCATAGGAAATACCATCTAAATTACCATTAACACTGGCATACATTTCCAAGACGTCACTCGTGCCGCTGGTATCGATATCAGATCCGGCCCCCATATCAAAAGTAAAGGGTGCGGCCCGGACATTTCCCATTATCCCAAGAACCAAAAACACCGTGCATAAAAATATTAACCGCCTTTTCATTTTTTTTACCTTCTGCCCTTCAAAATTTTTCTGACCACGGGACTCCTATATCTGGTAAACATAGAGAAAATCCCATCCATGAATTTGAATACTGTTTATATAGCAATTTATATGCCAAGGCCAAAAACTTGCCCGGCATCCGATCCGATATTGCCGCGCTATGTAGTTAACTTACTGAAATAAAATCGTTTTTTTCTTTAAAAGGGGAAAACGAGGGGGCGTCCCGGCCAATTGTTGAAGCGAATCTTTCAGAAATAAAGGGACAAATTTCCGGAAAACCGAAATACTGTTTAAAAAAACGACATCGATTCGTTTGAGGGAAATTTAACCCTGAATTTGGAGTTGTTGTATCAGTTGCGGAGGTTATATGCTCAAATGCAAAATGAGTGAAAAGTGCAGACATCCTGAATTACTAAAAAAATAAAGGGTATAGATAAATTCCGGATTTCAGGAATCTTTATCCGGTTTTCCGGAAAATAAAAATTTTAGCCGTTGGCGTGCACCTGATCTTCCATCGCAAAAGCGAGAATCTTCTGACTGTATTCGTCTCTGAAGACAAGGCCGGCCTCGATGGGGTGGGTGTTTTTATCGAGCCTTCGATGCCAGCGGAGTTGGGCGAGCCCCTGTAAACGGGGGATTAAAAAATCATCGTCAAAATCAAAAAGCAACAGGCTGTCTGCAGGGATTTCCTTGTCTATTGCGATTCTCATGCCTCCCTGGCTATAATCAAGGGTTAACGCCATTTCAGCAAATTCCCCGACCACAATACCCTGTGGGCTGGAAGTACGCAACAAGACCTTCCTTTGTTCATTAACACGCTTAAAACGGCGCCTTTTGCCACCGCGGCCTTCCGACGACTGGGAGCCTATCGTTTCCATGGGGCAGAATCTTGTATAAATAGAACATTCCTTATGCATGGGGGTCAGGCAATAAGTCAGTACATGCACTTTTGGCGGCAAATAGATCCCATCCTCGCATAGACGGCAAGCGTTCATTTCCTTTGAAAAGTACGGACAAACTTGGCCTGACTCGGCTTCTGTTATCGCCATAGAAGAAGACTCCCGCTTTTTACAAAATTTATAACCTCAAAAGCCACTTGAAGTATTTTATGCAAAGAGCAGGCCAAAATTTTGTTATTTTTTCTTATACTGCTTGGGCGATATTTCGTAGCGCTTCATTTTTTCATATAGTGCCGTCTTTGAAAGGCTTAGGTCTTGACAAACCCTGGCGATGTCGCCGTCGCGTTTCTCCAGCGAATGGGTGATAAGCTCTGCTTCAAAAAGAGAGATGCTCTCTTTCAGGGGAAGGTTGGAAAATTTTTCCACGGCGCCAGAAGCCGCATCCCCTTGATCGGCAGTCGGTTTTAAATTGATACCCAGGCTTGCAGGAGAGATAACGCCGTCCCTGGAGAGCAATACGGCACGCTGGATAACATTTCTCAGCTCCCGCACGTTGCCGGGCCAATCATAGGCCAGCAGCTTTTCCACCACACTGTTGGGCAGCAGCGTGACCTCCTTGTTGAACCGCTCCCTGAAATTGACGAGAAAATTCGTGGCAAGAACCACGATGTCATCTTTGCGCTCACGCAGAGGCACCTGATGCAGATTGAACACATTAAGCCGGTAATATAGATCCTCCCGGAATTTTCCGGCCTCCACCGCTTTTGTCAGGTCCTTATTAGTGGCCGCAATAACGCGCACATCCACCGAGATCGGTTTGTTGGACCCGATCCTGAAAATTTCGCCGGCCTGCAAAACCCGCAGCAGCGATGACTGCATCTTTGAACTGATGTCCCCGATCTCGTCAAGAAATATGGTGCCGCCATCGGCCTCCTCGAATTTCCCCCGATGGGCGGTGGTTGCCCCGGTAAAAGCCCCTTTCTCATAGCCGAAGAGATCACTCTCCAACAGCGTTTCCGCCACAGCCGCACAGTTAAACTTCAAGTAACGCTTGTCCACCCGGTCACTGTGTTTGTGAACCAAATCCGCCACAAGCTCCTTGCCGGTCCCTGACTCCCCGGTAATCAGTATGGTCGCGTTGGAAGGGGCCACCTGGTAGATCATATCCCGAAGGAGCTGAACCGGTTTGCTTTCACCGATCATTTCGTCGCGGCCGATATAGCGTTCGGCTTCATTCTTTAGATAATTCAACTCCTTATATAGTTGCTGCCGTTCCTGTTCGTTTTTTTTCAAAACGGCAATCTTTTCCTTGAGGATTTTTTCGATATTCCGGTTATACTTTTCAAGCTCCATCTCATGATATTTTTTCTGGGTAATATCCCGAAGAATCAACAGGGCCAATTTATCCCGGCGATAGCCTTTAAAAGGGACATAGCTGTACTCCACATAAAATCCGTCGCTGATCTTTTTTTCGAACAACTGGCCATAGGGGGGAGCCGGGCTCTCGACATCAAAAGGACACATGGCGTCTTCACAAGGCCTGTCCAGTCCAAAGATGGCCTGGTAGCATTTCCGGCCCTGCTGATCGCCCAGTTGGGATATCGCCGCCGCATTCATACGTTCGATCACGAAATCGTTTTTTATAATAAAGAGCATATCCGGCAGGAGATCAAACAACGCCTTGGTGTTTTCCGCCAGCCGGAGGACTTCGTCTTGGGTGCCCATCAAAATTTCATCCATGGCCATCCCTTTGCTAACCTAACGGTATAAGGTTTAAGGTTTAAGGTATCTAGCGGGCCCCCCTCTGGAGCAATACCACTTTAATGGTCTGTAAGATGGTCAACAAGTCGATACCGATTGACAAATTTTTTATATAATAAAGGTCATATTCAAGCTTGCGCAGCGCATCCTCCACGCATGAGCCATAAGGGTAATTGATTTGGGCCCATCCGGTAATACCCGGCTTGACGTGATGCCGGTTGCCATAGAAGGGAATATCTTTTAACAGATCCGCCACGAAAACCGGCCGCTCGGGTCTTGGGCCGACAAAACTCATATCCCCCCTTAGCACGTTGAGCAACTGGGGGAGTTCATCGATTCGCGTTTTTCTGATAAACCGGCCGAACCCTGTCACGCGCCAATCATCTGTCGCCGCCCAGACCGGCCCGTTTTCCTCCGCATTTTCTTTCATTGAACGGAATTTTGTGATTTCAAAAACTTCTCCATTTTCACCCACCCGTTGCTGGCGATAAAAGATTTTGCCGGGGGATTCGAGCTTGATAATCAAAGCGGTGATCATAAAAATCGGCAGGGTAATCAAAAGCATCGTCAAAGAAACCCCAACATCCATCGCCCGCTTCAACATCTTGTTCAAGCGGCCGACATAGAATCCGTCTGAGAAGACCAGCCATGAGGGATTTATTCTTTTTACCGGCACCTTGCCGGTAAGCCCTTCGTAAAACTTCGCTCCATCCAAAACTTCTATACCCAGAAATTTAAATTGAATCAGCTCATGCAGCGGCATGCCGCGCTTTTCCTCTAGAGCCACCACGATTTTCCCTATTTTCCGCTGATTACAAAACTCCCTCAACTTTTTAAAATCCGAAAAAACGGGGATACGTCCGGTTTTAACAGGCAAATTGCCGCGGCCCACCAAGGCTTCAACCTTAAAGCCGGTATCCTTTTTATTCTCTACGGCATCAACGATCTCCCCGGCATAGCTGCCGGTGCCAACCACCACGATAGGCTGAACAAACATCCGATGCTCAAGGATCTTGAAATAAAAAAACCGCCAAATAAAAATTGCCAGTGCCACGCCGCCCAATCCGCACCCGAATACCCGCGTGGAAATGTTTAAAGATGGAAAAAGATAATAAATTAATGCCAACACCACACAGCCGATGCCGAATGTCTGGATGACCTTTAATGCGTGATCAGAAAGCGTGGGGATGATATTGAGATCATAGAGATCGGAATAATAGAAACATATCTGGAAGACCAGCGTGACGACCAAGGCCCTTGAGATATAAAGGGCCAAGAGATCCCGGAATTCCGTTATTCCCGCCCAGGAAATAAAAACCCCGTTTATAATGAGAAAGATCAACAGTCCTTCACCAAAAACGAACAGCAGATTCCTCCATGGATAATATTTGTTGAATATATACGGCATAGCAAAAAGTCTATTTTGAGATGGCAAAGTAAAAAGTTCAAGATCAAGGCTTCACAAATCCCCAGGAATGCAAAAACTTAGCTGTACGTGAAATTCCGAGAGACGGAAGCGCAACACAGATATCGGACTTTTTACGAAGCCATCAATAGTAATAATAATGGCCATATCCGTAGCGCCTATTCAGAAAGGCCCCGATTTTGTCTTCGGGGCAGCCGTTGTATACAAGGCCCAGTATTTTTTCCGATCCTATGGCGTCTACAAATTTTTTCACATCCTCTTTTTTGGCCATCCCGTGCCGGACCACAAGGATGACGCCGTCAATATGTTTGGCGAGGACACGCGTTTCAGAAGCAAAATGGCTGGGGGCGCTGTCAAAAATGACGATGCGGTCTTGATACCGATCTTTAGCCGCCTCGACAAATGAAATCATCCTGCTGGAACTCAGCAGTTCAGAGGGGTTTCGCGGCGGCCGCCCGCTTGGGAGCAGGGAAAGCTTCGGCTGCCCGGTTTTTCTGATAAGCAGCGAAAGATCGACGCTATCCTGCAAATAATCGACAAGGCCGGTTTCATTGCCGAGGCCGAAGAGTCGGGCCAGGCTCGGCCGCCGAAAATCGCAGTCAAGCATGAGGGCGTGATGCTCTATATCCTGGGAGAGGACGATCCCCAGGTTAGCGCAAACAAACCCCTTGCCTTCGCCCGGCATGACGCTTGTAATCAAAAGCGTCCTGGGATTTTGACCCGATTCCGAATACAGAAGGCGGGCCCGAAGGCTGCGGAAGCTCTCAAAAATTTGGGAATGCGGATCTGTTGAAAGCCGCAGCCGTTCATCCCAGCGCTCATCGTTTGGCAGGCCAAACGTATTGGGCCCACCCTGCCCCGCAACAATTGAAACGCCGGCATTCGAGGGCGTATAGGTTTCGTTGGGACGGGGTAAGGCGGACGTCTCCGCCTGTCTTTTCTGGGAGGAAGATTTCTCAAAGGCCCTTGTCAGCTTGCCCATATTCGCTCATCCAATAACTGGCGCCACTTTCATTAACGTTTAAAGAATGATCGCCCCTCGACTGTTTAAGTAAAGCGTCGCCGAAATCATCGCAAGCAACCATACGCCGAAACAGCCATACCAAAAAACATCTTTTATTCGGCCGCGTCTTTTTTCCGATTCTGTGATGATCAACGGCAGAACGCAGGTTACGGGGAGCCCTAAATACCCCTCGATTTCTTTTCGGTCCTTAAAAGAGGCGTCCATAAAATCAATGCCGACAACCAGCCCGCCACCCCCTGCAAGCCCAACAAATACTGAAAGGAGCAGGATTTTAAGAAAAGAGCCCTTAATCGGCATCCTCGGCAAGAATGCCGGGTCAATGATCTTAAAACGGCTGCCCTTCTGGCGTCTCTCAAGACTCTCGGCTGCCTGGGCCGCCAAACTTTGAGAAACGAGCTCATCATGATAGTTTTTCAGTTCATCATAATCCCTTGTCAACTCGGCCCACTCCGCCTCACGAACGGGCGTTGCCTCTATCCATTTCTGATAGGTTTTGATCTGATCGCGGATATTTTTGCTTTCTTTCCGCAGATTTTTGAGGTCTAAATCGATTTCCTTTAATTGAAGCGAAAGCTCCTGTATGCGGGAATCCATTATCTCGGCAGGGGCATCCGCATGGCCGCCGCCCGGCGTTTGAGCACCCGAAAGCTCGGATTCAAGCTGGCTGATCCGCCTTTCGATTCGCTTTACACTAGGATGCTCGCTCGTATACCGGGCCAGCAATTCCTGGCGTCTATTGCGGGCCTCGGCCAGTTCACCGACACGCCCGCTTCTTTCGGAATCCGCCTCTGAAACCTCACCGGCTGCAGTCCCACTTACTAAATCTCTTCTAAGTTCAAGCTGCTCGGAAACCAGCAGGCGGGTTTGCTCCAGATCATGAATATTCGCCTGTATGGCCTGAAGCTGCTCTTGCAGGGCATTGAGCCGGTTCATATTGGCTTCCCTCTGCTCGGGCATCTCGTTATAATATTGCAACTTGTAGTCCCGCATCTCGGCTTCCTTCTTATGAAGCTTTTTTTGGGACATGCTGAGCTCGTCCTGGATATAGTTGGCCCTTTCTGTCGCCCGCTCCTGGCGCATCTGAAGATTTTCCTCGATAAACTTTGCCGCCAGCGAATTGGTTACCCGTTTGACCTTTTCCGGGTCTTTGCCTTTGAAAGAAACGCTGAAGACATTGCCCCTTTGTCGCTCCACGCTGACTTCAACGTCTTTTTCGCGCAATCGTTCCATAATATCCTCAATGGGCAAATTCTTCCGCATATCCGGATACAGATCGAATTTATTGATGATATCCTCGAGGTTTTTTCTGCTCAGCACCTGCTGCGTCACCGTATTGACCATCTCCTCCAGCCTCATGCGTTCATCCGGCGAGAGCCTGGAGGGATTGATATTCTGTTCCTGATAGATAACGGATGCGCTGGATTGATAGATATCCGGAAGGCGGAGATAATATGGAAGAGCGGCGGAGACGGCCAACAGCAGACAAATAATGATCAGCTTGTGCCACCTGATCAAGAGATTGAGGTATTTGCTTAAAATATCAATTTGCGACTGTTGGGTATTCATTTTTTAAATCTTACCTGAACCGTATTGTTCTCAGGGAACGACAATTGTATCCCCCGGCTCGATCAAAACATTCTGCTTCATATCCTTGCCATCCAAAAACGCGTCATAGTTAAAATAGGTTATTTTTTCCGACTTTCCCTTCCCCCTTACGATCATAATCCTGGATTTCTTGGCCCACTCGAGAAAGCCGCCCGCCCGGGCAAGCGCCTGAAAAACGGTAACCGGTTGGCTCATGCTGTATTGCCCGGACTCCTCAACCTGGCCCAGCACATAATAGAATTTCTCCCTGCTTTCCGCAAGACTAACGGTTACATCCGCGACTTCGATAAATTTATTGAGTTTTTGGGTAATTTTCTGCCCAAGCATTTCCGGCGTCCTGCCTTCTGCCACGATATCTCCGATTAAAGGCAGAGAAATCCTACCGTCACTGCGCACAGTAACCGTTTGCGACAGATCCGGCTCCTCAAAGACAAAAACATCCAATACATCACCGGCGCTGAATTCGTAAACGCCTTGGGCGTCCCCTGTTTCCTCCGGTTGGGCCCCAACCGGCGTCGTGTAAAACAAAAAAACTCCCAAGGCGATCAAAAGAAAACATATGAGGAGCCGCCTGGCCGCCGGTTCAGCCCCGTCCCCACCACCAACGCATTTTTTGGAATAACAGGGAATTATTGCTATATAAGCCGAATTAAACATAGCCCCCTCTACTCAGTTTAGATAGGAATGAGATTTTTTTTTACTGGACCATTCCAAATTGACTTTTACAACCTACTATAATAAAATTAAAAATCTTTTACAAATGCTAAATTTACTCAAAATCAATTGCGGGGTCAATCATGGAAAATCAGTGCCCATCGCCCGGTGTTAAATTTTCGATAATTTTGTGTCTTTTACTTTTATGTGGGTGCGCCGATATTGAAGAGAAAAAAACTCAACACTATCAAAAGGGCCTGGAATATTTAAACGCTGAAAAACACGAGGCGGCAATCATTGAACTCCGAAATGCCGTAAAGATTGACCCCAAATATGCCGAGGCACGGTACCAGTTAGGCCTCGCCTATTTGAAAACCCATCAGCCCGGCAAAGCCCTGGGCGAACTCGAACGGGCCGCAAGCCTTGACCCGGACAATACGGATGCCCTGATAAGAACCGCGGAAATATATCTAGCGGGGCGGAAGCTGGAAAAAAGCAGGGAGAGAATCGAGAAAATTTTAGAAACGGACAAAGATGTTTCAGAGGCCTACGCCCTGCTTGCCCAGATAGAACTTTCTGAAAAAAATATCGATGCGGCTGAGAAGGCAGTCGGCCGCGCGCTGAAATTGGCCCCCGGCATCAGCCGTTATCATATCATCCATGCGCATACGCTAAGTGCCGACAACCGGATTGACGAGGCGGAAAAGGCGCTTAAAAAAGCTGTAGAAATCAATCCCGAACCCCGCCACTTAAAAGAACTCGCCACCTTTTACATCAGGCAGAAGAAAGATGCCGAGGCGGAGAAAATCCTTCGGTCATTGATTGAAAAAAAACCGGGCGATCCGGCGCCCTATATGGATCTGGCGCGATTTTACATGACAAAAGACCGGCAAGGCGAGGCTGAACAAAATATCCTTACGGCCATTGGAAAGGACCCGGAGTCGACAAAAAACCGAGTTTTTCTAGCCAGTTTTTACCGCCAGACCCGCGCCTTTGAGAAGACGGAAAAAGCCTACAAAGAGGCCATCGCCGAATCGGATGATGCCTCTGACATCAAAGCCATGCTGGGGGATCTGTATTATGAGACCGGCAAATTCGAGTCGGCGTCCAAAGAAATCCAGGCCGTATTGAGTGATCAAGCGCAGCACCCGATGGCAAACCTGGTCAAAGCCAAGCTAAATATCCGGGAACAAAAAAACACCGAAGCCCTGAGGATTCTTGACAGGCTGACCAGGGAGTTCCCCAGATGGGGGAAAGCCTATTATTTAAAGGGCGTTGCCCATCTTAATAAGGGAGAAATGGCGTTATCCCTGGATGCGGCCAACCAGGCGATTCAGTTTTCCCCCCGAGATCCTGATGGGAGAACCCTGCTGGCCCATCATTTATTTTTAAAAAAAGATTTCGAAGCCGCCAGAAACAATGCTGCAATGGCTCTGCAGCAGGCACCGGACAATTTCCGCGCCGGTATCATCCTTGCCAGATCCTTTTTATCCCTTGGAGAGGTTGACCCCGCTTTCAACATACTCAATAAGATGGAATCATACGCCCCGGAGAACATCGAGATACTTTACAATAAATCCAAAGCCGAACTGGCGCGGCATGATATACTAAATGCCCGGGGCACTCTGGAAAAAATTCTGGATCTCAGCCCGGATTTCAGCCCCGCACTGGTGACCCTGAGCAAAATATTAATCCAACAGGGCCAAGCCGATCAGGCCATCGCCGCGGTCAAACGGCAGCTCCAAAAATCCCCGAACAATGCGGATTACATGCTTTTGCTGGCCGGATTGATGGACAGGCAGGGGGCATCCTCTACGGATCGAATTTTGGAGATTCTGAACCAAGCCCGGGAAGTCGCCCCGGAGAACCCGCGTATCTATACGATGATGGCCGGCATACTGGCGCGAGAGGGAGAAATCGATCGGGCAATTGAAGAATACAGAATTTTGACCCAAAAAAAACCCGGCTTTGCCGAAGGGTACATGGCCTTGGGGACCCTTCTGGACGAAAAAGGGGATCGCAGCGCCGCCAAACAAGCCTACTTAAAAGTTCTCGAACTCAGCCCCGATTTTGCCGCAGCCGCCAATAATCTCGCATGGCTGCTCGCCAACAGTCCGGAACCCGACCTTGGCGAGGCTTTGCGCCTGGCGCTCTCAGCCAAAGAAAACGCTCCGGACGATCCTTATATTGCCGACACCCTCGGCTGGGTCCATTACAAGCGGGGTTCCCATAAACTGGCGCTAACCCAGTTCAGCATAGCCACAGAAAAACGCCCCGCCTCGCCCTCCCTGCGATACCACCTGGCACTGGCGCTTTATGCTGACGGACAAACGGCCAAGGCAAAAGAAGAGCTGAAAAAATGTCTTGAAACGGATAAAAATTTTCCGGAATACGCCGACGCAAAAAGGCTGTTAAAAAAAATCGGTTGAAAATTTCGGGCACCCGGGAGGCCCAAAGCGTATGGGGGCCATCATCTATGCGCTTAATTTCGCGCTGCTTTTTTCCTGCCTTCTCGATATGCGATGCAGGCATGCGGAGCAGCGCCTTTCTTTCGGTCTTGTACGCCTTTGTTTTTTCGTGCCGCTTTTAGCGCTTGAATCCCTTTATTTCAGTGCCCACTGGCAAATCCATCTTGTTGCCCCGTTTTTGTTTTCAGAAAATATTTTTGCCCTGAACTGGATCGTAATGGCCGCATATTTGGGATATGTCATTGATCCGCCGGCCGAGAAAACCGCCCTTTATCGAATGGCCCCGATTCTAACCGCACTCTGCGGTTTGGCTATTGGCGGCCTGTCGATGCTCAGCCAACCCGCGCTCAAAATTTCTGATAACTTTCTGACTTTTCAACATTTCGGGTACATCTTTTTCTCCGCCCTGTTCGTCTTGATTGCTGTTCTTGTCAATGCCTGGCGCTTAGAAGCCTTCTGGCGGGCATTGGACCAAAAAGCCCGCAGGCAGTATAAATATCTGGCGATCGGCTTCTTTTTGATCACCGGCAGCCTGGGATGGTCTGCCTCATTCCGCATCACTTACCTGCGCATGAAAAGCGATCATCTCCTGTTGCTGGCTTTTTTGATGATCATCGCCTGGCTGTTAATCGGATATGCCATTGCCAGCGGCCGTCTGCTGAACCGAAGAATATTCATATCCCGAAAAATTGTCTACTCCACGGTTGCCCCCTTTGCTTTTGCGCTTTACCTGATAGGGCTCGGATTAATCTCGCTTCTGATTAAAACCTTCGGCTGGTCCCTGCCCTTTGTTCTGCAATGGCTGATTATTATTGCCGGTCTTCTGCTGCTCACCGCCCTTACCCTCTCCGTCAGAATACGCGCCAAGATCCAATATTTCATAAGCACCCATTTTTATGTCAACAAATACGAATACCGCGATGAGTGGCTGGCTTTCTCGGATTTACTGCACAGAAAGTTGACCGAAAACGGGGTGGTCGAGGCATTGCGGCATATTCTTTATAAGAGTATGTACACGGATGCGATTAGCATCTGGATCGGCGATGAGAGAAAGGATGGTTTTCGCCTAGTTGGGGCGCAGGGGGGTGAGCATGAGGAACCGTTTGCCTCGATCCCCCCGGATGATCCGCTGGTGTCCTATCTGCAAAAAAACGCATATTTCGATTGTCGGGCATCCGCTTCCAGTCCGGACCAACAGCGCATCCTTCTGAAAAAGAAAGACTTTTTTACATCGCTGGGACTGGTGTTGATGGTGCCTGTGGCCATTGGGGAGAATTTTGTCGGGATCATCGGATTGGGGCCGGAGTATACCGGCGGCACCTATGGCAAAGATGACTTTGATCTTCTTTCCGCAATCAGTTCACAGGCCGCTTCCGCCCTTATTGCCGTTCGGACGGCTGAAGAACTTGCAAAGGCCCGGGAGCAGTCCGCATGGAATACGCTGTCCGCCTTTGTCCTGCATGATATCAAAAACGCGGCCACCATGCTTTCCCTGGTCCAAGCCAATGCCCCGCAGCATATTGACAACCCCGAGTTTCAGCAGGACATGATGGCCTCGATTGAAGATGCCCTGAAACGGATGACAAAGGTCCAGGCAAGATTGAATACCCTTAAGGGCGATATCGAACCGGCGATTCGAGATTTCAGTGCCCGCCGGCTGCTGCAAATTTGTTGCGACGCCACAGGCAAAAAGCTCTCGCGCCTGAAGATCCGCATCGAATGCGAACAGGATTTTACATTACCAACCGATCCGGATTTTATGGCTGTTATTGTCGAAAATCTGTTTATCAACGCGCTGGAGGCAAATAGCGGCGGCGACACGAGTGTATCCATAAAAATTGAAAAGACAGACAACCGGCAGGCCCAAATTGCATTCACAGACAACGGCCCCGGCATCGCCACGCAATTGCTGCCGGACCAGCTTTTTGAGCCCTTCATCACCTCCAAGGTAAACGGCAGCGGCATCGGCCTGTGGCAAGTCCGGCAGCTCGTTGAGAGCCTAAACGGAAGGATCAGCGCACAAAATGCAGAAGAAGGCGGGGCACGTTTTTTGCTTTTTATCCCCGCAACGCCTTCTTGAGACGGATGGAAAAAACGGTGCTAAAAATAAAAACGGTGATTTGTTTTTTATGCTTCCATACAGCCATAGGAAGCTGAAAAAAAAGTTACTGTCGAAAATTTTTACAGCCTAAATTGAGCGTTTCAATTTTTTGATTTAAAAAATGATCCAATATCCTAAAAATAAAATAAAAATTAAATCTTCAAAAAATTGAAACGCTCAATTTAGGTACAGGAAAATTCATTGCCAGACAGATTCAAAAGTGGGGAGCCAACCCTGAGCGATCAGACCCAGCCGATTGATCAAGCCTGCTGGGTACCCTATGTTTTGCCCTTTGCCGTATTCATGGGCTTGACCGCACCCGCCCGGTATTTTCCCGATGAAGCCCATCTGCTGTATGTCCTAAAGACCTTTTCCGTTGCCGGGCTGCTTTGGTTCTGGCGGGATCGCTATGCAAAGGATATAGCCCCGGGCCTGGATTTAGCCGGCTATTTAGCGGCTGCGGCCGCCGGGCTCCTCGTTCTTCCGGTCTGGATATTGCCGGAAGCCGTATTTCCAAAGCTGGGGATTGACACCGGCTTTAACCCATATGCGTTTGGATGCCCCCCATCTGCTGTTATGCTCCTGGTTGCGGTGCGGCTTTTCGGAGCGGTCCTGGTGGTCCCCGTCATGGAGGAGCTGTTCTGGCGCTCTTTTCTGCTTCGCTACCTGATCCATCCACGGTTTTATAAAGTTGCATTGGGTTCGTTCACCTGGTTTTCCTTTTCCGCCGTGGTGATTCTTTTCGGCCTTGAGCACCATCGATGGATTCAGGGAATGATTGCCGGTGTGGTTTATACCCTTTTAGTGATTCGCCAGAAAAGCCTGAGAGGCTGCATCATCGCTCACGGGACGACTAACTTCGGGCTTGGCATCTACGTTTTTGCCACGCAAAAATGGATCTTCTGGTAATGTAATATCCGGTATGCTTTACCTCATGCCCATCCATAAATGGCTAATTTGCCCGATTTCTGTGTCAGGCGCAAATTTTAATCCTCAACATACGCGTATGCCTGCGGTTAAAATTTTCGCCTTCCTTGAACTTGAACAAATTATCTTATTTATGGACGGACACTATCCCCCTATGGATCATGTGAAGGGTGAAATCATTGCCTTTGTAAAAAATCCCGACAGCATTTTAAACCTCCCCGCGATTATATTTCTTCGTTCCCAAATCCCCCATCACCAGCACATTGCTAGCTTCAGGCGGTTACTTTTGATGCTTGCCGGCTGGGAATATTTAATTATTGAGCGTTTCAATTTTATGAAGAATAAAATTTGATTTCTTTAAAACTGTCGTTTTTTTTTACAGTATTTTTTTGACACGATCAAAGGCTCAAGAAATGCGGCGTTTTAGAAAGGCAATAGCAGTTCGGTATAGTATTTGCATTATAACTTTGAAAAAAACATAGGGTCCAACTAATACTTCAAAAAAGGAGAGAAAAAATGAAAAATAAACTTTTAATCGGCCTTACAACCGCCTTTTTCCTGATTGGAATGGTTGGTCTGGCAAATGCTGTTCCGGTAACTTTTTTTGGGGAAGATCTTAATAATTATGAAAGAACAAATGCTGACGCGGCCCATGACGAGTTCATGGCCAACTTAAGCGGTGTGGGTACAGAAGACTTTGAGGGCTTTGCGGATGGCACTCCAGCGCCGATTGCCCTTGACTTTGGACTCGCCGGGACGGCCACCCTTTCCGGCCCCGGAGCCATACAGGAGGGACCAAACGTTGGCCGATGGGCCACTTCCGGATCGAGATACTGGGAAACTAACGAGGATTTTACAATTTCTTTCAGTGAAAGTATTTCAGCCTTTGGTTTTTACGGAACGGACATAGGAGATTTTGGCGGTGAATTAACCATTAATTACGTCAACGGTACAAGCAACACCTTGTCTGTCGGCAATTCAACAGGACAAAGTAATTTTGAAGGCACCGTGCTTTATTATGGATTCTATGAAGATGATCCCCTTTATGCCTTCAATTCTATTGAATTTGGTAACACGACTGGAAGTGACTGGTTCGACTTTGATGACATGACCATTGGCACATATGAACAGGTAACTCCTGAACCTGTTCCTGAACCCGCCACTATCATGCTAATGGGCATAGGTCTCCTCAGCCTAATGAGTTATAGCCGAAAACGCTTCAACAAAAAAGTTTAATATAAACCCACCAGTAGGTTTTGCGAAAAATCCCCGTACGCCAAAACGGGGATTTTTTTATCTTTAATACCCAATTACACGATCGGTACATACTTATATCTAAACTGAGCATAAAACTATTTGATCTTATGCTTTTTCAATAGATCATGCAGCGTAGGACGGCTTATCCCCAAAAGTTTAGCCGCCTGACTGATGTTGTTACCGGTCATCATCAAAGCCTTACGTATACATTTTTCTTCGGCCTGGTCACGGGCTTCTTGAAGGGTTCGAAACTTTTCTTCCCCCTGCGCCATCCGCGATTCGGCCAGCCCAAGATCCTCCGGCATGATTCTTTGGCCGGAACAATTCGAAAGCGCCCGGCGGATGCGGTTTTGAAGCTCCCGAACGTTGCCGGGCCATTCTTCGGCTGGCAATGCCGCCATGGCGGCTTGTGAGAATAATATGCGCCCGGCTTTCAGGGATGCGCATTCCGCGCCAAGGAAATGCTGCGCCAGCAGCATAATATCCTCCGGCCGCTCCCTGAGCGGCGGCAAATGGATCGGCAGCACGTTTAAACGAAAGTATAGGTCCTCACGAAAATTACCCTTCTGAACGGCCTGCTGCAGATCGATATTGGTGGCTGCAATGATTCTTGTATCCAGCGCAATCGTGCTTTTCCCGCCGACCCGCTCAATCGTTCCCTCCTGGAGATAACGCAAAATCTTTACCTGCATGGAAAACGGCAGTTCGCCGATTTCATCCAAAAAAACGGTCCCGGCTTCCCCCTGTTCCAGTTTGCCCGTTTTCCTGGCTACCGCACCGGTGAATGCCCCTTTTTCATGGCCGAACAGTTCGCTTTCTAATAGGTTTTCCGGAATTGCCCCGCAGTTGATGATCACAAAAGGCTTTTGACAGCGCCTACTCAGCCGGTGAATGGCGTGGGCCACCATTTCCTTTCCGGTGCCGGATTCGCCGGTAATAAGCACCGGATAATCGGTTTCACTGACCTTCCGGATCATTGAAAACACATGCTGCATTTGCGGCGATATGCCAAGCATGCCGCACAACGAACCGCCCGCGTCTTTTTGCTCGCGAAGCCTCCGGTTTGTCTCCTCCAGCGTGTAAAGCCTGAATGTTCGGCTCAAAATAATTTTTAAAATATCGAGGTCGATCGGTTTAACGCAGAAATCCGCCGCACCCAGCGCTACAGCTTTTACCGCATTTTCCTGCTCCGCATTGCCGGTAATTACGATCACCTTGGTATGCGGCGCCAGGCTACCAAGCGCCTCCAGCAGTTTGAAGCCTTCATAGGGCGTATCCGAGGAAGGCGGAAGGCCGAGGTCAAGGGTCGCAACCGGGAAAGCTCCGGAAGCCAGCAGTTGACGGGCTTTTTTGGCATCCCCCGCTATAGAGATATCATACGCCTCAAGGGACCACTTGAGCTGCTTTGCCACCGAGGCCTCATCTTCTATGATCAACAATTTCTCTTTTGCCACGAAAGCCTCCGATACTTGGGGGATGGGCAACGGTTTGGAGGGAGTATTTAGGATTAATTAAACTGTTCCCATAACAAATCCAACAAGGGTTTCAGGCTATCATCATCAGCTTCATCCTTGATTCGTTCGAGTTCAGCGATATCCTCTGAAATAAGGCTTCTGGCCTCTGATTCGATCGCTGTTTTTAGTTCATCGGGGCCCAATGCGCCCCGGTAAATCCTGTTCAATACGAAGCGGATACCGCTTGACCGTTTGAGTCTTAACGCGTCCATCTTCATGCGCAATGTTTCCCCGTCAACCGAGGACAACTTTTTAATCGCCTCATCGAGTCTTGTTTTGGGGTCGGCCTCTGATACCGGATCCGCCTGAGTCGGTTCAGGGGCCGCTTCATTGGTTCGCGCGGCGTCTTTTCTATTTTTGAAGGCCGGTGGATCGGTCCTCGATATATCGAGTTCTCTGGCGCATTCCTTGACGATCCCTTTTTTTATACGCCTGGCCGATTTGACAAAACCGGTCAGCAATGCCTGATCAGCAATTATATTGATCAAACGCGGATAGCCCTTGGAGAATTGATGGATCATTCGAACAGCGCCCGGTTTAAAAATCTTTCTGTTGGCACCGGCTGCGGCCATCCGGTATTCAATATACTTTTCAGTTTCATCCGGAGATAGCGGCGGAATATTGTAGTGAACAGCAATTCGCTGCCTGATGGCCCTGTTTTCGGGGCGAAGAAGAATATCATGGAACTCGAGTTGTCCGACGAAAAATATATTGATCAGCTTGGTTCCCTTTTTTTCGAAATTTGAAAAAAGCCTGATCTCTGATAAAAGCCGGTGGTCAAGCAGCTGGCATTCATCAATTATCAATACGACCCGCTGGGCCTGATAGTAAGACTTGAGCAAAAAATCGTTAAAGGCCTCAAGGAACGCCCCCTTTGTCCTGAAATCCCCGGACATGCCAAACGATCTCGCCACATAGTTAAAAAAATCGAGCGTATCGAGCACAGGATCGTGGATCACCACCGCCCGGTCATTTCTATCAAGCCCCTGCAAAAAAGCGTTTACGATTGTCGTCTTGCCCACACCGACATCGCCTGTTAAAAGCAAAAAGCTTTTATTTTCCAGTATTCCGTATTGCAGGGTGGCCAATGCCTCCTTTTGGTTCCTGCCAAACCAAAGAAAATCCGGGTCAGTATTTATTTGAAATGGTTTTTGTACGAGCCTATAATAGTCGAGGTACATTTTTCCTTAACGGCTTGATACGTTGTAAAAAATGACGGGCGGAAAAACACCCTGAGAAAATCGAAACGGGTTTAAGTATACCCATCCGGATTTTTTGATTGCCACCGCCACGCGTCCTCACACATCTCATTGATCCCACGCTTTGCGGTCCAGCCCAGCTCTTTTTCAGCCAGGGCGGGGTCCGCATAACAAACCGCAATATCGCCCTCTCTGCGGGAAGCAATTTTATATGGAATGGGTTTGCCGGACGCCTTTTCAAACGCCGCAATCATTTCCAGCACACTCGCGCCCCTGCCGGTCCCCAGATTGTAGGTTGCCAGTCCCGGATCCGCCCGAAGCCTGTTTAATGCATGGACATGCCCCTCTGCCAGATCCATCACATGGATATAGTCCCTGACCCCGGTTCCATCATGGGTCGGGTAATCATTGCCGTATACGAAAAGCGCCGGCTGCTTGCCCACCGCTACCTGACTGATAAACGGCATCAGGTTGTTGGGGATATCGTTCGGATCTTCACCGATCCTGCCGCTGGGATGGGCGCCGACCGGGTTGAAATATCTAAGAATGGCAATATTCCATTGGGGATCGGCCGCATACAGGTCTCGTAGGATGTTCTCGATGTATAGCTTGGTCCGCCCGTAGGGATTGGTCGGGCAGACCGGAAAGCTCTCCTGGATAGGCACTTTTTCAGGCTCGCCGTATACAGTGGCCGAAGAGCTGAATACGATATTTTTCACCCCATAGGCGCCCATTAGTTCAAATAATACCAGGGAGCCCACGATATTGTTATAGTAATACGCCAGCGGCACCCGCACGGATTCACCTACCGCCTTGAGACCCGCAAAGTGGATCACCGCATCAAACCGGTGGGATTCAAACACCCGGCTTAAAGACGCTTTCTGAGTCAAGTCGATGCGATAAAACTGCAGCCGCCTGCCGGTAATCTCCTGTATCCGGCTTAAGGGGGCTTCCTTGCTGTTGGAGAAGTTGTCCGCCACGCATACGTCATGGCCCGCCTCCAGAAGAGAGAGACAGGTATGGCTGCCAATATAGCCGGCGCCCCCGGTAACGAGTATATTCATTGCCACTGCCCTTTTTTTCGGCCGGAATTTTTCCCCACGAAAAGGCCAAATATCTTAGAATTTTTTTCTATCAGTTTTCATAGGATAAGAAAAGACGCAAATCAGAGGTTTGGAGAAAAGTAAAGGAGGCAAGGGCTTATTATTCCGGATCGCCCGTCTTGGCCGCCTGCCAGATGGCCTCCTTCTCATCCAGCGGCATCTCGGACAGCCGCTTGCCGTTCCGCCGGGCGGCCTTTTCAATTTCGTTGAAGCGGCGGACGAATTTGCGGTTCGAGCGCCTAAGGGCCGCATCCGGATCGACATCGAGTTTCCTGGCCAGATTGACCAGGGAAAAGATGAGATCCCCGATTTCGTCGGCCACACCGGCGTCGCTTCCGTCAGAAATGGCTGCTGATAGCTCGGCGAACTCCTCATCGATTTTTTCCCGGACCTGCGCCGCCGTTTCCCAGTCAAAACCCACCCGGCTGGCGGTGGCCTGAAGTTTTAAGGCATATAGCAGGGCCGGCAGCGTTTTAGGGATGCCGGACAGAATCGATTCCCGCCCCTGCTTGCCGTTTTCCTTGCGCTTCAACCGATCCCAGTTGCGGATCACATCCTCTGCGTCATCTACCCGGGCATCCCCGAATACATGGGGATGGCGGTAAACCAGCTTATCGCAGAGGCAGTTGAGCACGTCCGTTATCTCGAACCGGCCCGCCTCTTTGGCTATGGTGCTGTGAAAAACCACCTGCAGCAGCACATCGCCCAGTTCCTCCATGATGTATTCGGATTCGTCGGCCTCTAACGCGTCGACCAGCTCATAGGCCTCCTCAATAAGATTTTTAATCAGACTTTTGTGCGTCTGCTCGGCGTCCCACGGGCAGCCGCCGGGAGCCCGCAGGGTTTCCATAATTTTTACCAGTCGATCAAAATCTTGCATCAATTTTACCTCTTTTATATCCTAAATTGAGCGATTTTTAAGTTTACCGCAGATACAAGGAAAATGATGTCGAGCGATAGTTGTCTATGCGAGTCATCATTTGGCGCAGTAGATGCGGTGAAATTGGAAATCCCGGAGGGTTTCAAATTTTTTGATCAAAAAATGATTCAATATCCCAAAAATAACATAAAAATTAAATCTTCAAAAAATTGAAACGCTCAATTTAGGATCTATATGGATGCTGTCTATAGGGTATTCTGGATCCGGGGTCAAGCCGTATAACCGGTCAGCTTGACTCGGATATTGACAAATATAGTTTGAATATTTATCTTTTTCAGCTAATTAATGTTTTGGCGACTGATAACGCGTTGATCAAAGGAGACGGGCATGATTCATGTCGACAACCTGACCAAGTTTTATGACAGCTTCTGCGCGGTGGACGGGATCTCCCTGGATATACCGAAAGGCGAAATCCTTGGGCTGTTGGGCCCCAACGGGGCGGGTAAAACCACCACCCTGAAAATGCTGACCGGCTATTTCCCCCCCTCCGCCGGCACCATATCGATCAAAGATTTCAACATCCAGGACCACCTGCTTGAAATCAAAAAGATGATCGGCTACCTGCCTGAATCGTCGCCTTTTTACAAAGACCTTCTGGTCTACGACTATCTGGATTATGTGGCCAAAATTCGCGGCATTCCGGCCGACGAACGCCACACCCGCATCAAGTACCTCTCCGAGCTCTGCGGCTTAAGCCATGTCATGCACAAATCCATCGCCGAGCTCTCCAAGGGGCTCAACCAGCGGGTCGGCCTGGCCCATGCCATGATGCGCGATCCGGAAATCCTGATCCTCGATGAGCCGACCCAGGGGCTGGACCCCAATCAGATCGTGGAGATCCGGAACATCATTCGCAAAATCGGCGAAGAAAAAACCGTCATCTTTTCCACCCATATCTTAAGCGAGGCGGAAGCCACCTGCGACCGGATCGTGATTGTCAATCGGGGCAAAATTGTCGCCGACGGACAAACCGAGGCGCTTAAACAGGCCGCCGGCAAAGAGGCCGCCATCCAGCTGACGCTGGCCAATGCATCCTTTGATGCGGTAGAGCAGACGCTGAAGCCGATCGAAGGCATTGAATCCATTAAAAAAATGGACCAGACCGATGACGGCCGGCTTTCGGTAAAGCTCGGATGCCGGTCCGAATCCGACCGTCGGGAAGATATTTATAAAGCGATCAAGGCCACGGATTGGGTATTGCTTGAGTTTTACCAGGAGGCCAAAACGCTCGAGACCATTTTCCGCGATCTAACCCGACAGATCAACAAGGAGAATTAAAATGCGGCAGTTTACCCACATACTGCGAAAAGAGCTAAAAGATTTTTTCGTCACCCCCATCGCCTATATCGTGATCACGATTTTTCTCATTGTCACCGGCTGGTTTTTTTTCTCCACCTTCTTTCTCTACGACCAGGCAAGCATGCGCAATTTCTTCAACCTGCTCCCTCTTATCTTTTCATTCGTCATACCGGCCGTCACCATGCGGCTGTTGGCCGAAGAGTTGAGCAAAGGCTCCTATGAGCTGCTCATGACGATGCCGGTCACCTTCGGCGATATCATTATCGGAAAATTTCTGGCCGGCGTGGTGATGACCGTCGCCATGCTGATCCCCACACTGGCCTATCCGATCTCCATTTCCTTTTTGGGCCAGCTCGACTGGGGACCGGTCCTCGGCGGCTATCTCGGGGCCATTCTTCTGGGCGGGGCGTTTTCCGCCATCGGAGTGTTTGCCTCATCGATTACCCACAATCAGATTGTCGCCTTTATCGTCGGCGCAGCCATATGCTTTACGCTGACCCTGGTCGACAAGATGCTGTTTTTCTTTCCCGAAGCCATTTTAAACCCGGTGGAATACCTGGGCGCGAATTTTCATTTTTCAAACATCTCCAAGGGGATTATCGACTCACGGGATCTGATTTACTTTATCAGCGTCATCTTTATCGGCCTCTACGGGACCTATCTAATTCTGCTGCAAAAGGAATAAGGAGAGATCTATGAACCGGGCGGAAAAATATATCAAATTTCTCATCTATCTGGCGGTAATCGTCCTGATCAATGTGGTGGGGGTCACCCTGTTTTTTCGAATCGACCTGACGGAGAACAATATCTATTCATTATCAAAAGCCAGCAAGAAAGCCGTGTCCACGCTCTCCGAGCCGATGACCATCAAGGTGTTTTTCACCGAGAACCTGCCGGCCCCGCACAACAACACCCAGCGCTACCTCCGGGACCTCTTGAAAGAGTATAGCATTCATGCCAATGAAAACTTCAACTATCGCTTCTATGATGTGAGCCCCAAAGAGAAAGGGGTCAGCAGCAATGCCCGGGAGAATCAGGAGCTGGCAAAAAATTACGGGATTCGCCCGGTGCAGATCCGATCCGTCGAACAGGATGAGATCAAGTTCAAAAATGCGTATATGGGCCTTGTGTTGATCCACGGGGATCTCATTGAAAAAATTCCGGCCATCACCTCGACAGAAAAAATCGAGTACCAACTGACCACCGCCATAAACAAGTTGAACAACAAAATCAGTCAGCTGGCCGGCCTCGACGAGAAGGTGAAGATAAAGCTCATCATGTCCGCCTCGCTGGAGACGGTGGCCCCCTATATGGGGCTTAAGGAGCTGCCCAGGCTGCCGGAAAAGATACGGGAAGCCGTAAATGAGTTAAACGACAAAAACTACAACAAGCTGGTTTATGAACATGTGGATCCGGGCCAGGGGGACGAACTCGACGCCATGATTGCGCGCTACGATGTCATGAGCCTCAAATGGCCGGATATTGCTGAAGAAAATATCGATGCCGGCCGCGGTGCGATCGACCTGGTAATGGAATATAAGGACAACGTCAAGGACGTACAGCTTTTAGACATCGTCCGCATGCCGCTTATCGGCACCCGCTATGAGCTTATCGACACTGAGAACTTAAATGAGCTCATCAACGAAAACATCGAAACCCTGATCGGAATTAATGAAGACCTCGGCTACCTGGCCGACCACGGCACCCCATCCCTCATGAGACAAAGGATGAGGGGGCAGCAGCAGGGGGAAAGCCTCAGGCATTTTAACATGCACCTCTCGGAGACCTACTCCATCAAAAGGGTCAATTTAAAAGACGAACCGATCCCGGAGAGCCTCAACTGCCTGGTTATCGCCCAGCCGACCAAGGCGTTCTCCGACTACGAGCTCTACAAGATTGACCAGGCCCTGATGCGCGGGACCAACCTGGCCATATTCTCGGATGCCTACAAAGAAATGGCGCCACAGAGAAAACAGCGGTTCAATTTTCAGCAGCCAGGGTATGAACCGGTGGATACGGGTTTGAAAAAACTCCTGGCGCACTATGGCATCCGCCTGCGAGACGCGTTCGTCATGGATAAAAACTGCTACAAGCAAACCATGAGTCAGCGGGCCGGCGGCGGGGAACAGCCCATATACTATGCGCCGATTATCAAGAACCGGCATATCAACAACGACCTCGACTTCATGAAAAGCATCAAGGGGATGATCTCCCTGCAGAATTCACCTTTGGAGCTGGTTGATGGGCGGATCAAAAAACAGGGAATAACCGCCCATAGCCTCTTCGCCTCATCCGAGGCGTCCTGGCTCAAATCGGGCAAGACCCGATTAAATCCCCTTTTCATCCAGCCGCCGAAAACGGATACGGATCTGAAGTCCTATCCCCTGGCCTACCTGCTTGAAGGGAAATTCCGGAGCTATTTCGAGGGGAAGCCGATTCCGGCCAAGAAAACCGAGGCATCGGCGGCGGAGGAATCGAAGCCGGCCGATGAGGAGGGGCCGCCCGAGAAAGCGAACGAACCGGCGCCTACCGATGCGGAGGTTGATTTGTCCAAAATTGAAAGCGAAAAGGGGTTCACCACGACGGGCCAGACGGCAAAACTGGCCGTGGTAGGTTCCTCGGCCATTTTAAAGGACAACCTTGTCGACCAGGAGGGCCGGAACCCGAACACGACGTTTCTGCTCAATATCATCGATGTACTGAACCATCGCGGGGAAATCGCCGCCATGCGCAGCAAAACCCAGCGTTTCAATCCGCTCGAGGAGACCACGGCGATGACCAAAACCACGGTCAAGATCATCAACATTGCGGGCCTGCCGGTCCTGGTCGTTCTCTTCGGCCTGTTCACATGGTGGCGCCGTCGGATGCGGAGAAGACGGATCCAGATGATGTTTCAAGTATAAAAGGAGAGGGATAGCATGAAGTCCAAAAAAGAATATATCATTCTGATCGCGGTTGCCGCTGTTCTGGTGTTGTATCTGGTCTTTCACCAGTCTGACCGGACCCTTTACGAGCTGCCGGAAATGCCGGATCTCTCCGAAAAGGAGCTCAGCAGGCTTGAAATCAAAACGCCGGATGAAACAATTGAGCTGGAAAGAAAGGCCGGCAAATGGATCCTCAAGCCGCAGGGGGATGCGGCGGCGGACGGGAAAATCGAAAAAATGATAGAGACCGTAAAAAATTTTAAATTAACGGCGATGGTTTCGGCATCTGAGACCTATACCCGTTATCAGTTGGCTGATGAGAATAAAATATCCGTGAAAGCCTGGGCGGACGGTGAACTGATCCGGGAATTCGACATTGGCAAAACAGCGCCGTCCCACCGGCATACATTCGTGAAGCTCCCGGATGATCCGAATGTCTATCATGCAAGGAATAATTTCCGGAACCGGTTTGATCAAAGCCCGGCAGCACTCCGGGACAAAACCGTTCTTGCGTTGAAAGCCGAAAATATTCAGGCCATCGAGATCAAGCACCCGGATAAACAAATAAAAATTGCCCGTACGCCGGCCAGACCGGAGGTCAAGGCCGAGCCATCGGATACGGCCACTGATGGGGAAAAACCGGAGACGGCGGCACCCAAAAGACCGGCTTGGCAGGATGCCGAAGGAAACGAGGTGCCCGCATCCGATGTGAAGGCCCTGCTAAGCAGCCTTTCGGAGCTCAAATGCAAAGGCTTTATCGATGACCGCCCAAAATCGGACTTTTCCGATCCAAAGGTCACGATCACCCTGAGCGGACCGGATACCCATACCCTGTCCATTTTTGACAAGGAAACAGCGGATGCGGATAAGTATCCGGCCGTCTCATCGGGTTCGGACGAGCCGTTCTACCTTGGCGCGCGCAAAGCGGAAAACATCATGGAGGCCATTGAAAAGGAATAGCCAATGCCGTCGCCCATCCGCATCGGTGCGCTGATCAGCGGCACCGGCACCAATCTTGAGGCAATTCTAAACGCCTGTGAAACCGGCGGGATCAATGGCCGGATGGTATTCGTGGGCGCAGACACATCCAAGGCCAGAGGCTTGGAAAAGGCCGAAAAACGAGGGATTCCGAGTTTTGTGGTCGATTATTCAAAAATTATCCGGGATTTCAAAAAAAACCCCGATCCCCGGCAGCTGCCGGAGGATTATGACGGGGGGGCCATCATTGAAAGGCAGTCGCTTTTTCCCAAGGACAGCGACCCCGAAAAAGTTGCCGCCTATTTCGCTGCCCGGGCCATCGCCGAATCCGAACTGATCTCGCGTATGGCCGACTACCCGTTCGATCTTCTGGTATTGGCGGGTTTCATGCGGAATCTAAGCCCCTATTTCATCGACCGGGTCAACACCGACCCGATGCGGCCCAGAATCATGAATATCCATCCGGCCCTTCTGCCGGCTTTTGCCGGAACCGACGGCTACGGGGACACCTTTCGTTACGGCTGCAAGCTCGGCGGCTGCACCGTCCATTTTATCGACTACGGCGCGGATACCGGCCCCATCATCGGCCAGCGGGCGTTTCCAATCACAGAGACGGATACGATTGAGAGCATCAAAGAAAAAGGGCTCGCCCTGGAATGGGCACTGTATCCGGAATGCATCGCGCTTTATGCGGATAACCGCCTGATCCCGGTCAAAATGACATACACATCAAAAAACGGCGACATCTATCAACGCACCGTGGTCAAAATCGCCCAACCCGACGCATAGAAATCCGCTTAAGCGCCCAGCACTTTCAGCATCAGCGGCAGCGCCACGAAGGTCCCGATGCTGCTGCCCAGATTGGCAAGGATGACGATCAGAAGCAGACGGGTGACCTTGTTTTTCCAAAAGCCCCGCACCGAAAGGATATCCTCTGAAAGGTTTTCAAAATCCCTGACTTTCGGCTTCCGCAAAAATGCCTCCACCAGGCCGGCCACCCAGCCGGCGGCGATCATGGGGTTCAAGGACGTGAGCGGCGCTGCCACGATGGTGGCCAGGATGGTGATCGGGTGGGCAAATGCGATGATGGCGCCCAGGCCGGCGAAAACCGCGTTGGCCGCCACCCACCAGGAGATCATGTCTTTGCCTGTTTCCGCCCCGCCGAGAAAAAATCCAAAAACGAGAAGCAGCAGGATAACGGCCGGAATCAACCATTTAAGAATGCCGGCGCCCCGGCCCTTGGGCGGGACCGTCTCCAGGGGGGCGATGTCGATATCGTCCGTCAGATATTTTTGAATCCCCGGTATATGGCCGGCGCCCACCACGGCAACGATTTTTGGGCCCGGCGCATGCCGGATCTTATGGGCCAGATATTGGTCGCGCTCATCGATCAGGATTTTACGAAGCGACGGATGCGACTTTTCCAGTTCAGAGAGGATGGACTCCAGCATGTCCGTCTGCTTCATCTTCTCGATATCGGCCTGGTCAATCTCGTCGACCCCGCCCATGGAAAAAAGCAGCTGAAACAATAGCTTCAGCTTGCTCCAGGCGCCGGTACTGCGCCAGGTACGGGACAACGTGGTCCGGATATCCCGGTCCGCAAGACAGATTTCCGAGCCGGCCGCCTCCCCTGCATTCACGGCGAAAATCATCTCCTCGCCGGGCTTGATCCCCAGTTTATCACCGATCCGTTTCTGAAACGAGGCAAGCAGAAAATTGGCAAACAACAGAAAGGATTTTTTTTCCTTTATCACCTTGACGATATCCGTCTCCTGCCACTGCTTCTGCTGACGAATAGACTGATATCTGGAAGGGCACAGCTCCACGCACACGGAATCCGGCTGTTCCGCCTCGATTAAAGCCTTCGCGGCTTCGGCACTCTCCCTTGACACATGGGCGGTGCCCAGCAGCACGATTTCCTTGTCATCGATATTGACCCGATAGGGCGAGGGGCCGCTCTCCGCTTCTTCCGTCATCTGCAATGACTCCTTTTTCGGCGTATCGTATGGAACCCATTTGGGATGCACACATTTTGCCGCCGATGTCAAGAAGAGACTGATTTTTACCTAAATTGAAAATCCCGGAGGAGTTCAAATTTTTTGATTAAAAAATGATTCAATTGCCTGAAAATAAAAATTGACAATCTCGTAAAAAGCGATTTATTGCGCTGGCGCACCATTTTTGCAGAAAGTAACTCTGAAAAGCGTCCGCATTGTCATTTCGAGCGGTAGCGAGAAATCTTTAACAATCAAGATTCCTCGTCACTTTCGTTTCTCG
>Ga0209947_1000031_pt1 | contig 59936 bp, 53 predicted proteins | sample SalPonR2_B_D2_MG_FD_185706 | JGI IMG/M metagenome (GOLD analysis project Ga0209947, IMG submission 185706) | Salt pond soil microbial communities from South San Francisco under conditions of wetland restoration - Salt Pond MetaG R2_B_D2_MG... ...
GGCCGCGGGCGGCATCAGGGTGCTGCTAGGTCTTGTGCTGGGGGCTGCCACCATCGTCGCGGCGATCCTCGCCTGGTCGCGCATGCCGCCCGGGCGCCTGCGCGGGATAGCAATGATCGTGATCCTCGTGGGCGGCTTCTTCCTTTTCCGTGCGGTGTTCGACGCAGGAGTGTCAGAGGTCGAATCCATAGATCCGGCCGCGACGGGCTATCTCGGTGGTCTGGGCCTGCCCGTGATCCTCGCCTGGCCCGTGGGCGGGCTGCTCGCGGCGGGCGCGGCCTGGATCATCGGCAAGACCGCGCTCGGACTGCGGTCCGATTACCTTGCCATTGCCACGCTCGGCATCGCCGAGATCATCATCGCGGTGCTGAAGAACGAGGACTGGCTGGCGCGCGGCGTGAAGAACGTGACCGGTATCCCCCGGCCGGTTCCCTACGAGGTCGATCTGCAGCGCTCCGAACCCTTCCTTGACCTTGCCGCGCGGATCGGGGCCGATCCCGTCACCTTCTCCTCGATCACGGTCAAGCTCAGCTACGCGGGGCTCTTCGTCATCGTGCTGATCGCTCTGATCTGGCTGTCGGAAAAGGCGCTGAACTCGCCCTGGGGCCGGATGATGCGCGCGATCCGCGACAACGAGACGGCGGCCGAGGCCATGGGCAAGGACGTCAAGGCGCGGCACCTGCAGGTTTTCATCCTTGGCTCCGCCGTCTGCGGCCTTGCGGGCGCGATGATGACCACGCTCGACAGCCAGCTGGTGCCGGGCACCTACCAGCCGCTGCGCTTCACCTTCCTTGTCTGGGTGATGGTGATCGTGGGCGGTTCCGGCAACAACTGGGGCGCCGTTCTGGGCGGGTTCCTGATCTGGTGGCTCTGGATCATGGTGGAACCATTGGGTCTCGGCCTGATGCGGGGGATCACCGCCGGCATGCCGGAAGACTCGTGGCTGCGCGGCCACCTGATCGATTCCGCAGCCTACATGCGGCTCTTCACCATGGGGCTGATCCTGCTGCTGGTGCTGCGCTTCAGCCCGCGGGGCCTGATCCCGGAACGGTAAGGGGCTGGTTTCGGCGGGGACTATTTGAAACCAGAGGAAGGAGAGGCGTTTTTCCTTCCTCTGGTCGGAAATATCCCGGCGGAGGCCGCAGGCCGGGGGCATAGCCACCCTGAAACGATGGACTTATCGCCCTTCGAACACCGCGGGCCGCTTTTCGAGGAAGGCCATGACGCCCTCCTTGAAGTCGCGGGTCCGGCCGCACTGGCCCTGCAGCTGTCCTTCGAGCAGAAGCTGTTCCTGAAGCGAATTGCCCGAGCTTGCCTGCAGCGCCTGCTTGACGCGCTTGTAGGCCTCGGTCGGGCCCTGGGCCAGATGGGCCGCGCGGCCGCGCCACACCTCCTCGAAGCGGTCGTCTTCCACGGCCTCCCAGATCATGCCCCAGTCGGCGGCCTGGGTCGCGCTGATCTTGTCGGCAAAAAGCGCGGCGCCCATGGCGCGCGCAAGGCCGACCTGCCGCGGCAGCGCCCATGTGCCGCCCGCATCCGGGATCAGGCCGATGCGGCTGAAGGCCTGGATGAAGCTGGCCGATGCCGTCGCGATCACCACGTCGCAGACCAGCGCCAGGTTCGCCCCCGCCCCGGCCGCCGTGCCGTTGACCGCCGCGATCACCGGCACCGGGCAATCCACGATCGACATGAGCATCGGGATGTATTCGTCGCGAAGCGTGCGCTCGAGATTGATGTTGCCGACATTGGCGCGGTCGCCGAGATCTTGCCCCGAGCAGAAGGCGCGCCCCTCGCCGGTCAGGACCACCACGCGCGCCTCCCTGCCGGCCGTGCCAACCGCATGGGTGATCTCGGCCCGCATCTGGGTGTTGAGCGCGTTCATGACGTCCGGGCGGCGCATCGTGATGATGGCCGCGCCGTCGTCATCCTCACGGGTGATCGTTTCGTAATGCATGTCCGTCCGCTCCCAAACCGAAACCGGGGCGACAGTAGCAGAGCCTGCGGGGGAGGAAAGGACCCGACGCAGCGTCAGCCGCGCAGGATTTCCTTGAGGCGTTCGGCTTCCTCGTCGGACAGAGCCGCCTCGGTCGGGGCCTCCGCCCTCGACCGGCGGCGGACATAGGCGACGGAAAGGCCAAGGCCCAGAAGCAGCAGGACCGGTGCGGCCAGCCACAGCGCGATGGTGGATCCGGTCATCGGAGGGCGGAGCAGGACATACTCGCCGTAGCGATTGACGACATAGGACACGACCTGTGCATCCGTATCGCCGGCCACGAGACGCTCGCGCACCAGAAGGCGCAGGTCGCGGGCGAGCTCGGCATTCGATTCGTCGATGGACTCGTTTCGGCAGACGATGCAGCGCAGGCCGCCCGAGATGTCGCGCGCGCGTTCCTCCAGCACCGGATCGGGAAGAACCTCATCGGGTTGCACGGCCGCAGCTGGCAGCGCCAGCGTGAGCGCGAGGAGTATGGCGGCGATACGTGTCATTCCGCAGGCACGGCTTCTGGTTGCGTATCGCGGGACTTGCCCGCGCCTGCGGCCACGCGGTAGCGGCGGTCCGACAGGCTGAAAATCCCGCCGATCGCCATGATGATCGTGCCGCCCCAGATCCAGTTGGCGAAGGGTTTGATCCAGGTGCGCACGGCCCAGCCTCCGGCCCCTTGCGGATCGCCCAGCGTGACGTAGACGTCGCGGGTGAAGCCGTTGTTGATGCCGGCCTCCGTGGTGGGCATTCGCGCCACGGGATAAATGCGGCGCTCGGGACGCACCTCCGCGATCAGGCGGCCGGTCTCGGCCTCCCGCACGGCGACGGTCGCCATCGTGGTGAAGTAGTTGGGGCCGCGCACGTTTTCGTCGACGCCCAGAAGCTCGATCTCGTAGGCGCCGACCTCGTAGGGCGCGCCGATCTGGGCGACACGGATGTCTTCCATCTGGTACCCGGTCAGCGTCACGACCCCGAACATGGTGATGCCGACACCCGAATGGGCGATCGACTTGCCCCAGTCCGCACGCGGCAGGCGTGTCAGACGACCAAGGCGCTGGCCAAGGCCGCCGCGCCCGGTGCGCGACCAGATGTCCACAGCCGCCCCCGCGATCAGCCAGACCGACAGGCCCACGCCGATGGGGGCCAGCACCGTCTTGCCCGTATACATCGCCCATGCCAGAAGGCCGCAGGCCAGCGCGAGGATCAGCGCGGGCAGGAGCGCGCGGACCGGCCGCGCAAGCCCCGCGCGCTTCCATGGCAGCATCGCACCGATGGGCAACGCCACGGCGGCGGCGAAGACGAAGGGCGTGAAGGCCGCGTCGAAGAAGGGCGGACCAACCGACAAGGTCCGGTCGAAGAACATCTCGGCGATGAGCGGCCAGATCGTGCCGATGAAGACCACGAAGGTGGACACGGCGAGCAGCAGGTTGTTCAGCACGAGGCCGGACTCGCGGCTTACCGTCGAGAAGATGCCCTTGGCCTCCATGGAGCCCGCCCGGAACGCAAAGAGCAGGAGCGAGCCGCCCATGAAAAGCGCGAGGATGGCGAGGATATAGACGCCGCGCTCGGGATCGTTGGCGAAGGCGTGCACGCTTGTCAGCACGCCCGAGCGCACGATGAAGGTGCCGATCAGCGAGAAGCCGAAGGCGAGGATGGCCAGCAGGATCGTCCAGGATTTCAGCGCCTCGCGCTTTTCCACGACGATGGCCGAATGCAGCAGCGCGACCGAGATCAGCCAGGGCATGAAGGAGGCGTTTTCCACCGGGTCCCAGAACCAGAAGCCGCCCCAGCCAAGCTCGTAATAGGCCCACCATGATCCAAGGCCTATCCCGATGGTGAGAAACACCCAGGCCGCCAGGGTCCAGGGCCGGACCCAGCGGCCCCATGCCGCGTCCACGCGGCCCTCGATCAGGGCGGCGACGGCGAAGGAGAAGGCCATCGAGAGGCCGACGTAACCGAGGTAGAGGAACGGAGGGTGGAAGGCGAGGCCCGGGTCCTGCAGGAGCGGGTTGAGGTCCTGCCCGTCGAAGGGCGGCACGGCGAGGCGCGTGAACGGGTTCGACGTGAACAGGATGAAGGCGAAGAACGCGACCGAGACCGAGGATTGCACCGCCAGCACTCGGGCCTTGAGCGTCGGCGGCAGGTTCTGGCCGAACCACGCCGCGCAGGCGCCGAAAAGCGTCAGGATCAGCACCCACAGCAGAAGCGATCCTTCGTGATTCCCCCAAACGCCCGAGATCTTGTAGATCATCGGCTTGGCCGTATGGGAATTGGCCACCACGAGGTTGAGCGAGAAGTCCGACGTGACGAAGGCATAGGTCAGCGCCACGAAGCTGAATGCGGTCAGCAGGAATTGCGTGGTCGCAGCGGGCTCGGCCACGGCCATCCAGCCGGGGCGGTTCTGATGCGCGCCGATGAGTGGCACGACCATCTGGAAGATGGCGACCATGAAGGCGAGGATGAGGGCAAAGTGTCCGAGTTCTACGATCATGAGGCGCACTCTATGCCGGTCTGCGCCCGCGGCCAAGTGGATGCGTCAGTGCGGCGCATCGGATTTCACTATGCCGTGAGGCTGAGGGCGTGGAAGGGGCTCTGCCCCCGGCCCGTTCCGGGCCTCCCCCGGAGGTTTTCTGCCAGGATGAAGACACGGCGCGGCGCGGTTTCAGCGGCCCTTGAAGAGCCCCCCGAGAACGCCGCGCACCAGCGCCTGGCCGGATCTGGTTCCCAGCTGGCGCGCGAAGCTCTTGGCGAAGGTGGTGGCCACGCTGTCCGAGCGCGAGCCGCGCGGGCGTGAGGTGGAGCGGCTGACGCGGTTGCCGGTGTAGCGGCGGGCGGCGCGGAACTCCCTCTCGGCCATGGCCTCGGCTTCTTCCTCGGCACGCTCGGCGGCCTCGGCCTTCTGTGCCGCCGCCTCGGCGCGGGCGCGCAGCACCTCGAAGGCGCTCTCGCGGTCGATGGCGGTGTCGTATTTCCCGGCCAGCGGCGACATGCCCAGAAGGGCCGCGCGCGCCGCGTCCTCGATGGGGCCCAGCTGCGAGGATGGCGGGCGGATCAGCGTCCGTTCCGCCATGCCCGGCACGCCTTTGCGCTCCAGCATGGATGTCACGGCCTCGCCTACGCCGACCTCTCGGATGGCGTCCTCGATATCGAAGGCCGGGTTGTCGCGGTAGTTCTGAGCGGCCTGCCCCAGATCGCGCCGATCCTTCGCGGTGAAGGCGCGCAGCGCATGCTGCACCCGGTTGCCCAGCTGACCGAGGATGTCCTCGGGCACATCGGCGGGGTTCTGCGTCACGAAATAGACGCCCACACCCTTGGACCGGATGAGCCGCGCGACCTGCTCTACCTTGTCCACGAGTGCCCTGGGCGCGTCGTCGAAGAGAAGATGCGCCTCGTCGAAGAAGAACACGAGTTTCGGTTTGTCCGGGTCGCCGACCTCGGGCAGCGTCTCGAACAGCTCGGACAAAAGCCACAGCAGAAAGGTCGCGTAAAGCCGCGGCGACCGCATCAGCGTGTCGGCGGCGATGATGTTGATCCGCCCGAACCCCTCCGGGTCGGTCAGGAACAGGTCGTCGAGCGCCAGCGCGGGTTCCCCGAAAAGCCGGTCGCCGCCCTGCCCTTCCAGCACCAGCAGCCGTCGCTGGATCGCACCGATCGAGGCGGTGGCGATGTTGCCGTAGCGCAGGCCCAACTCCTTGCGGTTCTCGCCGACCCAGACCAGAAGCGCCTGCAGGTCCTTGAGGTCGAGAAGGCCCAGCCCCTGTTCATCGGCGATCCGGAAGGCGATGTTCAGGATGCCCTCCTGCGCCTCGCTCAGCTCCAGCAGGCGCGCCAGCAGGAGCGGGCCCATCTCCGAGACCGTGGTGCGCACGGGGTGCCCTTTCTCGCCGAAGAGGTCCCAGAAGGTGACCGGAAAGGCGCGATAGGCATAGTCGTCGAAACCGATCGTCCGGGCCCGGTCGGTGAAGGCGTCGTGCAGCTTGAAGTCCGCCCGCCCGCTCGCTGCCAGCCCCGAGAGATCGCCTTTGACGTCCGAGAGGATCACCGGAACGCCCCGGGCTGAAAAACTCTCCGCAAGGATCTGCAGCGTCACGGTTTTCCCGGTTCCGGTCGCCCCCGCGATCAGGCCGTGGCGGTTGGCGTATTTCAGAAGAAGATGCTGCGGCGTCGCGTGGTTTTCCGCCCCGCCGCCGATGAAGACACGCTCGTCCATGGCCTGCCGATCCCCCAGTGGTTTTCCGTGTCGTTCCGACCCCTGCGGCGAACATACATTCTTAACCTTCCTGTGCCAGTCTTTCAGTCGGTCCCCGGCCCATCTGGTCGCCGGGGATCGACTTCCTCCCTGTCGACTGGCCGCGCCCTTCCACGGGCGCGGCTTTTTTCAGCGTGGATGCGTCCGCCGCGGTTCCGGGCCTGTCCTGTCTGGGCGAAGCATGACTTTCAACTGCGTGAAATGGACCCAAATTCGCCGTTGACGCATCGTGTTCGCTGACATAGCGTCCGGCACAGAATGTCGGCCAGTCCGACAGGGAGAGAAAAAAATGCAAAGGGTCCGCTTGTCGGACCCTTTCGCTATTATCGCCCGTCCGCTTGTCGAACCCTTTCGCTTTAGCCACTTGTCGGACCCATTCGCTTTTCCCCCCTGGCCCTTTCCGACCGAGCGTCGGTCGCCCGCCGCGGCCCCCGTTTTTTCCACCCTGACAATCGCGATGCGTCATGGTAGCGAACGCGCAAGCAAAACAGGCAAGATCACAAAGGAAGAGCCATCCAATGTCCATCATGCGTCTCAGCCTCAAAGCCCTGCCCGTCGCGGTTGCTATCTTCGGCCTCACGCTTCCGGCCATGTCCCTCGCGCAGGAGGTCGGCACCGCCCGCGAACCCGGTGAACCCTACGTGGCCGAGGTGTTCTCGGATTGGGAACTGCGCTGCATCACCGCCGCCGAGGCGGGGCAGCCCGAACGTTGCGAGATGTTCCAGCTGCTGCTCGACGAGCAGGCCAACCCGGTCGCCGTGTTCCGCGTGAACGTGCCGCTGGTCGAGAACGAGGGCCAGATCGCGGTCGCGGTCATCGTGACGCCGCTCGAGACGCTACTGGCCCCGGGCATGCGCGTGCGGATCGACGACAGCGAACCCGCGGGCGTGCCCTACACCTTGTGCGAACCGACAGGCTGCCTCGCGCGCATTCCGCTGACGCAGGAAAATGTCGATGCCTTCAAGGCCGGCGCCGATGTGTTTCTCGAGATCTTCGCCCTCGTGCGAAGCGATATGGGCGAGATCGGCGGCGTGCCTGTGGCGCTGACCGCATCGCTTCGCGGGTTCACCGCGGCCTTTGACGCGCTCCAGGAGCGCCACACGGAGTTCGCCGCGTTCGTCGCCGAGCGCCGGGCCGAGGCCGGCGCTGAGGACAGCGAGTAAAGACAAATACTTGCGGCCCGCCGTTCAGGTGGCGCGCCGTGATCCTCAGGGCGCTTTGCGCAGGACCAGCACCGCATTCAGCCCGCCGAAAGCGAAGGCGTTTGAAAGGACCGCGTCTACCTTCGCCTCGCGCGCCACGTTGGGCACCACGTCCAGCGCGCATTCCGGATCGGGTTCCTCGTAGCCGATCGTGGGCGCGATGACCCCGTCCCTGAGCGCCATGATGCAGGCCAGAAGCTCCACCGCGCCGGTGCCGCCGATCAGGTGACCGTGCATCGATTTCGTCGACGAAATCATCAGCGCATCGGCATGGTGACCGAAGGCATGGGCCACGGCGGCGCATTCGACCTTGTCGTTGGCCGCCGTCCCGGTGCCATGGGCGTTGATATAGCCGATCTCGGACGGGGCGAGCCGGGCGTCGCGCAGCGCACCGGTGATCGCGCGCGCTGCCCCCTGCTGGCTCGGCATCACGATGTCGGCGGCGTCCGACGTCATGGCGAAGCCCACGACCTCGGCAAGGATCGTGGCGCCCCGCGCCATGGCGTGCTCGCGTTCCTCGAAGACGAAGACCGCCGCGCCCTCGCCCTGCACCATGCCGTTGCGGTTGGCGGAAAACGGGCGGCAGGCGTCCTTCGACATCACCCGCAGTCCCTCCCACGCCTTCACGCCGCCGAAGGACAGCATCGCCTCGGAGCCGCCGGTGACCATGACCTCCGCGCCGCCGCCGCGGATCAGCTGGAACGCCAGCCCCATCGCATGGTTCGACGAGGCGCAGGCCGTGGCCACCGAAAAGGACGGCCCCTTGAGGTTCCATTCCATCGAGACATGGCTGGCGGCGGCGTTGTTCATCAGCTTCGGCACGACGAAGGGGTGAACGCGGTTCTTGCCCTCCTCGTAGACCGAGCGGTAATTCTCGTCCCAGGTGTTCACGCCGCCGCCTGCGGTCCCCAGAACCACGCCCGAGCGTGCGGCCAGATCGCCGGCGAAGGTCAGCCCCGCCTCGTCCAGCGCCTGACGGGCGGCGATCATGGTGAATTGCGTGAACCTGTCGTAAAGCGAGATCTGCTGGCGGTTGAACAGCGCCTCGGGGTCGTAGCCCTTGACCTGCCCGCCGATCCGAACCGAAAGCCGCTCGACGTCGCGCAGCTCCAGCGGGCCGATGCCGCAACGCCCCTCGCGCATGGCCTCCAGCGTGGCGGGCACGTCCTGTCCGAGCGCGTTGATCGTGCCCTGGCCGGTGATGACCACGCGTCTCATCGGGCGCGCCTCAAGTGGATGTCTGCGAGGATTGCGCGGAGATCAGCCGTTCGACCTCGCGCACGATGGAGGCGACGGACGAGATGTCGAAATCTCCGGCATCCGGTTCGTTTGCGTTGAACGGAACCTGGATGTCGAAGGCCTCCTCGATGGCGAAGATCGATTCCACCAGCCCGAGGCTGTCGATGCCGAGGTCTTCGAGCGTTGAGCCGAGCGAGACATCGGACGGCTCGAGCACCGCCTGCTCCGCGATGATCGCGATCACCTTTTCGCTGACACTCTCGGCCATCCCATTCCCCGCGTTGCGATCCTGTCGCGTCCCTTACGGTTTCCGACCGGCGTTGAAAACGGCTTTCTGCAGCTCTGCGACGGTGCGCGCCAGCCGCGGGAGCCGGCGCAGCGCCTTGTACATCTCGACATGGGTGTCGAGCCTGACCGCGGGGCTGCCCATCAGCATGCGGCCCGCCGGCACGTTGGAATAGATCTTGGTGGCGCCCGCCGCGACCACGTCCGAACCGATCTCGATATTGTCGGAGACGCCGCACTGGCCGCCGAGGACGACCCGGTCGCCCAGCACGGCCGAGCCCGCGAAGCCCACCTGCCCGCAGAGCAGGCAGTCGCGGCCGATCCGGCAGTTGTGGCCGATATGCACGAGGTTATCGATTTTCGTGCCGTGGCCGATGGTGGTGTCGGCGACGGTTCCCCGGTCGATGGCCGAGTTTGCGCCGATCTCCACGTCGTCGCCGATCGCGACGCTGCCCAGGGAGTGAATGCGCGTCCAGCTTTGCGGGCCCTTCGCGGCGTGTTCGGCGGTGCCGAGGCTCTCGCGCGCGGTCTCGACATGGGACTTTTCCGGCGTGACGAAGGAAAACCCGTCACCGCCCAGAACCGCGCCGGGCTGGATGATGACGCGGTCGCCGATCCGGACGCGCGCGCCGATCCTTGCGCCCGCTAGGATCAGGGCGTCATCGCCGATGCGGGTGCCTTCCGCGATGCTGACATGGGCGGCGATGCGGGCGTTCCGGCCGATCTCGACGCCCGGGCCGATATGGACGAAGGGGCCGATGGCGGCGCCGATTCCGATACCGGCCGCAGGGTCGATGAATGCGGAGGGGTGGATGCCGGGTGCGATGACGGGGCCCGGGTCCATCGCCTGCGTCACACCGGCCATGGCGAAACGTGGACGCGGCGCGATGATGGCGGCTTCGAGTCCCAGCGCACGCCAGTCCATCTCAGGACCGAGAACCGCAGCCTTCGCTGCGCCCTGGGCGAGGTCCGCTGCGTAGCGGGCGGACATGGCGAGCGCGAGGTCACCCGGGCCCGCCGCCGCAGGTTCGGCAACGCCCGTCACGACGAAATCGGCGGCACCGAGAGCCTCCGCCCCGAGCGCCGCCGCGATGTCCCTGATCCTGTGGCCCGTCATGATGTCCCCGCCCGTCTCAGCGGGGCCCGATTAGCTTGACGCGTCGGGCATGACCACCCCCATCGACCGCATGGCCTGGCCCAGACGGGCGTTCCGCCCATACACGTCGTCGCGGAAGTTCAGGCCGCCATCGTCATCCACCCATGCGGTCCAGTAGGTCAGGTGCACGGGGATGTGCACGTCGAGATTGACCTGCGTTTCCTGTCCGGTGTTCAGGATGCGCTGGAACATGCCCACGGGATCGTCCGTCTGCCGCTCCAGCAGGTGGTAGGCGAAGTCATGGGGGTCGGCCAGCCGGATGCAGCCCGAGGAGAAGGTGCGCACCTCACGCTCCATCAGATACTGCTCGGGCGTGTCGTGCAGGTAGATGGCGTGTCGGTTGGGAAACATGAACTTCACCGTCCCAAGCGCGTTGCGCGGTCCTGGCGGCTGGCGCAGATCGAAGGGAAAGCTCGACACCGAATACTGGCTCATGTCGACGGCGCCGGGGTTCACTACCCGCCCGTTCGACAGAAGCTGCATATAGGTGCCACCGCCCGCGATGATGTTCGGGATGTAGGAACGCATGGCGATCGAGCGCGGGACATACCAGCTCGGGTTGATGACCATATGCTCCATCTCGTCGGAAAATTCCGGCGTCTGGCGGTCGCGTGCGCCGATGACCGAGCGGGTGACGAAGGTGGTCTCGCCATTGTCGATCACGCGGGAGTGAAAATCGGCGAGGTTCACGAAGATCAGGCGGTCATGCACCTGCCCGTCATTGAGCCAGCGCTGCCGTTCCATGTGCAGGACGACGTCGTTCCAGTGATCCTCAACCGAGCGGTTGACCGCGCGGATCGTGTCGCCGCCCGCCACGCCATCGGCGTTGATCCCGTTGTCGAGCTGGAATTCCACCACCGCGGCCTGCAGGCGCGCATCGTATTCGGCCGTGATGGAGCGTTCGAGATAACCCATCGCGATCAGGCGGTTGCGCAGCGCCACTACCGACGCCCCACTATCGCCGGGTCCAAGGCTGCCGGACTGCACCAGCGCGCCGTATCCGCCCCGCGCGGCGAGACCCTCGAGATGCAGTTTCTTGCGCAGAAGCCGCGCATAGGCCGGGTCCTGCGGCGGCAGGGTCGCCATGAAGGCATGCGGGTTGGCGTCCATGAACGCCGTCAGAAGTTCAAGGGGGTCCTGCAGCGGCTGATCCTGGAAGATGTCCGGAATGATCTCTCCGGGATCAAGAAAACCGGAATGCACGTCATTGGCGTATTGCAGGAACATCCGCGTGGCCATGACGTCGGCCTGACCGCGCGCCCAGGGATTGGTCGCATCGGCGAAGGCCTGACGCAGCGCGCCTATATCGTATCGCGTGGTCGGCAGGCCGTGGATGTCGGCCTGTTCCAGCGCCGCGATGAGTGCCGAGCGCCGTTCCACAGCGGCCGAAGAGGTCCAGATCGGCTGAAAATCCTGCGCGCGGTAGAAGGTGGCGAGGCTTTCGTCGGTCGAAGACGCCTCCGCGATCGCCTGGCGCAGGGCGGAGAATGTCTGCGCCTGCGCGGTGTCGGGCAGGAACGACGACACGGTCACCGGAGCGACGGCAAGGGCCAGTGCCAGAATCGAAGTGCGCGCAAATCTCAAGCTCATGATGTCGTTTTCCTCCTCGGAGGTGAATTTTCCGTTTCCGTCCCGTCGCCGTCACGCGAACGCCCACCTTTGTTTGACGCATGAAGGGATTCGAATCCATTCACAATTTAGCAAGCCGTTGTCGCTAGATAGCGGCTGTGGCTTGCGGTCCGGTGCGACTCCGTCGCGCAGGCGCGGCGGTCCGGGTGAGTGTCTAGCGCGGGATTTGGCCAGTGATCGGGCCTTCAGTTGGCAAAAACCCGCCGATATCGGCCGGTTATCCACAGCGGGTGGTGACTTTGCTTCCCGAAACATTTCGTTTGTGTCATCCCTGCACTGCCTGCGGGGATTGGGGGCGCAAAAACCGGAATAAAATCCGGCGCGCCAATAGAGCTGGCGGAACGATGGGCGATCGACACATGGCGAATAACTCGATGACGCGGCGCACGCTACTGCGTGCCTTTGCGGCAACCACCGTGGCCGCGGCGCCGGTGATGGCCAACGCGACGGGTCTGCTGCGCGGGGCGGGCGATATCCGCCGGCTGCGCATGTACAACGGACGTGCGGGCGAAAGCCTCGATATGATCTACTGGATCGAGGGCGATTACATTCGTCCGGCCCTTGATGAGATAAACTATTTTTTCCGCGACTGGCGCGACAACACGGTCCACCGCATCGATCAGCGCACGGTCGATATCCTGACTGCGTCGCATCGCCTGATGGAAACCGATGAACCCTACACGCTTTTGTCGGGATACCGCAGCCCCGCCACCAACGCCATGCTGCGCAGCCGGTCCTCCGGCGTGGCGCGCAATTCCCGCCATCTGCGTGGAGAGGCGGCGGATGTGCGGCTTCAGTCGCGGTCCGTAGGCCAGATGTATCAGGCTGCACGCGCCTGCAACGCGGGCGGCGTCGGTCGCTATTCGCGCTCGGATTTCGTCCATATGGATTGTGGACCGGTCCGCTCCTGGGGCGGTTGACCCCGACACTCGCGGAGACGTTCCATCGCACCTTGCGCCCCGGCCTTGTCCGGGGCGTTTTTCTGTGCGCCGCAGCGCGCCCTCCACCGTTGGACATCCCGCGCCTGGGGCCCATATGTGCGGGTAACGACAGGAGACGCCAGAGATGAAGACCTATTCCAAGGACAGCGGTGCCATCGCCAACCTGACGCCGGAGCAGTATCGCGTCACCCAGCAGGACGGGACGGAGCGTCCGGGCACCGGGGAGTATCTCAACAACAAGGAACCGGGGATCTACGTGGACGTCGTCTCGGGCGAGCCGCTTTTCGCGTCGTCCGACAAATACGAAAGCGGCTGCGGCTGGCCCAGCTTCGTCAAGCCGATCACGCCGGCCCACGTTGTCGAGAAACGCGACCTGAGCCTCGGCATGATCCGCACCGAAGTGCGCTCGACCCATGGCGACAGCCATCTCGGCCATGTCTTTCCCGACGGGCCGCGCGACCGGGGGGGCCTGCGCTACTGCATCAACTCGGCTTCGCTCCGCTTCGTCCATCGCGACGACATGGAGGCGGAAGGCTATGGCGACTATCTCGACCAGGTGGAGGACATCACATGAGCACGACACGTGAACGCGCCGTTCTGGCGGGCGGCTGTTTCTGGGGCATGGAAGAGCTGATCCGCCACAAGCCCGGCGTCATCTCGACCCGCGTGGGCTATACCGGCGGCGACGTGCCCAACGCCACCTACCGCAATCACGGCACCCATGCCGAGGGGATCGAGATCATCTTCGACCCCGAGGTCATCAGCTATCGCGACATCCTCGAGTTCTTCTTCCAGATTCACGATCCGACCACGAAGAACCGCCAGGGCAACGATGTGGGCATGAGCTATCGCTCGGCCATCTACTACGTGGACGAGGCGCAGAGGCAATGCGCGCTCGACACGATCGCCGATGTGGAAGCCTCGGGCATCTGGCCCGGAAAGGTCGTCACCGAGGTCGAGCCCGTGGGCGATTTCTGGGAAGCGGAGCCGGAGCATCAGGATTACCTGCAGCGCATACCGCATGGCTACACCTGTCACTTCCCGCGGCCGGGCTGGGTCCTGCCGAAACGCGCCGCAGCGGAGTGATGAGTGGCCGGGGCTTTCCCCACCCGGCCCCGAAGCCCGGTTCAGCGTCGCGTCTTGATGGTCGGCCAGCCGAAGCGCTCTGTGATGCGCGGGTGCGAGGTCAGGACAGACCGCTTGCGGCCTGTGATCACCAGTGGCATCGGCCAAAAATAGCGCGACATGTGCCGCCCGCCATGAAACACCGACGACCGCCGTGGCTTGGTCGACAAGAGCTTGCCGGGCCAGAACCATGTCGACTTGTGGCCCGGGATAAGGTTGTCGGGTCGTTCCTTCCGGCGGCTGATGGTGGGAAAGCCGAAGACGTCCGAAAGCCGCCAGCCGGACCAGCCAGAGCCGACGTAATCGTCGCGCGTCATCATCATCGGGTGATTTTGCAGGACCGACGATGTGTATTTCCCCAGGTCCGGCTTTTCCTCGATATAGCGGTTCTGGTTCGCCACGCCCGCGTCGATCCATGCCTCGCCGTCGGCGACCTCCTGCGCACGGCGCGCGGCGCCGAAGGGCGTGAAAGGCGCCCGGCAGACCAGAAGCGCACGGCCCTCGGTCATGGCGCTGGCGTAGCGTTCCGCGGCGCGGTCCTCGACCCGGCTTGCGGCGATCGTCGCGGCATCGGCGGTGGTGATCACGTCGAGCGTCGCCTCGGGAAAGCCTTCGGCGCGCAGTACCTCCGCGACACGGTCGGCCACGGCCTTCGACTCGTATAGCCTTGTGACAACTGTCGTCATGGGTCACCCCTCCCTGTGGTCCACCTTCCAAGTGGTCGTGCCGATTTAATGTGGGGCGCTTGCCCCTTGCCGTCCAGTCCGATTGCCCGATACGCGGTCGGTCTGTCGGCCCCTGCCCTACGCCGTCCGCGTGGGCGCTGTCGCCGAAAACCGCGCCCGGCACGGTGGCAGGACGCGGTTAGAGTGTCATGGCCGGTTCGCGACCCGCTCGACGCGAAGTCAGTGTCGGCAGGCCCAGCATCCGTGAAAATGACCAGCGCTTGGCCCTTTCCGAGGTCTTCAGGACCAGAGGCAGGATCATGTCCGCCATGTGAGCGTGGCGGGGGAAGGCGTATCTGTCGATCGGTTTGCGCCGGCTGATCAAAGGGATCGGGAAATCCGCCATTCGTGCGTGGCGTGGAAACGCGAACGTGTCGACCGGTTTGCGATCACTCAGGAGCGGGATCGGGAAATTGGCCATGTGGGGACTGCCCGGGATGATCGCGTTGGTCCCGGTCTTCCAGTTGATCAGCAGAGGAAAGGGCCAGTTGGCCATGCGCGTGTGCCTGCCGATCCACGTGCCGGTATAGGGCTTGCGGTCGGACAGAAGCGGGATCGGCCAGTTCGCCATACGCGCATGACGCGGAAAGGCGAAACGGTCGGCGGGCCTGCGGTGGCTGATCAGCGGGATCGGGAAGGCCGCCATGCGCGCATGGCGGGGGAAGGCGAAATTGTCGGCGGGCTTGCGCCGGCTGATCAGCGGGATCGGCCAGTTCGCCATATGCGCGTGCGGCGGGACGATCGATTCCCGGATCGGCTTGCGCCGACTGATCAGCGGGATCGGCCAGTCCGCCATGTGGTAGGTCGTGCTGCCGGGAACGCGGTCACGGGTCAGCAGGCGCGGGTGATCCAGAAGGATCTTGCCCGCGAGCGGGTCTGGCCCCTCTTTGAGATAGACCTCTTCGACAAGGTCGCCCATGTCGATGGCGTGCATCGCTTCGGCCACGTCCCGTGTGGTCTGCGCGACGCCGAGCGGACGGTACCCTGCCCGCACCAGCACCACGGCGCCCCCGCGCGCCACGTGTTTCTCGTAGGCCTTTGCCGTGGCCTTCTGAACATGGTCCTCGGTCAATGTCGCGACCAGATCCTCGGCGCTGTCGTGAAGCTCGACGAGCCGAGGCGAGAATTTCTGCATCTCGATCAGTTCATGCCGGACAAGGCGTGCTTGTTCGGCGCTGTCATAGCAGCGCGTGATGATCTTGGTCATGGTGCCTCTCCCGTGATGCTGCGCGCCGAGGCCATGCCGCCGGACGACGGGGCGCGACGGGCGCGCCCCAAGGGGTCAAAGAGCCGTGAGACGAGTGTCGTCATGGGTCTCCCTTTCTGTTCGCCCGGCGCCGGGCCGTGGCGGCTCGGTGGGCGCGGCGGGGACGTCCGGTCTGTCCCCCCGGTTGGTCATGGGTGTGGTCTGGCTGTATCGGGCGTGCCGCCCCCTGAGGAACGTGATCGCGACAAGCGCGGCAAGCAGGAGAAATAGCTCGAGGCTGAAGACAGGCGTATAGGGGGCCTCGGGGCGGAAGCTTTCCGCGCCCGGCAGGGCGGTGATCAGGTCGCGGATGATCCCGCCGAGCGCCACGGCGATCCCGGCGGCGGTGGCCTGCACCGCGCCCCAGGCGCCAAGGGCAAGGCCCACCTGCTCGCGCGGAGCGCTGCGCATGGTGGCCGTCAGCGTGCCATGCCCGAAAAGACCAGCGCCCAGCCCGGCGAGCCATGTCCCGGCCACGAAGAGGACCGGTTCGCCCAGCGGCCCCGAAGCGATGATGGCGGCGAAGGCGGGAATGCCCGCAAGCGTCCCCCACCATGCGACGTCGATCGGATCGCGACCGTTCAGCAGCACGCGAGATGCGATGGCGAAACCGATGAGCCCGCCAAGCGCCAGCACGGCGGTCAGCCGCGTCGTCATCGCCACCGACAGGTCCAGCACCTGCCCGCCATAGGGCTCCAGCAGGACATCGGCCATCCCGAAGCCCATGGTGCCGAGCGCGATGACGACCAACAGGCCCACAGCGGTCCGGCCGCGCACGAACAGCCGCCAGGCGTCGATGAAATCGGCGTGGGTCTCGGTCTCCATGCGGGCGGCGCGCACGCGGTCGCGCGGCTCCTGCTTCCACATGGCCAGAAGGTTCAGCGCAACGGTGACAACGGCCGCACCCTGCACCACCTGCACCAGCTTTCCGGGCGTATAGTCCCGCAGCAGGTAGCCGAAGATCAGCGCGGCGGCGATCATGCCCACAAGCAGCATGACATACATCAGACCGACGACCTTGGGCTGTTCCTCCACCGGGACAAGGTCGGTGGCAAGTGCGAGGCCCACGGTCTGCACCGTATGCACGCCCGCGCCCACCAGCAGGAAAGCGAGCGCGGCGCTGGAATACCCGATCCAGAGCGGCGCATCGGCCGCCCGGTCGTAACCCGACAGGACCAGCAGCGCGAAAGGCATGATCGCGAAGCCGCCGAATTGCAGCATCGTGCCCTTCCAGATGTAGGGCACGCGACGCCAGCCAAGCGCGGATTTGTGAATGTCCGAGCGGTAGCCGATCAGCGCGCGGAATGGCGCGAACAGAAGCGGCAGGGAAATCATCACGCCGACCAGCGTGGCCGGCACCTCGAGTTCGACGATCATCACGCGGTTGAGCGTGCCGAGCAGAAGGACCAGCGCCATGCCCACGGTGACTTGAAAGAGCGACAGACGCATCAGGCGCGACAGCGGCAGATCCTCGTTCGCCACATCCGCGAAGGGCATGTAGCGCGGTCCGATCTGACGGATCTTGCGAAGCGCGAAGTCACGGGTCCTGAACATGGGCGTCGGGCCTCGGCCCTCTCTCGTGGTGCGCGCGAACCGGTGTCTGATGCCGGGGGCGCGCGTCATGTGCGTCGTCCGAAGGGTTGGACGGGGGCGAAGTCGTTCGTCCCCGGCCTAGTTTGTCCGGTCGTTCTGCATCGGTCCGCCCCTATTCTATCAGGGCTGCCGATGTGAGGTCGTCCACGACGAGTGTCGCAGTCCGGCCATCGGGCAGGATCACACGCATGCTCTCTGCGCCGGCTGCGTCGGCCTCAAGATACATGGGCAGATCCGCCGCATCCGCCGAAGCGGGAAGAATGGTCTGTTCCTGGGCGCGTGCCGCCGTATCGCCCGAACCCAGCTCCTGACCGCTGAGGAAATCCGCAACCCACGAGGTGTTCGACAGAACAGCCACGTGAACCGCAAAGGACCCAACGGCAACGGCGCCGAGAAAGAGCGGAATACCAACGGTCGGTTTCACGACCAGCCACATTTTCGCGTTGTTCATTGTGTCCCCCCTTATCCGAGCCAGGGCGTGGACACGGCCACGAGAACATGTGCCAGAAGCGCAATCGCGCCGAAGACGCGGGTGCCATCGATGAGGTAGCTATGCACCTCTTCGGCCTCCTTGAGGGTCAGGCCGGTTAGCCAAACCTTATCGGGATCATCGGACATCAGTCCTTCCCTCCTTTTCGTTTCGTTTCTCCCAACCAGTCCCGCACGCAGGCGAAACTGCCGAGCGGCACACCGTTGCCCCTCAGGGTGTCACGAAGTGCCAGTGACAAGGTGTCACGTAAAATTGACATTTTCAATTGTAAAGTAGCGTGGACAGATCGTCGGATACCCACCCTAGGTCGTGGTCGTACGAAACTGCGTAAACCAGCCGAAATGATGCATATTTTCCGGAGGTTTGTCCCGGCGCTGCATGACTTCGTCGATCAGCTCAGATCGGTTCGGCCCGACACTGCGACAGAATCATCTCGAACACGTCCGGGTCGCAGAGTTCCGTGGCTTCGGTCGTTACAGCGGCACTGGCCCCACAGGACCCCCAGCAAAGCACGTCCTGCAACGCCATGTCCCGCGACAGGGCAAGCGTGGCGCCGGCCACGAAACTGTCGCCTGCCCCGGTCACCGAGACCACCGGCACGTCGGCGGCCGGCGCGAACCAGCGTTCCGTTGCCGTGACAAGCACGGACCCCTCCGCCCCGCGTGCGAGAATGGCGATCTCGGCCGCACCCGACGCGACAAGGTCGGAGCCGACATCGGCCGTCTCCTCGGCGGATCCGAGTTTCCGGCCCACCAGTTCCTCGGCCTCGGCCTGATCCATGCGCAGCACCTTGAGCCCGAGGCCCGCCCGCGCGATCTCGGCCAGCGGTGCGCCGGAGGTGTCGGCCACGACCGCGCCGCCGGCGTCCTTGAGCGCCCGCGCGAGGTCTTTCAGCGCCGACGGCTCCAGTCCTGGCGGAACCGAGCCCGACAGCACGACGAAGTCACCAGGCCCTACCAGCGGCAGCAGCGCCTCCTTCGCGGCGTCGAGGTCTGCGGCGGTCCATTCCGGACCGGGGAAGATGAAGCGGTACTGCGCGCCGGTCTCCTCCTCGATCACCGAAAGGTTCTGACGCGTCTCGCCCGGCGACGGCAGCGGGGCGACGTCATGGCCCGAGGCCCTCAGCCTGTCGACCAGTCCGGTGCCCACGGGGCCGCCCACGGCAACGGCGGCGCGGGCCTCTCCGCCCAGCACATGGATGGCGCGCGCCACGTTGATGCCCCCGCCGCCCGGATCGATCCGGGGCGGCGCGCAGCGCAGCTTGTCGCCGGGCACCAGTTCGGGTGTCCGGGTTTCCAGATCGACCGCAGGGTTCAGCGTGACGGTAAGAATGCCCATGCTGTCTAGATAAGGGCAATTGAAGGCTCTGTTAACAGGAGATGCGCGGGAACGTTGCAGTCGCCGGGGGAATGTCTAGGCTCGCATGCATGTCACGCTCCTCACCGCGCCCCGCCCCCGAGATCGACCGTCCGCTTGCCGAGGCGCTGGCGCGGGTGCGTGACGGCACCCATCACGATCCGTTCTCGGTGCTGGGCCCCCATGACGGGCCGGCAGGGCGCACCGTGCGCGCGTTTCAGCCCGACGCGGTGCAGCTCCGCTGCCTGCAGGACGGAAGCGAGGCTGCATCCCTGCAGCCGGTCGCGGGCGTTCCCGGCGCTTTCGTGGGGCCCCTGCCCGGAAACGGCCCCTACCGGCTGGAGGCGCGATACACGGATGGGGCGACATGGGTTCATGACGATCCCTATCGTTTCGGCCCGGTTCTGGGCGATATCGATGAATACCTGATCGGCGAAGGTACGCATTACCGGCTCTGGGACGCACTCGGCGCGCATGTGATGACCCATGAGCGCGTCCCGGGCACGCATTTCGCGGTCTGGGCGCCAAATGCGCGGCGGGTCTCGGTCGTGGGCGATTTCAACGCCTGGGACGGGCGTCGCCATCCGATGCGCCGGCGCGGCACCACAGGCGTGTGGGAACTTTTCCTGCCCGGCATCGGCGAGGGCGCGGTCTACAAGTACGAGATCCTCGGCCATGACAGCGTGGTCCAGCCGCTCAAGGCCGATCCGGTTGGCTTCGGCTCGCAGCACGCGCCCGAGAACGCCTCGGTCGTGCGGCGGATCGACGGCTATGGCTGGTCAGACGCGGGCTGGATGGAGGCCCGAGCGGACAGGAACGCCCGCACCGCGCCGATTTCCATCTACGAGGTGCACCTCGCCTCCTGGCGGCGAAGAGACGACGGGCGCCCCATCTCCTACGTGGAGGCGGCGCGGGAACTGGTCGACTACGTCTCGGACATGGGATTCACCCATATCGAGCTTTTGCCGATTTCCGAACATCCCTTCGACGGGTCGTGGGGCTACCAGCCGGTGGGCCTTTTTGCGCCCACCATCCGGCACGGCCCCCCGCACGAGTTCCGCGACCTGATCGCGGCGGCCCATGACAAGGGGCTGGGCGTGATCCTCGACTGGGTGCCGGGGCATTTCCCGTCCGACGCCCACGGGCTCGCCCGTTTCGACGGCACGGCGCTTTACGAACATGCCGACCCGCGCGAGGGCTTCCACCAGGACTGGAACACGCTGATCTACAATTTCGGCCGGGCCGAGGTGAAGAACTTCCTCGTGGCCAACGCGCTCTACTGGCTGGAGGAATACCACGTCGACGGCCTGCGCGTGGATGCCGTGGCCTCGATGCTCTACCGCGACTATTCCCGCGAACCGGGCGAGTGGGTGCCCAACAAGGATGGCGGGCGCGAGAACTACGAAGCCATCGCCATGCTGCAGGAGATGAACGTCACAACCTATGGCCACGCGCAAGGCATCATGACGGTGGCCGAGGAAAGCACCTCCTACCCCGCTGTCTCCGCGCCGGTCGACAAGGGGGGGCTGGGCTTCGGCTACAAGTGGAACATGGGCTGGATGAACGATACGCTCGACTACATGGCGCGCGATCCGGTCCACCGCCGCCACCATCACCACCAGATGACCTTCGCGCTGACCTATGCGTGGTCGGAGAACTTCATCCTGCCCATCAGCCATGACGAGGTCGTGCACGGCAAGGGGTCCATGCTCGGCAAGATGCCGGGCACGCGGACGGAGCAATTCGCCAACCTGCGCGCCTATTACGGGTTCATGTGGGCGCATCCGGGCAAGAAGCTTCTGTTCATGGGGCAGGAGTTCGGCCAGTTGGCCGAGTGGAACCACGCCGCCTCGCTTGACTGGGCCGCGCTGGGGGATCCCTCGCACAAGGGTCTCCAGAGGCTGGTGCGCGATCTCAACACGCTCTACCGGGGGCTGCCTGCGCTCCATGCCGGCGACGCCGATCCCGGCGGCTTCCAGTGGATCGAAGCCGATGACGCGGCACGGTCGCTCTATGCCTGGATCCGGCGCGGCGGGCCCGAGGACGCGAACGCGGTGGTCGTGTGCAACTTCACGCCTGTCGAGAGGGTGGACTACCGGCTCGCCCTGCCCGTCGCCGGACGCTGGCGCGAGGCGCTGAACACCGATGCCGAGATCTACGGCGGACAGGGGCGCGGCAACCTCGGCGGGCTGACGGCGGAGGACGCGCCCCACGGTCGTCAGGCGGCGAGCGCCAAGGTCTACCTGCCGCCGCTTTCAACGCTCATCTTCGTCCAGGGCGACTGAGGTCGAGGGGCGTGTCTGCGACATGATCCGGGCGGTGCGGATCATCCGGTGATCCTGTGCAAGCGCCTTGGGTCCGACCGGCAGGCGCTGACGCCAGTTGGGGTATTCGCTCACCGTGCCGGGCAGGTTCGGCTGGTCCACGATGTCGAGCACGTTTTCCACCTGCACCATGGCCATGGCCGAGGTGCCGGCGCCAAGCGCCGCATGCATCGCGTCGGCCGAGGCCGGGTCCATGCCCGATGCGCCCGCACGCGCCGTCATGGCGTCGAAAGCGGCGACCTCGGTATGCCTGCGCGCGTGCTCGTCCTTCGCGAAACCCTCATCGATATCGCCAGTGGCAAGCCGCGCGTCGATCTCGTGGCCCGCGCGCCAGCCGCGCCAGGTGGGCAGGTCATGGGTGGAAAAGCTCGCGATGGACCGAAGCGGATAGCGACCGGGATCGCGGAAGATGGGCGTGCGCCCCTCGCCCCGTTCAAACAGCATCACGCTGCAGCCGAGGATGCCGGAGGCCTCCAGCGCGTCCGGCAGGCCGCGCGGCACGTTGCCCAGGTCCTCTCCCACCACGACGGCGCCCGCCCGCGCCGCCTCCATCCGCAGCACCGCCAGCGTCGCCGCGCGCGGCATCTGGACGTAAGCGCCCGGCGCGCCACCCTCCGGCACCCAGAAGGCGCGATCGAAGCCGAGAATATGGTCGATCCGCACCGCCCCCGACAGCGCCATCTGACAGCGCAGCGTCTCGGCAAGCGGACGGAATCCCTGTGCCACCAGCGCGCGCGGGTTGAACGGTGCAAGCCCCCAGGACTGTCCGTCGGATGAAAACGCATCGGGCGGCGCACCGAGCGATGCGCCAAAGGCGAAGCTATCGCGGTCCTCCCATGTCTCCGCGCCATGGGGATGGGTTCCGACGGCCAGATCGAGGTAAAGCCCCAGACCCATTCCCGCCGCCCGCGCATGGGCATTGGCCCGCAACAGCCCCTCCTGCGCACGCCACTGGCACCAGGCATGAAAGCGCATGCTGTCCTGCAACTCGGCGCGTGCTGTGGCGACTGCGGACGAGGCCGGATCGCGCATCTCCTGAGGCCAGTCGCGCCAGTAGGCACCCAACCGGTCCGACAGCGCCTGATGGACGGTGAACAGGCCGAGCGCATCGCCCTCCGCCTTCAGGAAGTGCTCGAAATCCGGATCGCCGCCGGAAGTTTCAAACTCCGCGAAGGCCTGTGCCAGCGCCGAGCGGCGGCGCGGGATTTCCGTGGCGTAGTCGATCAGCGGACCATCGGGCGCGGGCGCGACACCGTCCACGATATGGAAGGCGCTGAGCCTGCGGCGATGGGAGGGCGTGTAGGGGCTGAAGCCTCCGGGATCATTGAAGAACCCGGCATGGATCGGGTTGAGGCCCACGAAATCCGCGCCAAGGCCCGCCAGCCCCTCCGACACTCCTGCCAGATCGGCGTAGTCGGCAAGCCCGCCCGTTCCGGCGGGACGCAGCGCATGCAGGGGCAGCATCACGCCCCAGCACCGGGACGGCGGCGGCAATCGCGGCGGCGCCGAGATCAGCGTGCAGCGCGCGGCCCCCGCGCGCAGCTCGTGCAGCCCCAGAGGCAATGGCGGAAGGCTGTCGCCCACGCCGTCCTTCACGGCCCCGTCCTCCAGCCGAAGCTCCCAGTCGCGGCCCTTTTCCAGCAGTCCCCTCGGGGCCGTGTCGGCGTCCACGACCAACCATGCCGGAAGGGTGCGCGCGGCCTCCTCGGCGCGCAGCTCGGCCAGCGTTTCGACGGCCTCCGCCCCGGTCTCCGCGGGCAGGCCGAGCCCGTGCAGAAGCGCGCGCATCGTGGCGCGGCCCGTCCGCCGCCTGCGCCCGGTCTGGTCGGTATAGGACGGAACGATCCCTGCCTCCCGCGCCAGCGCTGCAAGGGCGTCAGCCATCCTGCGCCTCCAGCACGCACACCGCGACCGACGGCCCCGGCACATCGAGCGGCCCGTTCAGGGGCTGGGCCCCGAACCACGCCGTCGCGGTGGAAATGCGGTGGGTCCAGTGGCTTCCGTCATGCTGGGCGGGCAGATGGATCGTCGCATCCGCCTCGCCTGCGTTGAACACGAGGAACAGCGCGTTGTCGCGCTCGGCATAGACCGGAGTTCCGGAGGCCATGCGCAACTCGGCACACAGGACGCACGCCTCGGGATCGTCCCAGTCGGCCTGCGTCATGGGCGTGCCGTCGGGCCGCCACCAGAACAGGTCCTCCAGCCCGTCGATGGCGCGTTCGCGCGCATGCAGGAACCGCTGCTGGCGCAGGATCGGATGGGCGCGGCGAAAGGCGATCATATGGCGGGTGAATTCGAGGAAATCGGCATCCGCACCGTCCCAGTCGATCCACCCCGTCTCGTTGTCCTGGCAATAGGCGTTGTTGTTGCCGCCCTGGGAATTGCCGATCTCGTCGCCCGCAAGGATCATCGGCGTGCCTTGGCACAGCAGAAGCGTCGCCATCATGTTGCGCCGTCTCAGCGCGCGGGCGGCGCGGATGTTCGCGCTCTTGCTGGGTCCTTCGACGCCGAAATTGTCGGACCAGTTCGCGCTGTGCCCGTCGCGGTTGCCCTCGCCATTGGCGTGGTTGTGGCGTTCGACGAAGGACACCACGTCCGACAGCGTGAACCCGTCATGGGCCGTCAGCATGTTGACCGAGGCCGTGGCCGGACGGCCCGAATGGTCGAATTGCAGCGCCGAGCCGGTCAGACGGTCGGCCATGACCGGCACGTGATGCGCGTCGCCCCGCCAGAAACGCCGCACACCGTCGCGGAACTTGTCGTTCCACTCCATGAAAGGCGGCGGAAACGCACCGAGCTGGTAGCCGCCCGGCCCGATATCCCACGGCTCGGCGATGAGCTTGACGTTGGTCAGCACCGGGTCCTGCCGGATCGCGTCGAAGAACGCCGCGCCCCGGTCGAAGCCCTGCTCCGTGCGGCCCAGCGTCGAACACAGATCGAAGCGGAACCCGTCCACATGCATGACCTCAACCCAATAGCGCAAACTGTCGAGGATCATCCGCAGGACCATCGGGTGGTCCACGTTCACCGTGTTGCCGGTCCCGGTGTCGTTGAGATAGCCGCGCCTGTCGGGGGCGAGGCGATAGTAGCTGAGGTTGTCGAGCCCCCGGAAGCTGAGCGTCGGGCCGGACTCGTTCCCTTCGCCTGTGTGGTTGTAGACCACGTCGAGGATCACCTCGATCCCGGCGGCGTGCAGGCGCGCGACCATGTACTGGAATTCCGCGATCTGGCCCGCGTGCAGATATCGCGGGTCGGGCGCGAAAAAGCCGATGCTCTGGTAGCCCCAGTAATTCGTCAGGCCCTTTTCCACGAGAAACCGGTCGTTGAGAAACGCATGGACTGGCAGAAGCTCGATCGCCGTGATGCCCAGATCGGTGAGGTAGTCGAGAACCGGCTCCGACCCCAGCGCCAGGAACGTGCCGGGATGATCGGCGCCGGGGAACTCCTGCGTGAAACCCTTCACATGGGCCTCGTAGAGGATCGTTCCCGCCTCGCGATGGCCGGGCGGCCGGTCCACGCCCCAGGAAAAGCTTGGGTCCTCCACCACGCAGCGCGGCATGTAGGGGGCGCTGTCACGGCGGTCGAAGCTCAGGTCGCCGCTGGCGTGCCCCACGGTGTAGCCCATCAGCGCGTCATGCCAGATCGGGTGGCCTGTGATCCGCTTGGCGTAGGGGTCGAGCAGAAGCTTGTTGGCGTTGAAGCGGTGGCCGTGGTGCGGCGCGTAGGGCCCGTCGGCGCGCAGCCCGTATTTCAGCCCCGGGCGCAGGCCCGACACGTAGCCGTGCCAGACATCGCCATTCCGCTCGGGCAGGTCGAGCCGGTGGGTCTCGGTCTTGCCGTCATCGGAGAAAATGCACACCGTGATACGCGCGGCATGCTCGGAAAAGACCGCGAAGTTCACGCCTTCGCCGTCGAATGTGGCCCCCAGCGGGGCCGGGCGGCCTTCGGTCATCGTCAACATGCGCGTCATGGGTGGCCGGCAAGATCCCGATAGAGCGCCGCATAGGCCGCGGCCGAGGTTTCCCAGCCCACCGGCTGCGCCATGGCGTTTTCCTGCATCATCCTCCAGGTGTCGCGATCGGTGAAGAGGGTGCAGAGGTCCATCAGCCTGAGCGCCAGCGTCTCGGCAGTCAGCGGATAGACCTGCACCCCCGTGCTGGCGCGCGCGGCAAGTGCGGCGGGGCTGGCCGGGATCACCGTATCGGCAAGCCCACCGGTCAGCGCGACCAGCGGGATGGTGCCGTAGCGCAGCGCGTAAAGCTGGGTCAGGCCGCAGGGCTCGAAGCGCGAGGGCACGAGGATCGCGTCCGCGCCCGCGATGATGCGATGGGCCATCGCCTCGTCATAGCCGATATGGACGGCGACGCCGGGATAGGTGCGCGCCGCCGCGCGGAAGGCGCGTTCAAGCGCCCCCTCGCCCGTGCCCAGCATCACCAGTTGCCCACCCTTGTCCAGAAGTGCCGGCAGCGCATCGAGGAGCAGGTCGAGCCCCTTCTGCTGGGTCAGCCGCGAGACAACGGCGCAGAGCGGACCCCGCGCCTCCGGCAGCCCGAATTCCTCCCTAAGCGCCTTGCGGTTCTTCGCCTTGCCGCGCGGCGTGCGGTAGCGGCCGGCAATCGCCTTGTCCCTGGCCGGGTTCCATGTCTCGGTGTCGATGCCGTTCAGGATGCCCGACATGTCCCCGGCGCGCGAGCGGACCACTCCGTCCAGGCCCGCGCCGAACTCGGGCCGCGTGAGTTCGCGCGCATAGGTGGGTGACACGGTGGTGATCCGGTCGGCCCAGACCAGCCCCGCCTTCAGCGCGTCGATCCGGCCCCAGAATTCGAACCCGCCATGCTGGACGAAATGCGACCGCTCCAGCCGCAGGGCCCCCAGCCGTCCCGCCGGCGCGCTGCCGTGAAACGCGATATTGTGGACGGTGAAGATGCAGGGCACCGCGCCGCCCCGCGCCTTCAGGTAGTAGGGCGCGAAGCCCGCCTGCCAGTCATGGCCATGCAGCACGTCGGGCCGCCATCCGCCATCGGCGCCGTTCGACACGCCCTCATTCGCGATCCGCGCGGCGATCCACGAGAGTGCTGCAAAGCGTTCGGGGTTGTCGTCCCAATCTTCGCCCTTTGCATCGAGATAGGGCGTCCCGTCGCGGCCGTAGAGATGCTCGGCCTCCAGCACCAGAAGGTCGATCCCCTCCGCCCGACCCGACAGCACCCGGCCCGGACCGCCGAAAAGCGTCCTGTCCTCCATTACCTCGCGCGTTGGCCCCAGTGCGGCCATGACCTTGGGGTAGCCGGGCAGCAGGACGCGCATATCGACCCCCTGCCCGTCCATGACCCGAGGCAGCGCGCCCACCACATCCGCCAGACCACCGGTCTTGACGAAGGGCACGCATTCGGACGCGACTGACAGAACCCGCATCAGAGCGCAGCTTCGCGCCGGTCGATCATGTCCTGCGTGATCAGCGTCACGCCCCCTTCCGAGACGCGGAACCAGCGCGCGTCCTCCTCGGGGTCCTCGCCCACCACGAGCCCCTCGGGGATCTGCACGCCCCGGTCGATCACCACTCGCGTCAGCCGCGCGTGCCGCGCCACGTTCACGTAAGGAAGCACCACCGCCTGATCGAGGCTGGCAAAGCTGTTGGTGCGCACCATGGTGAAGAGAAGCGATTGGCGGATCTCCGTGCCCGAGATGATGCACCCGCCCGCCACCATGGAACTGATGGCCACGCCGCGGCGATCCGCTTCGTCATGGACGAATTTCGCGGGCGGCACGGATTCCGAATAGGTCCAGATCGGCCAGTCCTTGTCCCAGAGGTCAAGCTCGGGCGTGAAATCGGTGAGGTCCACATTGGCCTTCCAGAACGCGTCCAGCGTGCCCACGTCCCGCCAGTAGGCCGGCGCCTCGGCCGAACGGCGCACGCAGCTGTCGGTGAAGCGATGGGCCACGGCCTTGCCGTTCTTCACGATGTCGGGGATCAGGTCGCTGCCGAAATCGTGGCTGGAATTCGGATCGTCCATGTCGCGCAACAGAAGGTCGCGCAGGAAGCGCCACGAAAAGACGTAGATCCCCATCGAGGCCAGCGCCACGGTCGGGTCGGCGGGGGTACCGGGCGGATCGGCCGGCTTTTCGAGAAAACTGGTGATCTTGTCAGCGGCGTCGACGTCCATGACGCCGAAGGCGGTCGCCTCCATCCGTGGCACGGTCAGGCAACCCACGGTCACATCCGCGCCGGTGGTGACATGCTGACGGATCATGCGCTCGTAATCCATCTTGTAGATGTGGTCGCCCGCAAGGATCAGGACGTACTCCACGCCGTAGCTGTCGATGATGTCGATGTTCTGCGCCACGGCGTCGGCGGTGCCGCGATACCACTGGGTTTCGCTCATCCGCTGGCTGGCGGGCAGGATGTCGAGATATTCGTTCCGCTCGGCGCGAAAAAAGCTCCAGCCGCGCTGGCAGTGGCGGATCAGGGAATGCGCCTTGTACTGCGTGGCGATCGCCATCTTGCGGATACCGGAATTCAGCGCGTTCGACAGCGCGAAGTCGATGATCCGGGTCTTGCCGCCGAAATAGACCGCCGGTTTGGCGCGCCTGTCGGTAAGTTCCCTCAGCCGACTGCCCCGCCCGCCGGCCAGCACGAAGGCCATCGACTTGCGCATGAGCTGTGACGTGCTGTCGACCATTGTCCCGGGTCCCCCCTGTTCAATGCTGACCGCGGGCACCATGGTCCCGTGATCTTCCGCATCGCCACCGTGCCTCAAGCCTAGGCGATATCGTCACAAGTGCAACAGAATGCTGCGAAACGATGGCGCAAAAGGCTCAGATCAGCGGCTGGGCGCCCCAGATATCGGCGAGGTAGCCCCGGATCGTGCGGTCGGAAGAGAACCACCCCGACCGCGCCGTATTGAGCGCCGCGATCCGCGTCCAGCCATCCCTGTCGCGATAGGCGGTATCCACATCGCGTTGAGCCCGCCAGAAATCGGCGAAATCCGAGGAGACAAGGAAATAGTCGTGATGCGTGAGGTTATCGACGACATGCGCGTAACGCCCCGGTTCATCGGGCGAGAAAACGCCACCGCCCACAGCCTCCAGCGCTGCGGACAGACGCGGATCGGTGGCAATGGCCTTGGCCGCGTGTCCTTCCACCGTGCGGCGCGCGGCCGCTTCCTCGGCCGTCATCCCGAAAAGGAAGAAGTTTTCCGCGCCCACACGATCCCGGATTTCCACGTTGGCGCCATCCAGTGTGCCGATGGTCGGTGCACCGTTCAGCGCGAATTTCATGTTGCCGGTGCCCGAGGCTTCCTTGCCGGCGGTCGAGATCTGTTCGGAAAGGTCCGCCGCCGGGATAAGCCGCTCGGCCAGTGAGACGTTGTAGTTGGGCAGGAACACGACCTGTAGCTTGTCGCGGGTGACCGGGTCGGCATTAACGACGGTGGCCACATCGTTGATAAGGCGGATGATATCCTTGGCGAAGTGATAGCCGGGCGCGGCCTTTCCGGCGAAGATCTTGACCCGTGGCGTCCAGTCGTGATCCGGGTCGGCCTTGATCGCCTGCCAGTGCGCCACGGCCTCGAGGATGTTCATGTGCTGGCGCTTGTATTCATGCAGGCGCTTGATCTGCACGTCGAACATCATGTCAGGGTTCAGCACCAGCCCGTGCTCGGCCTCCACCCAGGCGGCGAGGTCGGCCTTGTTGGCGCGTTTCGCCTCGGCGTAATCGGCGAGGAAGGTGGCGTCGTCCAGATGCCGCTCCAGCTGCGAAAGCTGCTCCAGATCGCCGACCCAGTCCTCCCCGATCCGGTCGGTGATGAGCCGTGCCAGTCGCGGGTTGCAGGACAGCAGCCACCGGCGCGGCGTCACGCCGTTGGTCTCGGCCACGATCCGGTCGGGATGGAGCCGGTTGAGATCCTCGAACACGGTCGTCTTCATCAGCTCCGAGTGCAGGACCGAGACGCCGTTGACCTTGTGCGCCATGACGAAGCTGAGCTCGCCCATCTTGACAACGCCGGGTTCGCGGATCGTGGCCTTGCGCGTGGGATTGGCGCGGGCATGGGCGTCGTCGATACGATCCACGATCTCCAGATGCCGCGGCAGGAGGTGGCCGAAAAGGTCCTCGGACCACCGTTCCAGCGCCTCGGGCAGAAGCGTGTGGTTGGTGTAGGACAGTGTATGCTGCGCGATCGCCATCGCCTCGTCGAAGGGGATGCGATGCTCGTCATGCAGAAGACGCACCAGTTCGGGACCTGCGATCGCGGGATGGGTGTCGTTGAGCTGGATCGCCACCTTCTCGGGCAGGCGGCGCAGATCGCCGTGTTCGTCCATGAAGCGCCGCAGGATGTCCGCGAGCGAGGCCGCGGTGAAGAAATACTCCTGCTTGAGGCGCAGTTCCTTGCCCGTGGGCGTCGTGTCGTCCGGGTAAAGGACGCGGCTGATCGTGCGCGCCACCTCTTCACGATTTGCCGCGCCCACGAAATCGCCACGGTTGAAACTGTCGAGGTCGAAACCCTCCACAGACCGCGCCGACCAGAGCCTGAGCGTGTTGGCCCATCCGGCCTTCCACCCCACCACGGGCGTGTCATAGGCCGCGGCCGTCACCGCCTCGGCCGGTTCCCAGCCGCGACCCGTGGTGCTGCCGCCGAAGCCGACGCGATAACGCGTCTCGGGACGCTCGAATTCCCAGGCGTGGGGTTCCTGCAGCCATGTCTCGGGCAGTTCCACCTGACGGCCATCGACGATGCGCTGGCGGAACAGCCCGTGCTCGTAGCGGATGCCGTAGCCATGGGCCGGCACACCCAGCGTCGAGAGCGATTCGAGAAAACACGCGGCCAGACGGCCCAGCCCGCCATTGCCGAGCGCGGCGTCGGGTTCGTCGGCGATGACCTTTGCCGGATCGCAGCCGAATGAAACCAGCGCCTCGCGCGCCGCGTCCTGCAGCCGCAGGTTGATCAGCCCGTCATCCAGAAGCCGCCCGATGAGGAACTCCATCGACAGGTAATAGACCCGCTTGGACCCGGCGGCATAGGCACGCCGTGTCGACGCGAACCAGACATCGACGATCCGGTCCCTCAACGCGTGGCTCAGCGCCATGCGCCAGTCATAGGTCGTGGCGTGGTCGGCATCCTTGCCGGCGGTGTAGGTGAGGTGATGCAGGATGGACGCTTGCATGTCCTGCGCGCCGTACCGGGTAGAATCGTGCATGTGAACGTGCCTCGAACGGGTGTCTTGCTTCTGTCTTGCGCGACCAGACCGGACGCGTTTTCTTGGGCGATGCCGAACAGATGCCCGAACCCGCCACGGACCGGTCGGGTATGTAGCATGCCAAGATGGCTGCGTAATGGCATAGTTCGAAAAAAATCGTGCACAAACGCGGGAAGATCGCGCCCCTGGTGCCGATTGGACCGGATCGACACCGCAAAGCTGACAAACCGTGTGGTGGGCCGCGCATGAAGCCACGCGGAAAAATGCGCTCACGTCGCCTGAAGTTCGAGACGCGGAAGGCCGGCACCACGCCGCACGGTGGAGATGGCTGTGGTCTCCCGTTCGGATGCGAGGCTCTGGGTGTTCTGGTGATCGTTGCTGCACACCGTTTCGCCGAGCGCCATTCAAAATCGTTTCCTGCCGGCAGACAGGAAACGGTCAGATAGCCGTCGAAATCGAGAGCTGCGGTGGTTGCAAATGGCCAACCATTTCAAGGGTCGGCGAGAGTACCAGGACGCCGCCCCTGAAGGGCCTCTTGTAGGGTACAGGAAACGCTTATGCAGCGTTCCTCCGCCGCCGCGTCATTATGCCGAGGCCACCGATGCCGGCCGCCAGGAAGAGGACGGACGCAGGCAGAGGGACTGGAGCAGGCTGCAGCCCGAAAGTAGCCTCGAACATTGCGTCGCCGTTGGGCAGGCCACCGCTGCCATCGAACACCGTAAATATCGGAGACTCGTTGGGTTTCCACCTTATGGCAGACCCGCCGTCGTAAAAGCTGGACAGCGTCGCGATGAATTGCTCGGTCTGCCCGCCTTCTTCCGAAGACGATGACCAAGCGTAGAGGGTTTGGCCAGCGTAATCCGCCGCCACGTATCGACCTGCCATGTCGCGATGTAGTTATTCGATGTGTCGATGTTTGCCACACCGGAAAAAATGGGATCGGCAAGTTCTGTCGGATCCGTCGTCGCATCGATGCCCTCGACGCTCGCACCTATCGTGAGAGTACGACGCAGGTCGTCTGTCGACCGCCCGGTCGCAAGCGGGTCGAGGTCATCTGCAGATCGCGCATCGTACTGGAACTTGAAGGTTTCGTGGAACAGGTGTCCGTCAGACGGCACCAGGAAGGTTTGACCGAGGAAACTCTGGGTAAATTCGCCACCCCCGATCTCTCCTTCTGATTTGCCAAAGTCAGTATGTCCTATTGTCGTTGCATCGCCAGCAGCAGGCACAAGGGACACCCCAGAACGGCCATGACCCCTGCTGGCAAAAGTGTTGTCAAAAAACGCATGATTACCTCGCGCAAGTGTTGCCTTAATTTCGCCATACTGGCTTGGGCAACGCTGCCAACTTTGCCAACCCCACCGCGTTACCTCTTACGATATCGGCCGAAATGATTGTTTTAATTACACTGTTTTGAGGACGCGGAACGAAGGATACATTCACGACGAAGGATACGCGTCTGAATTGTCGCCAATACGCCTGTCGCGTCCTGATTATGCTTGGAGTGTCAACGATCGTCCGACAAATCGAATCGACTTTGTTGACAGGATGCGGGCGTACGGACGGCTCGTCCAAGCAACACGCAGCTGCGTCCAGCAGGCGTCCAATCGAGCGGGTGCACCATCAGACCGAGACGTCACTCGCTGCGGGGATCGTGGTCGGAGAGCTTGGACGACTCTCAAGCCGGTGTAGTAACTGCAAAGGTCGGACGGCACGGGGCGAGGGACGTGGAAACACCCATGCCGAACAAACGTGTAACGAGGCAACATGGTCAGAAATCTGGTCCGCACCCAAAGCAGCCCGCGAGAACGCGGGACGGGAATATCTTAGGGGTGTCAACAAGATGATGACCGGAAAAACGCAGAGTCGGGAGTTCCGTTGGCGCACCCGAGAGGATTCGAACCTCTGGCCTCTGCCTTCGGAGGGCAGCGCTCTATCCAGCTGAGCTACGGGTGCAACGCTCGCGCGGTATAGGCGAAAGCGTGGAGCCCTGCAATGGGCGAGGAACGCGGCCAGGACGACAGGTCGGCGCGGCCGTTCAGGCGAAAAGCTCGTGGCAGAGCTGCAGCGCATCCACCAACGCGTCGACCTCGGCCTCGGTGTTGTACATGCCGAAGCTCGCCCGGCATGTGGCGTTCACGCCCATGTGTTCCATCAGCGGCTGGGCGCAGTGGTGACCCGCGCGCACCGCCACGCCCTTCTTGTCGAGCACGGTCGAAATGTCGTGCGCATGGCCCGCGCCCTCGATGGTGAAAGAGAAGATCGCGCCCTTGGACGCGGAATTCCCCTGAACGTTCAGCCAGTTGAGCCCACCAAGTTGCGCACGTGCATAGTCCGTCAGGCGCGCCTCGTGGGCGGCGATGTTGTTCATCCCCACATCCATCATGTAGTCGAGTGCTGCGCCAAGGCCGATCTGCTGGACAATGCCCGGCGTGCCGGCCTCGAACTTCATCGGCGGGTCGTTCCACGTGACCGTGTCGCGATGCACCTCGCGGATCATGTCGCCGCCGCCCATGAAGGGCCGCATCTCGTCCATGCGCGCACGCTTGATATGCATCGCGCCGGAACCCGACGGGCCATAGAGCTTGTGGCCCGTGATCGCGTAGAAATCGGCGCCGAGCGTGTCGAGATCGAGGGGCATGTGCACCGCCGCCTGCGATCCGTCGACCAGCACCGGGACATCGCGCTCATGCGCCGCGTCGATCACCGGTTTGACGTCGAAGATCGTACCCAGCACATTCGACATGTGGCTGATCGCAACAAGCTTGGTCTTGGGACCGATCGCGTCGATGACGGCTTGCGGGTCGAGATCGCCATTGGCGTCCACCTCGACCCATTTCAGGACCACGCCCTGCCGCTCGCGCAGTAAATGCCACGGCACGATATTGGCGTGATGCTCGGCCACGGTCAGGACGATCTCGTCGCCCGCCTCCATCCGCGGCATGGCCCAGCCATAGGCCACGAGGTTGATGCCCTCCGTCGTGCCGGAGGTGAAGACGATCTCGCGCTCATCCGCCACGCCCAGAAAGCGAGCGATGGTGCCGCGCACGGCCTCGTATTTCTCGGTCGCGAGGTTCGACAGGTAATGCAGGCCGCGATGGACGTTGGCGTATTCCATGGAATAGGCTTGCGTGATGGCGTCGATCACCACCTGCGGTTTCTGTGCCGAAGCGCCATTATCGAGATAGACCAGCGGTTTGCCGTTCACCTCGCGCGAAAGGATCGGGAAGTCGGCGCGGATCGTGTCGATATCGTACATCGGATTTCCTTTCACCGTGTCGACGCCAATGGTGGGGCGTCGGACACCGGCATCAAGCGGTCAAGCGGGGGGTGCGACCCCGAGGCCCAGCAGCGACAGGACGAGGCTGAAGGCGAAGAGCAGCGCGAAGGCCGACAGGAGCGTGGCCACGAACACCATGCCCAGCGATGTGAACCCGTGCAGCACCGCGATGAAGTTGACCAGCAGCCAGACATAGAGCGCGATGGCGACGATGGTGATCAGCCCCGCCACGGGCGGCAGGATGAACAGCGTCGCGATCTGGATGACCTGCAGGCAGATCAGGATGAACTGCAGCCAGATCACCAGAAGCGCGGTTTCCTCGAAGCTTCCGGTCCCGCCGAAGAATTGCCCGATCCGGTGCACCGCATGCATGGTCAGGTAGAGAAACCCGGCCATCACCAATCCCAGCATCAGGGTGGACCCCTGCATCGGTCCGGTGATCGGCCCGTCCAGCGGGAAGCCCGCGAAAACGGCGACGAATTCCCGCAACAGCAGGGACAGGACAATGACCAGAGCGAACATCAGCCACAGCGCCTGCCGCTCGGGCGCGAAACTGAGCACCGTGGCCGCGCCCTCGCGGGGGTTCGACACCGTCTCCCGCGCGAGGCGCAGGAGGTTTCCGAGCGTCAGAATGTCCGTCATGTCGCGGCCTCTGTTTCCGGGGCGATCTCCGCCTCCCTCAGACAGATGCCCCAGATCGTGACGAAGGCCAAGAGCAGGCCGGCACCGACCAGCTGTTCGGCGGGGCCGGGCCCGATGAAACCGCGCACCAGCCCGTGCAAGAGCCAGGCGGGTGTCGTGGCCAGCAGCGTCCAGAACAGCGCGAGGCGTGACGAATACCACGTGCCCCGTCCGCCGAAGACCCGCGCGACCAGATGGCTGACCGCAGCGAGCGCATAGGCCAGCAACGGCATCCAGAACAGCCAGCCAAAAAGCGCGCCGCCGAGGCGGGCGTCGAAGGGCACCGACGGGTCCTCGAAGGCCGCGCGGCTCAGCGCCGGCCATTGCGCGACGAAGATGATGCCGCAGGCGAGGATCAGAAACATGAGCGCACGATCCTCCCGCCGGCCCTGGTCCAGCAGGGAGCGCATGACACTGCGCGGACGCCGCCACGTCACCACGATGTCGCGCGAGACGCTCATGGGATCAGCCGCGGCGCCGCCGCGACAGCCATTGGTCCAGCCTGCTGCGGATATCGTCCTGCAGCCTCGGGTCCTCGATCTCGTCGATGGCCTCGGCGAGGAACGCCAGCACCAGAAGGTCGGTCGCCTCCGATTCCGGCACCCCACGCGAGCGCAGGTAGTAAAGCGCGGTCTCGTCGATGGCACCGGTGGTGGAGCCGTGCGAGCACTGCACGTCATCGGCGTAGATCTCGAGTTCGGGCTTGGCCTGGAAGGACGAATCCTCATCGAGCAGAAGCGCTTGGCTGATCTGATAGCCGTCGGTCTTCTGGGCGTCGGGTTTCACCAGGATCTTGCCCTGGAACACGCCCTCGGCGCCGTTGCGCAGCACCTTCTTGAAGACCTGGCGGCTTTCGCAGCGCTGCGCGTCATGGGTCACGAAGACCGTGTCGTCATGGTGGAACGGCGCATTTGCCCCGTCGCCCATGGCGGCCCCGGCCACATGGGCGATCGCGTCGTCGCCCGTCAGCTCGATCACATGCTCGTTGCGTGTCATCGCGCCATTGGCGGTAAGGGAGAAGGACTTGTAGGCCGACCCTGCCCCGAGCCGCGCGAACATGTGCGTCACGGCGCGCCGCTCATGGTCGCGGCCCTGCGCGCGGACGTGATGGAACGCGCCGCCATCGGCCACGTCGATTTCCATGCACTTGTTGAACCGAGCGGCGGCTGGCCCGTTTTCCAGAACCGTGACCTCGGCTCCGCTCTCGACGCGCACGAGGTGGTGCATTGTAGCGTCGGACGTGTCGGCGCGGTGCAGGTATACGAAACTTATCGGTTTTTCGACCTTCGCGGTGGCGCGGATCACGATACCGTCGGTGGCGAACCCGGTGTTCAGCGCGGCAAGGGGGCGATCGACCGGATCCTGGCCGCGCGCCTCAAGCACGCCGAAAAGGTCGCGCGCCCAGTGGATGTCCTTGTTCAATGCATCCGAAAGGTGTTCGATTTCAACGCCTTCCAGCGCGAGATCGTCGGATTGCTCCGGGTCGAACACACCGTCCACGAAGACCAGCTTGAGCCGGTCGATATCGGTGTAAAGCGGTGTCTCGCCCTCTGCCTCGAACACGGCCGCACGCGGCGCGGCCGCCTGCGTGAGCGTCGCGGGATCGGTGAATTTCCAGTACTCGTCGCGCCGCGTCGGCAGGCCCATGGCCCGCACCCGCGCAACCGCCGCCGCCCGCGCCTCGGTCGCCCAGACGGCCTCCGCCGAGGGAGGCGGCAGCTCTGCCAGACGCGTTTCGGTCAGATCCAGTTTGGCCTGCGCAAGCGCCATCACGCGACCTCCTCGAGGATGTCGGCATAGCCGTTCTTCTCGACCTCGAGGGCAAGCTCGGGACCGCCCGTCTTCACGATGCGGCCATCTGACATGATGTGCACGACATCGGGCCGGATATGGTCGAGCAGACGCTGGTAATGGGTTATGACAAGGAAACCGCGGCCTTCGTCCCGCAGCGCGTTGACCCCTTCGGAGACCAGCTTCATCGCGTCGACGTCAAGGCCGCTGTCAGTCTCGTCGAGGATGCACATCTTCGGCTCCAGAAGCGCCATCTGCAGGATCTCGTTGCGCTTTTTTTCACCGCCCGAGAAGCCTACGTTCACGGGCCGCTTGAGCATGTCGGCGTCAATCTGAAGATCCTTGGCCTTGGCGCGGATGAGCTTGAGGAAATCGCCGGCGCTGATTTCCTCCTCGCCACGGGCCTTGCGCTGTGCGTTCAGCGCCGTGCGCAGAAAGGTCATGTTGCCGACGCCGGGAATCTCGACCGGGTATTGGAACGCAAGGAAGAGGCCCGCCGCCGCGCGCTCTTCGGGATCCATGTCCAGAAGATCCGCGCCCCCCAGCGTCGCCGCGCCATCGGTGACCGTGTATCCGTCGCGACCCGAGAGCACGTAACTCAGCGTCGATTTGCCGGACCCGTTCGGCCCCATGATCGCATGCACCTTTCCGGCCTCGACAGTCAGGTCGACACCCTTGAGGATTTGCTTGTCCTCTTCTTCAAGTTTGACGTGCAGGTTCTTGATCTCAAGCATTTTATTCTCCGTCTCGTCACGCGCTCACCGGCGCGGACAGGTGGTCCATGTTCCTTCAGCGGCGTCGAATCGTGCCGTCGCCGTTCACCTTGGTCTGTTCCGTCAGCTCAGCGTCACGGCCGTACCGGAGGCCGAGACCATCAGCATGTTGTTGATCACTTCATAATCGAGATCGACGCCCACCACGGCATTGGCGCCCAAGTCGCGTGCCCGGTCCTGCATCTCGTCGAGCGCGACGGTGCGCGCCTTGCCGAGTTCCTCTTCATAGGCACCGGACCGGCCACCGATGATGTCGGTGATCCCGGCGAACAGATCGCGGAACACATTGGCACCGAGGATCGCCTCGCCGACGACGATGCCGTGATAGGCGGTGATGGGGCGCCCCTCGACCGACGGTGTGGTGGTCGTGATCATTTTCCTTTGCTCCGCATGATGAGTTTGGCCGACACATGGGCGACGATGACCGCCGACACAGTCGCGAAAGCCGCAAGGCCGGGTCCGCCGGGGTACCAGACGCCATAGGTCAGCGTCATCAGGATCACCACGCCGATCGCCAGCAACAGGGCATAGCGTGCACGGGGTTCCGCCGGGCTCAGCCAGTATTTCCAGTTCATCGCGTTCGTCTCTCGGCAAGTGGGGGCAAGATGCGGCGCGTCAGCCCACCGACCCTTCCAGGCTGATCGCGACAAGCTGCTGCGCCTCCATTGCGAATTCCATCGGCAAGGCCTGCAGAACGTCGCGGCAGAACCCGTTGACGACCAGCGCCACGGCCTCTTCCTCGTCCATGCCGCGCTGGCGGCAATAGAACAGCTGATCGTCGTCGACCTTGGACGTCGTCGCCTCATGCTCAACGCGGGAGGAGTTGTTCTTGACCTCGATATAGGGAACCGTATGGGCCCCGCACTTGTCGCCGATCAGAAGGCTGTCGCACTGGGTGTAGTTGCGGCTTTCCTTCGCCTTGGGGTGCATCGACACGAGCCCGCGATAGGTGTTCTGGGCGCGGCCCGCCGAGATGCCCTTGGACACGATCCGCGACTTCGTGCGCTTGCCCAGATGCACCATCTTGGTGCCGGTATCGGCCTGCTGGGCGTTGTTGGCGATGGCTATGGAGTAGAACTCCCCCTGGCTGTCGTCGCCGCGCAGGATGCAGGACGGGTATTTCCACGTGATCGCGGAGCCGGTTTCGACCTGCGTCCACATCACCTTGGACCGGTCGCCTCGGCAATCGGCGCGCTTGGTGACGAAATTGTAGATGCCGCCACGGCCTTCCTCGTCGCCCGGGTACCAGTTCTGCACGGTCGAATACTTGATCTCCGCATCGTCGAGCGCGACCAGTTCCACCACGGCCGCGTGCAGCTGGTGGGTGTCGCGCTGCGGCGCGGTGCAGCCTTCGAGGTAGCTGACATAGCTGCCCTTGTCGGCGATGATCAGCGTGCGCTCGAACTGGCCGGTGTTCTCGGCATTGATCCGGAAATACGTCGACAGCTCCATCGGGCAGCGCACGCCCGGCGGCACGTAGACGAACGAGCCGTCCGAGAAGACCGCGCTGTTCAAGGTGGCGAAGAAATTGTCAGTGATCGGCACGACCGACCCGAGGTATTTCTTCACCAGTTCCGGGTGCTTCTGGATCGCCTCCGAGATGGAGCAGAAGATCACGCCGGCCTTTTCCAGTTCCGCCTGAAAGGTGGTGCCGACGGAAACACTGTCGAACACGGCATCCACGGCCACCTTGCGGCCCTCGGCCGGCATATCCTCTGCACCCTCGACGCCCGCGAGGATCATCTGTTCCTTCAGCGGGATGCCCAGCTTTTCATAGGTACGGAGCAGTTCGGGATCGACCTCGTCGAGCGACTTGGGCTTTTCCGCCATGCTCTTGGGACGGGCGTAATAATACTGGTCCTGGTAGTCGATGGGGGGATAGTTCACCATTGCCCATTCGGGCTCGTCCATCTGCTTCCAGCGCTTGAACGCCTGCAGACGCCAGTCGGTCATCCACTCCGGCTCGCCGTTCTTGTCCGAGATGAGGCGAACGATGTCCTCGTTCACGCCCTTTGGGGCGTAATCCATCTCGATCTCGGTTTCCCAGCCGTACTTGTACTTTCCGCCGAGCGCCTTCACGGCCTCGACCGTCTCGCGTTCGACGCCTTCGCGAACTTCCGTATCAAGTGCGGTCATCATACCTCCTTGGTGCCGGGATGCCCGGCCCGTTTCCGTCGCGGTCGCGTGACCGCTTCGTTTCCTTTCGGATGGTCGCCCACCCGGTCCTGTTCAGCGGCCCTGTCGCCTTTGCGGCGCCGGCCCCTTGTCGGACCGGTCTATGCCGCCGGGTTTGCACCACGGGCACGGAAGCGGTCATGGGCCGCTCCCCAGGCCTCGGCGAAGGCGCGCACCTCCGCTTCGGTCGTGTCGGGCCCGAGCGAGACGCGGATGGCGCATGCCGCCGCCCTCTCGTCGAGGCCCATCGCGGTCAAGACGTCGCTCGACCGGACCTTTCCCGATGAACAGGCCGAGCCCGCGGAGATCGCGAAACCGGCCAGGTCCATCTGCATCACCTGCGTCTCCCCCTTCCAGCCGGGCGTGACCAGGCAGGATGTGTTGGGAAGGCGCGGTGCGTCTTGCCCGACAAAAATAGTCTCTTTTGCGCGGGGTTCCAGAGTCTTTTCTAGAATATTTCTAAGTTTCTCGACCCGGCCCCAGGTGCCTTCCTCAACATCTTGTAGGCTTGCCCGTGCCGCACCACCAAATCCCGCAATGCCGATCAGGTTCTCCGTGCCCGACCTCCGCCCCATCTCCTGTCCGCCGCCGCGAATGCGCGCCGCGACGTCCAGCCCGCGGCGCAGGATCAGCGCCCCGATTCCCTTCGGCCCGCCGATCTTGTGGGCCGAGATCAGCGCCATATCGACACCCGACCAGTCGAAGGCCATCGGAAGTTTCCCGAAGCCCTGGGTCCAGTCGCTGACCGCCAGCCCCTCGGGCAGGTCCTGCAAGATGCCGGTCTCGGAATTGGCCGCCTGAAGCGTCGAGGCGGACGGGTCCGTCACCGCGACCGAGCCATCAGGCGCCACGGGCAGGTCATCCTCCACCCAGGCGCGAACCGCGTCATGCTCGATCGCCGCGCCATGCAGCCCCCGCCCGGCCAGCGCCAGCGCCGCGGCCTCGGTCGCACCCGAGACGAACACGATATCCGCGCCTTGCGCGCCCGCGGCCTCCGCGATCTGCGCGCGCGCCCGTTCCATCAGCGCCTTGGCCGCGCGCCCCTCGGCATGGACGGAAGACGGGTTGCCCACCACGTCCATCGCCTCGAGCATGGCCGCGCGCGCCTCCGCCCGCAGCGGCATCGTCGCGTTGTGATCGAGATAGACGCGCGCCCTTCTCACCAACGGGTCCCCTTCATCTTTCCGTAAATACGCATTTCCTCATCGACATTGGCGAAGCCGCCGGTCGGGCTCAGCCCTCGTCGACCACCTCGAAAAGCGTCGGCACCGCCGGGCATGGCGTCAGGTCGTTGCGCACCACGTCCGACAGGCGGGTCTGATGCAGGAACACGTAGACATGCGCGCTGAGGCTTTCCCAGAGCCGGTTGGTCATGCTCTGCGCCCGGCTGCCCGATTGCGCGCCCGTGGCGCTGGCGCCCTTGTGCATGGCATCCACCATCTCGTCGACGGCGGCGAAGACCTCGACCACCCGGATGTCGGAGGCCGGCCGCGCGAGGCAGTAGCCCCCGCCGGGACCGCGCACCGACGTCACCAGACCGGCGCGCCGGAGCTTCACGAAGAGCTGCTCGAGATAGGGAAGCGAGATGTTCTGACGCCTGGCCAGTTCCGACAGCGCGCTCAATTCGCCCTCGGGAAGCATCGCAAGGTCGGTCATCGCGACCATTGCGTAGCGGCCCTTGGTGGACAGTTTCATCGCATTCTCCACGGCAAGACACGGGTGATGGGCCCGGACCAATTGACCTTTGCGCCATTGGCGCTTAACTGCGGAGCGGTTCGGAAGGTGCCGCCATCCGGACCTGAATGGTACTAGGCAGCGACAGGGCCCGCGTCAAGAAATCGTGGCCCATGATCCATACGCGAGGGAGACCCGGATGCCCGAGGTGATTTTCCCCGGTCCAGAAGGCCGGCTTGAAGGACGTTATCACCCGCAGAAGGCCAAGGACGCCCCGATCGCGATCATCCTGCACCCGCACCCGCAATTCGGCGGCACGATGAACAACCGCGTCGTCTACAACCTGCATTACGCTTTTCACCAGATGGGTTTCACCGTTCTGCGCTTCAACTTCCGCGGCGTGGGCCGGTCCCAGGGCGAATACGACCAGGGCATAGGCGAGCTTTCCGACGCGGCCTCGGCGCTCGACTACCTGCAATCGCTCAACCCCAATGCCAAGCATTGCTGGGTCGCTGGGTTCTCCTTCGGCGCGTGGATCGGCATGCAGCTTCTGATGCGCAGGCCCGAGATCACCGGGTTCATCTCGGTCTCTCCACCGGCCAACATGTACGATTTTTCCTTCCTCGCCCCCTGCCCGGCCTCCGGCCTCATCATCAACGGCACAAACGACCGGTTCGCCAAGCCGCAGGACACGCGCATTCTCGTCGACAAGCTGCACGAGCAGAAGGGCATCACCATCACCCATGAGGAGATGGATGGCGCCGGGCATTTCTTCGAGGACCCGCATATGGATCCGATGATCGAGAGCGTGCAGGCCTATGTCCGCCGCCGCCTGACAGAAACTACCCGCTGAGAGTGAGCGTCCCATGAGCTACTATGCCGATCTGATCGACAAGCTGGCGATGGACGTTTTGAAGGCCGCCGAAGAGCTTGATGACGAACGTCTCGCCGAAACCATCGCGCAGGCGATCGGGGCCTCCTCGCCCACCACGGAAGAGCTTTTCCGCACCGCCGTGCGCATCCGTACGGCCGAGGCGCGGGCGCGCCGCATGCTCGAGGACAAGCTCGCGGCACACCAGCGGTCCGCTTCGCCCGGTGCTGCGGCGGACGGAACGGTGGATCCTGCGTCCAATCCGGGCGCCCAGGGTCACGGCGCCTAGATCAGGCCGAGGCTCCGCGCGTCGGCCTCCGTCCGGTCGAGCGCGATCCGCGCCCGCTCCACCAGCATGTCGGCCTCGTCGTGGCTGAGGATCAGGGGCGGCGCCACGACCATCCGGTCGCCCACCGCGCGCATCACCAGGCCTGCCGCGACGGAATGTTCGCGGCAGATCAGACCGACCTCCGCCTTTTCGGGAAAGGCCCGGCGCGCGTCCTTGTCGGCGCAGAGCTGCAGCGCCCCCATCAGCCCCGTCATCACCGCCTCACCCACGACCGGGTGATCGGCCAGCGCACACCAGCGCTGCTGCAGGTAGGGGCCGATGTCGTGCGCCACGCGGTCGGGCAGGCCTTCGCCTTCGAGGATATCGAGATTGGCGAGCGCCGCCGCCGCTGCAGCCGGATGGCCGGAATAGGTGTAGCCATGGGTGAATTCCTCACCCTTGGCGACCAGCACCTCGGCGATGCGGTCCGACACCGCAACCGCGCCCATCGGCACGTAGCCCGAGGTCAGCGCCTTGGCCATGGTCATGAAATCGGGTTCCGTGCCGTAGGTCTGGCAGCCGAACCAGGACCCTGTGCGCCCGAAGCCGCAGATCACCTCGTCCGAAATCAGCAGGACGCCGCGCTCCTTCAGTCCCGCCCAGAGCGCGGGCCAATAGCTGTCGGGCGGCACGATCACGCCGCCCGCCCCCATGACGGGTTCCGCGATGAAGGCCGCCACGCGCTCCACCCCGATCCCGTCGATCAGGGACAGGGTGTCATGCGCGGTCTTCGCTCCGAACTCCTCCGGGCTCAGATCGCCGCCTTCCGCCCACCAGGCCGGGCGCGGGGCGTGAAAGATGTTGCCCACGGGCAGCCCCGCCTGCCGGTGCATCGCGTCGAAGCCGCCGACACTGGCCGCCGCCACGGTCGAACCATGGTAGGCCCCCCGGCGCGAGACGATGACGTTGCGCCCCGGTTTCTCGCGCAGCTGCCAGTAGTACGCGACGAGCCGGATCACCGTGTCGATCGCCTCGGACCCCGACGAGCAGTAGAAAAAGCGGTTGAACTGCGCCGGCGTGAGCGTCGCCAGCCGCTCGGACAGCGCGGCCACCGGCGGGTGCGTCGACTGGAAGAAGGTGTTGTAAAACGGCAGCTCCCGCATCTGGGCCGCGACGGCGTCGACGATGCTGTCGCGCCCATACCCCACGGCGGTGCACCACAGCCCCGCCATCCCGTCGAGGATGCGGTTGCCCTCGCCATCGGTCAGCCACACACCCTCGGCCCCGGTGATTACCCGCGCGCCCTTGGTGTTGAGCTCCCGGGTGTTGGTGAAGGGATGGATGTGATGCGCGGCATCGAGCGCGCGGATCTCGGTCGTGGTCTTGGAACTGGTCATGTCGGTTCTCCCGGGACTCGCACCTTTCCCGTGTCGCCCAAGATGTGTCGCGTTTTCCGGGCGGATGCCAGCCCTAAGCGGCACCCACCTGTGCCCCCGGCGGTATCGTCGGCGGCGCGGCGTTCAGCCGGTCGATGGCGAAGCCGGCGGCGGCCTTGTAGCCCGCGATGAAGGCCGCGCGTTCGTCTGGCGGGATCACCGCGTCGATATCGTCGAAGACCCCGCCGCAGCGCGCGTCCACGATATCGAGCAGTCCAAAGGGCCCCGCGTTGCGGTTGCGCAGGACAAGCTCCGACACCGGTCCACAAAGCTCGGCGTCATAAGCCGAGAGCGCCCCGGGACCGACGCCATGCGCCAGCATCTTCGCGCCGATCATTCGCGCATCGACGATGGCCTGGCTCGCGCCGTTGGAACCGGTGGGATACATCGCGTGCGCCGCGTCTCCCATCAGCGCCACGCGCCCCGCGACCCACGTGGGCACCGGGTCGCGGTCGATCATCGGGTTCATCCACGCCGCCGCGCTTGCGGACAGAAGCTCGGGCACGTCCAGCCATGAGTAGCGGAACGCTTGGAAATGATGGACGAAATCACCAATCTCCGCCGGTTCGAACCAGCGCGCGCCGGTCCAGCCGCCGGTGCTATCGACGGTGACCTCGGCGATCCAGTTGATCAGGGCGCGGCCTTCCGCGTCCGGGCGCGAGATCGGGTAGATCACCATCCGCTGCCGCCCGGTGCCAAGCCCCACGAAAGACGACCCGGTGCGCAAGGGCCGCGCCCTAACCGTGCCGCGCCACATCAGCGCGCCGCCCCAGTGGATCGGGCCCTGACGGGGGTGCATCTGCGCCCGGATTGCCGAATGGATGCCGTCCGCCCCGATCAGGAGCGCGCCGCGCGCCTCGGAGCGCGTGCCATCCGCGTGGGACAGGTGCAGCGTCACGCCGCCTGCGTCCTGCGCATAGCCCTGCGCCCGCGCGCCCGTCTCAACGGCCACTTCGCCCAGCCGGTCGCGCACCGCCTCGTATAATGCCATGTGGAACGCCCCGCGATGGACGGCGTATTGCGGCCAGAGGTAGCCTGCGTCGATCCCGCGTGGCTCGGCATGGATGTCGTTGCCGTTCAGGCCCACCAGCGCCCATTCCTTCGCGGGCAGGCCGACGCGGTCCAGCATCTCCGCGCCCAGCCCGAGGTCGAAAAGCTCCCGCACCGCATTGGGCTGCAGGTTGATGCCAACGCCCAGCGGCCGGATTTCGGAGGCCGCCTCATAGACGCGGGCGGGCACGCCGATCTGGTGGAGCGTGAGCGCAAGGCTCAACCCCGCGATCCCGCCGCCGGCGATGAGAACCTCGCCCGCCATGGCCTAGCGCGGCGCCAGCCGGATCGCCCCGTCGAGCCGCAGGACCGAGCCGTTGAGCATCGGGTTGTCGATGATGTGACCCACCAGCGCGGCATATTCCGCCGGATCGCCGAGGCGTGATGGAAACGGCACCTGCGCGCCCAGGCTGTCCTGCACCTCCTGCGGCAGGCCCTTGAGCATCGGCGTCAGGAACAGGCCCGGCGCGATGGCGGCCACGCGCACGCCCTTGTCGGCAAGGTCCCGCGCCATGGGCAGCGTCAGGCCCACGACGCCGCCCTTGGAGGCCGCGTAGGCCACCTGCCCAACCTGCCCCTCATAGGCCGCGACGGAGGCCGTGTTCACGAGCACCCCGCGGGTGCCGTCACCGTCCACGGGCTCGGCCCCAACCATGCGCGCAGCGGCCTGGCTGGCGAGGTTGAACGTGCCGATCAGGTTGACCGCGATGGTTTTCGAGAACAGCGCCGGATCATGGGCCTCGCCGCGCGAGACGGTCTTGGCCGCCGGCGCGATGCCGGCGCAGCTGACGGCGACGCGGATGGTGCCGAGATCGGCGGCGACCTCGGCGATGGCCCCGGCGACGGAGGCCGGATCGGTCACGTCGACCGTGTAGAACCGCCCGCCCACATCCCGTGCGACGGCTTTGCCCGCCTCGGCGTTGAGGTCGAAGATCGCGGGAACCATGCCGCGCGCGGCAAGCGACCGTGCGGTCGCTTCGCCCAGCCCGGACGCAGCCCCAGAAACGACCGCCACCTCACCCTCGAAAATTGCCATCCCTGCCTCCCCTGCAAATCCTCGCCTCGGAATAGCGTCGGGGTCGGCGTAGGTCCAGACGCGGGCTCAAGCCCGCTGCCAACGTCGCCCGGCCGACTTTCGCGACCTGCGCGCCCGCACCAAGCTGCCCGGGTGTCAGACGGCACTCTCCACGCGATATCGCACCATCGTCAGTAGGTCGTATTCCGCCACCGCGTCCCCGTCCTGATCGACCACTTCGACGTTCCAGCGCACCTCGCCGTAGCTGTCGGTGCGGCGTGTCTTGCGTTTCACGGTCAGCCTGACCCGGATCGCTGCGCCCGGCGGAACGGGCTTCAGGAAGCGCAGGTTTTCCAGCCCCGTATTGGCCAGAACCGGCCCCTCGTCGGGCTGAACGAAAAGCCCCGCCGCGAAGCTTAGGATCAGGTAGCCATGGGCGACACGGCCGGGGAAAAACGGGTTCCGAAGGGCCGCGGCCTCGTCCATGTGCGCGTAGAAGGTGTCCCCGGTGAAGGCGGCGAAATGCTCGATATCCTCCAGCGTCACCTTGCGTTCCCCGGTCTCGAGCGTGTCGCCGATGGCCAGGTCCTCAAAGGCGCGGGTGAAGGGATGGCGCGTGGCCTCGGGCCGCGCCGCACCTTTCTGCCACTGGCCGGTGATCGCGGTGAGCATGTCGGGGCTGGCCTGCACCGCCGTGCGCTGCATGTAATGCAGCACGCCCCGCACGCCGCCCAGTTCCTCACCGCCGCCCGCGCGGCCGGGCCCACCATGGACCATATGCGGCAAGGGCGATCCGTGGCCGGTGCTCTCCCCCATCGAGACCCGGTTGTTGATGTAGATGCGCCCGTGATGGGCCGCGCTTTCCGTGGTGACGGTGCGCGCGACATGCGGTTCGTTCGTCACAAGAGAGACCACGAGGCTGCCGCCACCCCGATTGGCCAGCGCCGCGGCGTGGTCGAGGCCGGCATATCCCATGACGGTGGCAACCGGGCCGAACGCCTCGGTGTCGTGGATCCGCGCCGCCCGGTCGGGATCCGCGCAATGGTAAAGCATCGGCGGCAGGAAGGCCCCGGCCCGCGCGTCTGCGCCGTCGACCTCGAAGGCGTCGGGATCGCCATGGACCCGCTCGGCCTCCGCGGCGATCTTCGCGGCCTGGTCTAGGACGTCCTGTCTTTGCGCCTGCGAGATCAGCGCGCCCATGTGCGTCGTCTCGCGCTGAGGCGCGCCAATCCGCGTAGCGGCCAGCCGCTGCGACAGCCCGTCGATCACCGCCTCCAAATGGGGTTCGGGCACGAGGATGCGGCGGATCGCGGTGCATTTCTGGCCCGCCTTGGCGGTCATCTCGCGATGCGCCTCCTTCAGGAACAGGTCGAACTCGGGCGTTCCGGGCACGGCGTCGGGTCCGAGGATCGTGGCGTTCAGGCTGTCCTGTTCGGCCACGAAGCGCACCGCGCCGCGCATGAGGTTGGGATTGGACCGGAGCGTGAGCGCCGTCGCGGCGGAGCCGGTGAAGCTCACCACGTCCTGCCCGTCGAGCCGGTCGAGAAGATCGCCCAGATCGCCCGAGACAAGCTGGAGCGCGCCCTCGGGCAGGATGCCACTTTCCAGCATGATCCGCACCGCGGCCTCCGCCACGTAACCGCTGGCCGTCGCCGGTTTCACGATTGCCGGCATGCCCGCCAGAAGCGTCGGCGCGAGCTTTTCCAGCATGCCCCAGACGGGGAAGTTGAAGGCATTGATATGAACGGCGACGCCCTGGAGGGCCGTGCAGACATGCTGGCCCACGAAGCTGCCGCCGCGCGACAGCGCCTCGAGCCCGCCATCGAGATAGATGTCGCCGTCCGGCATCTCCCGCCTGCCCTTGGAGGCGATGACGAACATGGTCCCGATGCCGCCGTCGATGTCGATGCGGTTGTCGGCCATGGTCGCACCGGTGCGGTGGGACAGGCGATAAAGGGGCTTGCGTCGTTCGTTCAGATGCGTCGCCAGCGCCTTGAGCATCCGGGCGCGGTCGTGGAACCCCAAGGCACGTAGCGCGGGGCCACCTTTGGTGATCGCGAACGCCCTGATCGCGCCGAAGTCGAGGCCGCCGTGCCCGGCCTCGGCAAAGACCTCTCCGGTGGCGGCATCGGCGATGGGGCGTGCCTGCGCCCTCGGCATCACCCAGTTGCCCGCGACGAAGCTTTGCACCCGGTGGAGCGTCATGGCCCGGCCCTCACGTGTCGTAGTCGACGCTGACATGATCGGTCAGCGGGCGCGACTGGCATGACAGCGCAAAACCCTGCGCCACCTCGTCATCTTCCAGCGCGTGGTTGGTGTCCATCGCGACCTCGCCTTTCGTCACGCGGCAGCGGCAGGTGGAACAGACCCCCGCTCGGCAGGAGAACGGCACATCGAGGTCATGGGCAAGCGCTGCTTCCAGCACGGTCTGATCGGGGCCCATCTCGAAGCTGCGCGTGGCACCGTCGAGCGTGACGCTCAGCCGGATCGTCTCGCCGGTGGCCTCGGCCTTCGTCATGGCCCGCTGCGACAACCGCCCCTGCTGCGCGGACGAGGTGAAAAGCTCGTACCGGATCCGGTCCTTCGGCATGCCATGTGCCTCGAGCGCGCGGACGATCCCCTTCATCATCGGTTCGGGCCCGCAGATCAAGGCCATGTCCATCGCGCCCACGTCGATCCAGCCGCGGAAGAGATCGGCGCATTTCGCCTCGGTCACGCGGCCGGTGAACAGCTCGATCTCCTGCGCGTCCTGTTCCAGCACGTGGATCACGCGAAGCCGGCCCATGTGGAGGTTCTTGAGGTCCTCGATCTCCTCGCGGAACATGATCGTGTTCACGCGGCGGTTGGCATAGACCAGCGTGACCCGCGACTTCGGCTCGCGGGCCAGCACGGTGCGGATCAGTGACAGGACGGGCGTGATCCCGGAGCCGCCGGCGAAGGCGAGGTAGCTGTGCGCCGCCTGCGGATCCAGATCGACGGTGAAACGGCCCGTGGGCGGCATGACCTGCAGCGTGTCGCCGACGGCCAGCGCCTCGTTGGCAAAGGTGGAAAACGCACCGCCCTCGACCCGTTTGATCCCCACCTGCAGCACGCCATCGTCCAGCCCGGCGCAGATCGAGTAGGTGCGCCGGATCTCCTGCCCGTCGAAGTCGCGGCGGAAGGTGAGGTACTGTCCTGGACGAAAGGCGAAATCGGCGCCTTCGGGGGGGCGCAGCGTGACGACAACCGCGTCGCGGATGGTCTTTTCGATACCGGTTACGGTGAGATCGTGAAAACGCGGCACGGGGTCGGCCCTCAGATGCACTTGAAATAGTCGAAGGGTTCAAGGCAGTCCCGGCAGCGCCATTGCGCCTTGCAGGGGGTGGAGCCGAACTGGCTGACCCGTTCGAGATCAGTGGCGCCGCAGCGGGGGCAGCGCGCGGGGCCTCCGGCGGCGCGAGGCGGCGCGATCCCGTATTCCTCCAGCCGCGCGCGGCCCTTCTGGCTCAGCCAGTCGGTGGTCCATGGCGGCGCGATGCGGGTCTCGAGGCGGATATCCTCCACCCCCCGCGCGCGCAGCGCCGCTTCGATCTCGAGCGCGATGATCGCGGTGGCGGGGCAGCCCGAATAGGTGGGCGTGACCGCAACGACGAGCGTGTCGCCGTCCCAGTCCACGTCCCGCACGATGCCGAGATCGACCACCGAGATTACCGGGATCTCCGGGTCCGGGACAAGGTCGAGCCATTCCCAGACGTCGTCCGTTGACGGCGCAACCGCTACCATGTCGCCCCCGGATAGGCGCGCTGGAGCCACTGCATCTGGGTCAGGAGATGGCCCAGATGCTCGCTGTGGCGGGTGCCGGTCTTGCCGCCCGACTGGGCGTGTCGGGTCTCGGGTATGGTGAGTGTGGCCTCGGCCAGAACGGCCTCGATCCGCTCCATCACGGGCGTTTGCAGGGCCTCCGGCGCAGGCGCGATGCCGGCGCCCGCCATCGCTTCGTCGACGGCGTCGCCCTGAAACATCTCGCCCAGATAGGGCCAGAGCCTATCGAGGGCGGCCTGCATCCGCGCGTGGCTTTCTTCGGTCCCGTCGCCGAGACCGATCACCGTGTCGCCGGACCGCTCCACGTGATAGCTGGCCTCCTTCACCGCCTTGCCTGCGATCGCCGCGATGCGCGCGTCGCTGCTGTCCGTGAGCCGGGTCAGCATCTCGACGTGCCACGCATCGAACAGGAACTGCCGCAGGATGGTCTGGCCGAAATCGCCGTTGGGCTGTTCGACCAGCAGGAGGTTCCGGAAATCCCAGACGTCGCGCAGGAAGGCGAGATCGTCGGCGCTCCGCCCCTGCCCCTCGACTTCGCCGGCGAGGCCCAGCCACATCTGCGTCTGGCCGATCAGGTCCAGCGCGGTGTTGGCCAGTGCGATGTCCTCTTCCAGCACGGGGGCGTGGCCGCACCACTCGCTGACCCGGTGGCCGAGGATCAGCGTGTTGTCCCCCATCCGCAGGAGGAACTCGAAGAGGTCGCTCTTCGCCTCAAGTAGCGAAGCGGTAGGCGTCTCAACCCCCCCCATCACATGTGCCCCGCTTCGTCCGGGATGTCGAAGAAACTCGGGTGACGGTAGACCTTGGATTGCGACGGCTCGTAGAGCGGGCCCTTGTCCGAGGGCGAGGAGGCCGCGATGTGCCGCGCCTCAACGACCCAGATCGACACGCCCTCGTTGCGCCTTGTGTAGACGTCGCGCGCGTTCTTCATCGCCATCTCGGCATCGGGCGCATGGAGCGAGCCGACATGCCGGTGGCTGATGCCATGCTGGCCTCGGATGAAAACCTCCCACAGGGGCCATTCGTTGCTCATGTCACCGGCCTCCTATTCCGCGGCGAGCTTGCGCGCGGCCTTCTTCCTGGCATGCGCCATCAGCCCCTCGCGGACCCAGGCGCCGTCATCCCAGGCCTTGCGCCGGGCTTCCATGCGCTCTGAATTGCAGGGTCCATCCCCTTGAATCACGGCGAAGAATTCGGACCAGTCCGGCTGCGAGAAATCATGATGCCCGCGCGCCTCGTTCCACTTCAACTCAGGGTCCGGGACCGTCAGGCCCAGAAGCTCCGCCTGCGGCACGGTCTGATCGACGAATTTCTGGCGCAACTCGTCATTGGTGTTGATCTTGATCTTCCAGGCCATCGACTGCGCGGAATGCACGCTGTCGGCGTCGGACGGCCCGAACATCATCAGCGAGGGATACCAGAACCGGTTCAGCGCATCCTGCGCCATGCGCTTCTGCTCGGGCGTGCCCTTCGCCATCTTCATCATGATGTCGTAGCCCTGCCTCTGGTGGAAAGACTCCTCCTTGCAGATGCGGATCATGGCACGCGAATAGGGCCCGAAAGAGGTCCGCTGCAGGGGCACCTGGTTCATGATGGCGGCCCCGTCGACCAGCCAGCCGACCGCGCCCATATCGGCCCAGGTCAGCGTCGGGTAGTTGAAGATCGAGCTGTATTTCATTCGCCCGCTTAACAAATCCTGCGTCAGCTCATCGCGGCTGACGCCAAGCGTCTCGGCCGCGCAATAGAGGTAGAGACCATGCCCCGCCTCGTCCTGCACCTTGGCCAGCAGGATCGCCTTGCGCTCCAGCGTGGGCGCGCGGGTGATCCAGTTGCCCTCGGGCAGCTGCCCCACGATCTCGGAATGGGCGTGCTGACCGATCTGCCGGATCAGCGTCTTTCGGTACCCCTCCGGCATCCAGTCCTTGGGCTCGATCTTTTCGCCCGCGTCGATGCGGTCCTGGAAGCGCGCTTCCTCTTCGGTCATCTCGGCGCGGGGTTTCATGCCCCTGCCGGTCGACTGAACCATCTGTGCATACATCGCCTCGACCTCCTCCGGTCAGATCCGCTCGATCACCAGTGCCGTGCCCTGCCCCACCCCGACGCACATCGTGCAAAGCGCATAGCGCCCGCCCGTCCGCCTGAGCTGGTGCGCCGCCGTCAGCACCAGCCGCGCCCCCGACATGCCCAGCGGATGACCAAGCGCGATGGCGCCGCCGTTCGGGTTCACATGCGCCGCGTCGTCGGGAAGGCCGAGCGCGCGCAGCACGGCCAGCGCCTGCGCGGCAAACGCCTCGTTCAGTTCGATCACGTCCATGTCCGCGATGGTCAGGCCCAGCCGGTCCAGCAGTTTCCGCGAGGCGTCGATCGGGCCAATGCCCATGACGCGGGGTTCGACGCCCGCAGACGCCATGCCGAGGATGCGCGCCATCGGTGTCAGGCCATGCGCCTCGGCCGCCCGCCGCTCCGCGATCAGCAGTGCCGCCGCGCCGTCATTGACGCCCGAGGCATTGCCCGCCGTCACGGTCCGGTCAGATCCGTTGATGCCGCTCAGCTTCGCCAGCCCCTCGGCGTTGGTGCCGGGCCTGGGATGTTCGTCGCGGTCCACGATCACCGGATCGCCCTTCCGCTGCGGGACGTAGACCGGGGTGATCTCGTCGCGAAAGATGCCCTCGGCATCGGCCCGGGCCCACCGTTCCTGGCTGCGCAGGGCGAAGGCGTCCTGATCGGCCCGGGAGATGTCGTAGGTCTCGGCCACGTTGTCGGCGGTCTCCGGCATCGCATCGGTGCCGTACGCTTCCGCCATGGCCGGGTTGACGAAGCGCCAGCCGATGGTGGAGTCGTGGACCTCATTTGTGCGTGACCAGGCCGCGCCTGGTTTGGGCATCACGAAGGGCGCGCGCGTCATGCTCTCCACGCCTCCGGCGACCGCGACGACGTAATCGCCGGCGCCGATCCCCCGCGCCGCAAAACCCACCGAGTCCAGCCCGCTGGCGCAGAGCCTGTTGAGCGTCACCCCCGGCACCCCGACCGGCAGACCCGCAAGAAGCGCAGCCATCCGCGCCACGTTGCGATTGTCCTCTCCCGCCTGGTTGGCGCAGCCGAGAAGCACCTCGTCGATGATCTCTGGCCTGAGCGACGGGTTTCGCTCCAGCAGAGCGCGGATCGGGATCGCTGCCAGGTCGTCGGTTCGCACGGATGCGAGCGCGCCTGCATAGCGGCCTATGGGCGTGCGCAGCCCGTCACAGATCACGGCTTCGGATACGGTTTCGGTCAAGGAGGCCCTCCCGCGCATCCCTCAAGTATTCCTGACCACACGGTCGAATAAAGTGCAAATCCCGTCAGAACGCAAGGCCGGTGTCGACCCCGGCTGTCGAAGCGCGCACGTCACCGGAGCGACGCAAGGCGCCAAAACTCAGGGGTGAACATGCACAGTTCGTCCGTGCCGGCGCGCATGCGGTGTGCCGGGCGCCGCGCCTGCGGGGCCGTGATGTCCGTAGGCGAGCCTGGCCTCACGCCGCGGCATGGCCGTCTTGCATGCGAAGCGGAGGTCTGGAACCCTTTGGCAGGAGGGCAAATGCCCGGATCGGTTGAACGCGGCCCGTTGTCTGGGGCCCGTTGTCTGGGGCCCGTTGTCTGGCGCAAGACACTCGGGTTCCGAGCCGCATTCCCGGGCCTCGAACCGACCGCGTGACCTTCTTGTCGGCCGCCGCCTTGCCAGCCCCCCCGGCCTGACGCGGCCACACGTGTTCTGCTTTTGAGCGGCTTTACACGGCCAGACGTATGTCGGACCCGCCCCGGCCGGTGGTACTGCCGCTTGGCAGCTTGAAGACGGCGATGCTGCGGGCCATCTCGTTGGCTTCGTCGCGAAGCGTGCGCCCGGCTTCGTTGGCCTGGCTGACCATTGCGGCGTTCTGCTGGGTCACCCGGTCGAGTTGCGCCACACCGGTGTTCACTTCGACAAGGCTGGCGGACTGTTCCCGCGCATTCGACGAGATGCCTTCGACATGCTCCGATATGGTGGACACGCTTTCCGTTATCGCGCTCAGCTCACTGCCGGCGTTGGCGACGAGATCCACACCCCGTTCCACGAATGCTGAGCTCTCGCTGATCAACCCCTTGATTTCATTCGCAGCGTCCGAAGACCTCTGGGCCAGGGCGCGCACCTCGTTGGCCACCACGGAAAAGCCGCGTCCGGCATCTCCGGCCCGCGCCGCCTCGACGCCCGCGTTGAGCGCCAGAAGATTGGTCTGGAACGCGATTTCGTCGATGACCGAAGTGATGCGCGTAATCTGCCTCGACGATTCCTCGATCCTCGACATGGCGTCGACGGTCTTCTGCACGACCTCGGCGGATTCGGAGGCCCGCATGCGCGCATCCACGACGATCCGCTCGACGTCCTGAGCGCTCACCGCGGCGCTTTCGACGTTGGAGGTGACCATGTTCAGCGCGGCGGCGGTCTCCTCGAGCGAGGCGGCCTGATTCTCGGTGCGGGCGGACAGGTCATCGGAGCTCTGGGCGATACCCTCGGCGCTTTTTCGGATCGTTTCGGCGTTTCGCGCCATCTGTTCGATCACGCGGACGAAGGTGTCGACCGTTTCGTTGAAGGAGTTGCGCAGCGGCTCGTATTCTGCCTCGAAAGGAGTGTCGAGCCGTTGCGTCAGATCACCGCCTGCGACGGTCTGCAGGGCGACGGCGAGCCGTTCGACGACGTGTTTGCGGCCTTGTTCGATCTGCGCCCGCGCCTCCGCACCGCTTGCCGCATCGGCCAGTTGCGATTGCAGATCCGCGAGGTTGCGCGCGATTGTGCCGATTTCATCGGCACGATCGATAAAGGGGACCTGTGCGTCGTAGCGGCCGCTGCGCAAGGTCACGATTTCCTCGGCCAGCACCGTGACCGGCCGCGATACCAGCACTCGCAGAAGGCTGCCGGCGCCGTAGAGCAGCCCACCGAGCACCACGGCAGAGATCGCGAGATTGATGAAAAGCTGGGATTGCGCCGCCGACCTGCTGAGAGCGGGCGTCCAGAGGATGGCGATGGCACCGGCAGCCGTCGTGGTGTCGGAGCCCGCGAAACTCGGCACGGCGCGCAAGAACCCGTCTTCCGACACCTGCGCGGCGCCGGACGTGGCGGCCGTGCGTGCAAGTCCGGCCAGCGTGGCAGTCTGCCCATCGCCCGCCGCGCCCAGTTCGGCGAGCGTTTCGCCTTGTGCGTTCACCGCGATGGCGCTCAAAGCGGCACCGTCTGAGGTCGCGAGAACACGGTCGAGCGACTCCTCCAGCGCTGCGGTGTTGCCGAAGCGGAGCGCCGCGCCGCTCGCCGCCGCCGCCGAGGAGGTCGCCGCCTCGGCCAGTTCCCGGATGCCGTTGTCGATGGCGCCGTTCGTCGTGCGGATGTTCAGAACCGACAGAACGGTTGCCACGAGGATCGTCGCCCCGGCCATCAAAATCAGGCATTTCATGAACACAGATGCGTTGGTCATGCTGAAGCGAGAGACATCCATCGGCGGCATCCGTTCCATATTTCCTTGATCGGGCTCAGAGAAGCGCTTCGGCGTCGACACCGACGGTCATGGCGCCGATCGGTTCCCCCGTGGTCGGGTCAACGATCGTGAGCGACACCTGCGCCTGGTAGCGCTGAGTGGATTCGTCCAGTTCCACATCGCTGAAATGCACCGCGCCGGGGCCGATGCCGTAGGTCTCGGTGAATTTCGCTTCGTCGCCCTGCCACATGTCGGACGTCATCGCGGAAGCCGCGACGTTCAGGCCGTGCAGGTCCATGATGAAGATCTCCGTGATGCGCCCGCCGGAACCATCGACGCGGGCCCGCAGGAAATCGGCGGCGGGATTCTGCATCACGGGATCGATCGTGGGGGTCGAGCCGCTTCCGATCTCGGACATCCATGCCTGGTCAAGCGCGTCGATCCGGGCCTGATCAAGCGCTGCGTTCCGGACGTTCTGACCCCGGATCGCATCGACGATCTCGGCGGATTGCGACCAGGTCAGGATCTCCGCCTCCAGATAGGCCTGCAGGGCGGAGTCGAATTCACTCGCGGCAGAGGGGGTGGCGGCCATGGCGGCCAGGAGGGCAATTGCGGGAAAGCGCATCCGATCAACCTTTCTGAACAACAGTATCGTGGCACCCTTGGTCGGGCCGCTGCACACTCGCGGCAATTCCTGAAGAATGGGTGAACCGGCGCTTGCCGCATCCGACGCCGTCGTGGCGGGGCATTTTCGCGCGCAGTGCTGCAGGATATTGGTGATCAATGCAAAATTTGCCTCCTCCGCGCCAGCCTTTGGGCGTCGTGTCGAATTGTCGGCATTATCGCAGCGTCGTTCCCGGCGCCGGTGCTTGCCCGCCGATGCACCGCCATGCGCCCATTGAGCGGTCGGATCACGACGCCACCGGGATATCGAACGGCACCGATTGACTTGTATCAACGCGCTTTTCGCCATTGTCGGACATACCTTTCAGGTCAGACGAGGGGTGGCCCATGCGCGAGGACAGGGAAAATCCGCCGGACGGCAGGCAACGCCGCCCGGGCGATCCGGGGCCGAAAGGCCCGCAAAACGCCTTGCCTTGGCTCATCCTGACGGCCTTCCTGTTTCTCCTCCTGCCGCTTCTGTTCAACCGCGAGGTCACGGAGCCGGCCTCCTACAGCGATGTGAAGGCCATGATCCGCGACGGGCAGGTCGATAGCGCCATCCTCGAGGAACACGCGATCATCGTGACCGCGTCCGACGAAACCGGCGCACCGCGGCAGTATCGTGCGGCTTTCCCCAATCTCGATGACCCCGAACTGCTCCCGCTGCTGGAGGCGCAGGATATCGAGATCACCGGGCGCGAGCCGCAGGCGCTGTCGTTCCTCAGCCTGTTCCTGCCCTGGCTGCTGATCATCGGCGCGATCTTCTGGCTGCAGAGGCGCAGCATGGGCCAGCTCGGGGGGCTGGAGGGGCGCGGCCTCGGGCGGCTGTTTTCCGGCCGGTTCTCGGAGCCCTCCAAGGGCGCCCGGCGCGTGACCTTCCGCGATGTCGCGGGACAGGACGCGGCCAAGCAGGAGGTGACCGAACTGGTCGATTTCCTGCGCGAGCCGGAACGCTTCCAGAAGGTTGGCGCCGAGGTCCCGCACGGGGTTCTGCTGATGGGCCCGCCCGGCACCGGCAAGACGCTTCTGGCCAAGGCGCTGGCGGGCGAGGCTGACGTGCCCTTCTTCTCGACCTCCGGGTCTGAATTCGTCGAGGTGTTCGTGGGTGTCGGCGCGGGGCGCGTGCGCAAGATGTTCGAGGCCGCTCGCGCCGCGGCCCCGTCCGTGATCTTCATCGACGAGCTCGATTCCATCGGCCGGCGCCGTGGCACCGGACTGGGCGGCGGCAATGACGAGCGTGAGCAGACGCTGAACCAGATCCTCGCCGAGATGGACGGGTTCGACGAGAAGGAGGCCGTCGTCGTGCTGGCGGCCACCAACCGGCCCGACGTGCTGGACCCGGCCCTTCTGCGGCCGGGGCGCTTCGACAGGCATGTCACGCTTACCCTGCCCGACAGGGCCGCGCGTCGCGCGATCCTGGACATCCACGCCGCAGCCCTGCCCGTCGCGGACACCGCCGATCTGGACGACATCGCGTCCGGCACGCCCGGCTTTTCGGGGGCGGACCTGAAGAACCTGCTCAATGAGGCTGCGATCCAGACGGCGCGGCGTCATGGCGACCTGATCACCGCCGAGGATCTCGCCGAGGCGCGCGACAAGGTGATGATGGGCACCGTGCGCACGCTCGCCATCCATCCCGAGGAACGCCACAGGCTGGCCGTGCACGAGGCAGGTCATACCGCCGTCGCCTATTTCACGCCCGAGGCCGATCCGCTCTACAAGGTCACGATCATTCCGCGCGGCCAGAGCCTCGGAGGGACGCATATGCTGCCCGACAAGGAACATCACACGCTGCCCGAAAGCTACCTGAAGGCGCAGATTGCCGTTCTGCTGGCGGGGCGCGCGGCCGAGAAGCTTTTCGTGGGTTCGGTCAGCTCCGGGGCCGAGGACGACATCAAGCGCGCCACCGCCCTCGCCCGGTCCATGGTGGCGGGCTGGGGCATGTCCGATACCATCGGACCGATCGACCTTCGCCAGCGCGAGGAGCATCCGTTTCTCGGACAGTCCATCGCCCAGCCGCGGGAGTTCTCGGACACGATGGCGTCGCATGTGGACACCGCCGTGGCCGGGCTTCTGAAGGAGGCCGAGGACCGCGCCACCAAGATCCTGTCCGACCATGAGGACGAGCTGGACAAGCTCGTCTCGCGCCTCGAGGAAAAGGAGACGCTCGGTTTCGACGAGATCCGCGCATTGCTGGAGCCGGGCCGAAGCGGGCCCTCCGCCGAACCGGACGGGGGCACGGAGGTCGACTGGGCCGTTCAGGTGCCGCTTGCGTCCGGCCGGGCGCGGAAAAAGGCCTGACGCATCCGCCGTTCATTCCTTCTTTTCGGAGGCATGGGACCGGTCGGATATCGCGTCGAGCCTTTTCCGGAACGCCGCCTCGTCGCCGAAATCCATGAAGGCGGGATACATCGAATGGGGCTGTGCTACGCGGCGCGAATGCTTGATCGGGCACCAATGGGCCTCGGTCCGGGCCGCGATCTCCCGCACCCAGCCGATCAGGCCGTTGGCATAGCCGCAATACATGCAGTTCATCTTCTGCAACCCGTTGAGATAGGCGAGCTGCTGGCGGTCGATCACGACGAAATCGCGCCGTGGCACCTTCTCGATGCCGTAGACGGGAAAGCAGAGCGCCTGAAACAGGCTGACGAGGAGGTCCAGAAGCACCAGCGGCACGATCAGCACATAGATGAAAGGTGCCGTCAGCACGACCGCGAGGCGAGCGCTTGCAAGGTATTCCAGCAATCCCACACGCGCGGCCCTGTGGCGCGCCACAACGTCCCTATCGAACACGGTACGGCTTTTTTCCAGCCGGTAACGGAGGTCGCGACGTTTCTCACGCAGGTCCGCCTCGAGGGCTTCCTCCAGATCGCGGATACGGTGCACGAGGTCTTCGATACGCGTGGACATGTCGGGCTCCGGTCTGTTTTGAGCGTGTGGGCGGAATTGCAGGCCTTGCAATGCGGCTCTGCCCCCGTCGCGGCCGAGGCTTGCCCGTCAAGGCTACGACGAATTGGCTTTCGGGGCCAGAAATCAGGGGCGATCGGCGACGGACATCGGATGTTCCGCAACCAAGTTGATCCGCAGCCGCATCTCCACGATAATTCCCGCTCCGGCCTGAAGGCCCGGATGCGCGCCTGCCGCACACCGAGCTGTCGCCCGCCCAACCATGCCCCCGTGCCGCATCCAGAGGTACCATGTCACTTCGCAGAGCGCTGATCTCGACGATGCTTCTGGCGGCTGCGGCCCTCGCGTTGGCGCCCGCACCTGTCACGGCCGAGAACGGTCTGGCGCCCCGTGGCGTGCCCTATCTGACGAACCGCAACCGCACCGGCGACAGCGATCCGGCCCGCGTCTACGGCGCTGCGCGCGGCCCGCTCGAGGCCGGCTATTGCGACATCACCGAAGAGCGGTTCGACCTGCTGGCACCGGTCGCCGAGGCCGCGCCGTTCGAGGTCCCCGACGGGTTCCTGCGGGCGGAGGATGTACGCCCCGCTCCGATCGATGACGTGCTGTCATCCCTCGGGACCAGCGCCGGCGAGGCCGCCCCGCTACTCTACACCCACGGGTTCTACATCGATTTCGACAAGGGCTGCATCCGGGCCACGGAACTGCAGGAAAGCGCAGGGCTTGAGGGGCGGTTCCTCTGGTTCAGCTGGCCCTCGGACGGCAGCCTATTCAATTACACCCATGACGAGGCCGATCTCTACTGGAGCGTTCTGGAACTGGCCGAGATCATCCTTTCGCTCGAGGACCGTTTCGGCTCGGGCCGGGTCGATCTTGCCGGCCACAGCCTTGGCGCGCGGGGCATGGTGCTGGCGCTGCACGACATCGCTGCGCGGCACCCCGACCTGGTGCTCGGTGACGTGGTGCTGCTGGCGCCCGACATCGATTTCGACGTGTTCGCGCAACTGCTGCCGCGCATCCGCCCGATCGTGCAGAGCATCACGGTCTACGTGGCCGCGGCCGACCGGCCGCTTGCGCTGTCCGAAACGGTGCACGGCTATCCGCGCCTTGGCCAGACCGGCAATGACGTGACGCGCCTGGGGGGCGTCGAGGTGATCGACCTGAGCGACCTGGAGGTCCGCAGCCCGACGGGGCATCTCTACCACGTCTACAACCCGGAGGTGGGGGCGGACATGGACCAGCTTCTGAACGAGGGGCTGGCGCCTGCGTCACGGCGCAACGTGGTGCAGGCGGGGCCGAACCTGTGGCGTCTGCTTCGCGCGGAGTGATGCGGGC